>Ga0307432_1000961_pt1 | contig 19241 bp, 22 predicted proteins | sample SalMarWE160150MG_FD_202158 | JGI IMG/M metagenome (GOLD analysis project Ga0307432, IMG submission 202158) | Salt marsh sediment microbial communities from the Plum Island Ecosystem LTER, Massachusetts, United States - WE1603-150 | ecosystem: Environmental > Aquatic > Marine > Intertidal zone >...
TAAAAGACCCGCTAATAATTGCCAAGTACTTTAACCCATCTGGAGCTGGGACGTGGTACGCCACTGAATATAATCCGGAAGAAAGACTGTTTTTCGGGTATGTTTCAATCTTTGGCGATTTAAATGATGAATGGGGATATTTTAGCCTTGAAGAACTTGAAAGCGTTAGAGGCCTATTAGGACTGGGAATTGAAAGGGACCTGTATTTTGGAGAAAAAAGAGCAAGTGAAATAATAAGTAAGTAACGAAGGAGATTAAAATGAGTAGAAATGCATACAGAGTTAAAAAAATAATAACTTATAAATATCCAAGCTTTAATCTATCACATGATGGTGAACTGGTAAATATTTTAGAAGAGTGTACGGAATTTTATGAGAATTTAAATTCTTACGGAAACGGTATTATTGAAATAACAGAAAGGGAATTTAGGGAAGTAAAGGAAAAGCTTGAAGAAGTAATCTGCGGGCTTAAAAGCACCAAAACAAATCAGCCGGAAAACAGGGAGAAGGTAAAGTGTTACAGGGAAGTACTGGCTGAGATGAAAAAGGCAATTAAGAAAGAAGGGTATATATCTTATGAAATCTATTAAATTAAAAGGTGGGGGAGTAATGCTAAAAAGGATTAAATATAAAAATAAGGTTTATACAGTGGACTACAGATTAAGAGAATTTCGATTTATTGAATATGGAAAAATGCCTGAATTTATTCCATTTAATAGCGAGCTGGGAATTAAGTTATTAAGTATTGCCGGGGAAGGAGATTAAAATGAAATGTAAAAAATGCGGCTCTAAAATATTTTATATTAAGAGCATAGATATTACATATGATTACGATTTTAGTAAGTTGTCAGAAAAAGAGATAGAAGAGAATTTAGCTAACGGTAATTATATTAATTTTGACTGGCCTAAAGGATATAGCAAGGTTATTTGTTCTAATTGCGGGGCTGCTGCATTAGACTAGAGTTACTTAAAAAAAAAGGAAATATAAAAATGATAAATATTAGATGGTAAACCCAGGTTTACCATCTAATATACTTATAAAGGTTAATAGGCTGCTTATTATGTGTAATATCATAATAGGCCACCCACCCACCGCCCTCAGATAAAAATGCCCCACGCCCCTGACCCCCTTTTTGAAATTCGCACACGGCTCATTTTCAAAAAGCCCCTGTTTTTACTCCTTTTCTTAGAACTTTTAAAATTACAACCTGTGCATTTATTGAAAACCTGGCTTTTTGTGGCCTATTTTCCAACAGCCTACACAGTCTATATAATAATTGATAGGCAAGATATGTAAATGTAACACATAGTTACATTTACCGTTATATTGGGGGATACCCCCAAACCCCCTGGTGAAACACATATTTAATTTGGAAGAAACGGAAATGGGCAATTTTGTCATTTTTCACCAGCATTGTACCAGTTTTTCACTAGCATTGTACCAGCACTTTTTTAATATATAATATTAAATCATAAATATAATTTGGTCTATTCTGTTTTCTAATATATTCCCCTTCCATAAGTATCTTGTAAGACGAATGGGCAAGCCTGTCAAGTTAGGAGTTAACCCAGTATGGGATCTGGAAAGAGGACCTGACACTCCTTAGGAGAGCGGGCACTGGTAATTATATTTGATCTCTTACCGTAGCGCTCAAGTATTATCTCATAGAACTCTCCTGCCCCCTCTCTTGTAGTTTCCTTTCCGGCAAAAGCAAGATTTTTTGCCAGAAACGTCTTGCCGGATATACAAAGATTTACACATTGTGGGGAAAGCCATCATGCAATAGCACTTGGTATAAAGGTATGTTTTGCTAAAAAAAGGGTCAATTCAAACTTGGAATCTACAACAGTTCCCGACCCTACCACAGACAATATGAATTGGATAATATTAGAATTTAGTAAATATAAAACTTTATTTTAATATTAATTATAATTATAATTAATAAATAGTACATTTATTTATTAAGGATTATATGTTTTTTAAAACTTATTATCCCAATATTGTAGAAAATACTAAGCAGTTTATAATTGCATGCCCACATTGTGGAAATAAATCAATTCACCAAATATATGAATTTTATAAAGGACCGTGTATAGGTTTTATATTTTTAAACAAACCCCTGATTGCATCAAAAAAGTATTATCTAGTATGCCAGATTTGCAATAATCCTTCTAAAGAATTAACAGTAGAGCAAGTTCAAAGTAGCAGGGGTACCGGAACTATTAATAATGAAATTTCCCAAACGGAATCTTTTGAATTTTGTAAGCATTGTGGAGTTAGCATTAAGCAGAATTACGTTTTTTGTAAGAAATGTGGTGCTAGGTTATAAATTTAGGAGTGATATGAATGGTTCTGATATGGGGTTGGGGTAATCAATATAGAAAAGTCGCAGATGCAGGTATTATGAGATGTAGAAATTGTAGAAATTATAGTACTTTTGAAATCCGGGAGTTAGCGAAGAACTTTAAATTGTATTTTATCCCTGTTGCAAAATGGGGAAGAAGATACTATTTAGTATGCAACACATGTGAAGCAGTTTATGAGCTTGAAAATGAAAGACTGGATCAAATATTATCTGAGATATCTGGTATACCCGATAACGAGACTTCACTGGATATATGGAATAATATAGATATTCTATTAACACAAATGATAAAAACTAACAATACTGAAGACTGGGTTGAAAAGATTATCCCAAAATTAAAAGCAAGAGGATACAAGGAAGATGAGATTAATCATGTTCTTTCTGTATTTATAGATTCTCTTTCAAGATCTAATAATGGAAGCATGGAAATAGAAAACAATAAAGAAGAAAAAAAAGAACTTTTGGCAAGCAAAATTATTTATTGTCCTTATTGTGGTACCGAGTTACCGATAGAAGCAGAATTCTGCAAGAATTGTGGGGAAACGATTTAGTATTGAAACATTTAGATTTGAGAGATTAAAATGCTCTGTCCTAATTGCAACAGTAGTATCGACAAAGATTCAATATTCTGTATTTTTTGTGGTAAGAAAATAGATAGGAATATAATTAAAGATAAAAAAAATACTGAAAAAGGAAACAAAAAAGAATCTATTGTTAAACCTAAGGGAAAAGAAGATATCCATAAACCAAAAGAAACTGATAAAAAAAGATCTATCAGTTATGAGAAGAAAAATAGTGCTGCAAATTCTATATTGATAACCTTTTTGGTCATTTCTGTTTTTGCAATTGCTATATTATCTATAATCTTGTCTGAAAATCTCAGCAAAATTGAAGATTATAAAAATGAAGTTAAAAGCTTATCAGGTTCAATTAAAAGTTTGGAAATAGAAAATGCTACACTTTCTAATGAACTGAATTGGTTAAAAGATGATTATAATGCCCTTAAAAAAAATTATAACAATTTAAAAAATAGGTACAACAATTTAACCACAGAGAATTTGATTCATGATGAAGAAACTGACTATCGAATTAGTTATTATAATACTGCTGAAGTTAATTTCTTAAACAGTGTTTTAAGCATTTTAGATGAATTCAACTTAGCTGTAAATCATATGAATACATATCACAATGAAAATTGGATTTTCAATGATCCAGAAGAAATTGCATTAGAGGAAACTTATTTAGTGAAACTAAATGAGCTTTTAAACGAATTAAAGAATGTATCCTGTCCCAATAGCCTTACAGGTCAAAAAAGTAATTTAATAACAATATTTGAGGAAGTTTGTCATTATAAGAAACTCCAAATTGGATGCATGAAAAGAAACGATTATAACGGTAACATAAATAATTTTAATTCTCATATAGTATCTGTTGATAAGCTTTTCAATTATTATAACTCATTGGTTAAATAAAATTCATTTAAGGCGTTAAAAATGAAAATTGGTGAAGCAGTAGAAGCAAATAAACAATTAGTAGGAATAAGGATAATTATAATATTAAGCATTATTCTCTATTCAATTATTTGGATATCTGGAATGTTTAGAGCTTGTGATGAAACTTATTATTATGGTGCTGGATCAGGTTTTGGAGTTTTCATGTTATTTACAATATTTTTTGGAGGTTTTTTGACTTTATCTATAATTGGTCTAATTGGTTTGAACCAAAGAAAAACATATGCAATACCAGTAAATAGAGCGGTACTTATTCTTTTTTCTTTCTGGACTGGTTTTATACCAGTAGGCTTAATACTCATTCTTGTTTTCTGGTCCAGATTTAAAGATCCTTTAGTTAAGAGGTATCTGAATTATGGATATAGCGATGAAGATACAAATAGGGAAAATTATAAATATGGGGTAGAAGATGCAACAAGTAAAATAGTTACTGAAAAAAATATTAAGTATTGTATCTTTTGTGGGCAGAAACTGCCCAGTGATGCTTTATTTTGTAAAAAGTGTGGTAAGAGAATATAGAGCGAGGTCTTTAAACAATAGATATGAAGTTGCTATTTTACCCATTTAGCTAGCAAAAGGAATTGTATTATTATTTACTTATCCTTCTGTGACATATTGAAAATGTTCTCGGTCAGAGCCCTCAAATCTAATTTATTTCTCTCTTCTTGCTAACACAAAAGAATTTATAGCTAATATAACAGCTAATAATATAATGACATTTGCTAAACTGCTTTTACCCATCCAGAAAATAAATTCATATACTGCTACTATTGAAGAAATAGCACCACAAATATAAAGGATAATTTTCATTTTTTACTCCAATCTTTTAATTTTGCTGCGAATTCCGGCTTATCCGGACACCCTGACCTTTCCTCCAAAAACTGGTCCAATTTGAAAGTTAGGATTTGAGGCTTACTTTGTTTATTCATAACTTTATACGGAATGCCTTTGTAAAATTTATTTAAATCCGCATATTCAAGAAATAGTATTAAACTTAGAGTAATACCAATCTAGTTTATAATTCTAGCAAGTATTACTACAGATGCAAAACTAATTGGAACTTGAAGAAAGAGAAATATTTTTATTATAATTGTTGTTTAGTCAACATTATGTTATATTTAAAAATGTTCTATTAGAAAGGATAGCGAAATCTGGTAATGGAGAAACAAAGAAATAAGAAAGTAGTATAAACAAGAAAAGATATAAAGGTAGAAAAATATTTTGAAAGAAGCCCAAAAAGATGGCAAGAAAAAGAAACTATCCAGTTACAGTATGGCTGGATGAAAAAGAAATAGTTCTTCTAAAAGATAAGGTATCAAAAACATACTTTTGCCGCAGCGACTATATTAGAAAATGCTCACTGGGCAAAAACATTACAGTTGTACCGGGCATTAGGGAACTGATTATTGAAATTAAAAGGATAGGAAGCAGCCTGGATAAGATAACAAGCTTAGTAAATCACGGAACCGTGACTGTAGCAGGGGATAATCTTAAAAGTATAAAAGAAGACCTAAAAACAGTATGGGGCAAGCTTGCTGTAGTAATGAAAAAAATATAACGGGTAAATAGTTTTATGGCAGTTATAAAAATAATTCCTTCTAAGGGAAGGATAAAAAATATAATAAATTATGTTCTAAATAAGGAAAAAACTGATGAGCGGATTGTAAGTGGAAAGGGCTGCTCCCAGCAAAATGCAATAGATGAGATGAATACCACAAAAGAGCTATACGGTAAAACGGAGGGCATTAGCTACCACCACATAATACAGAGTTTTAAGCCCGGGGAAACTGATCCCCAAAAAGCCCACAGAATCGGAAAAGAGCTTGCAAGAAAAGAATTTAAAGATCACGAGGTACTGGTTGCAACTCACATTGATAAAGGCCATATACATAACCATCTTGTAGTAAACTCGGTATCTTTTAAAGATGGGAAAAAATTGGTTTCAAATAAGGAGACTTTAAGGGAAATAAAGAGGGAGAGTAACAGAATCTGCCAGAGGGAAAATCTATCGGTTATAAAAAAACCTTATACCCAAAGAAGCTACTCAATGGCTGAATATAAGCTGGCTGAAAAAGGTATACCAATCTGGAAGGAGCAGCTGCGCTCGGCAATAGATGAGGCAAAAGAAAACTCTAAAAACTTAGTTGAGCTAAAGGAATACTTAAAGGAAAACTTTAATATTGATATGAAAGTGCAGAATAAGAACTTAAGCTTTCTTCATCCGGAAAAGAAAAAGTACTGCCGGGGCAGGAAGCTGGGAAATGCTTATACAAAGGAAGAAATTATAAGGAGTTTTGAAAAAAGTCCCGAACGCGTAAAGGTAAACCCAGGTTTACCATATAAGGATAATGACTTTAAGATACCTGAAATAAAAAGTGTAAATACAGGTATGGATAGAATAGGTCCTGGAATAGAAAGTATAACAAGTAAAATTTCAAGGGATATCGAAAAGGAAAAAATAAGGGTTGAAAAGAAAAAGGAAAAAATCTCCAAATTAAAAGAAAGGCAAATGGCCGGTGGCAGGGAAAGGGAAAGGTAAATGACAGCTAAAACTAGGATTATAACGTCTGTTTTAATACTAATAATTATGTTAATTATCCTTCCTATAATATCGTCAGTTTTAGGGCAGTTTCTTGATGGCTACGGGTCTAACCTGTCACTAATCCCGGAAAACTTTTTAATAAAAACTGCTGCTAGCTTTAATACCTACTATAATTTTTTTACTAAGGTAAGCCCCACCAATGTTTTGGGCTGGGGGGTACTTGCACTGTTTTTAGCGTACTCGCTGGTTGGGCTTGCTGGATTAAAACTTCAAAATAGATATATTCAAAAAGATGACTATGGAAGCCATGGCACATCAAGGTTCCAGACTACCAGGGAAGTAAAAAAGCATTATTTTAAAAATAATCTGGGATGGTTTCTGGGCTCAAATGCAGCGGGCTTAAATTATTTTATTGGGATGCCCGGAGCATACCATCCCATAGGGAGCAGCCTTAATATGCAGGCACTGGTACTGGGTAGCCCCGGAAGCTTTAAGACCACAAGCTTTGTCATCCCAAATATATTCCATATCCCATATATGTATAAGGATCTGGATGAGAAGGGCGATATAATTATAACTGACCCAAAAAGCGAGATTTACTGCCTGACTTCAAAATACCTGGAGGCTTGCGGCTATGACGTTTATGTCCTTGACTTTATAAACCTAAAATATGGTGACAGCTTAAATCCAATAAATTATATATCAAGCGGTAAAGAGCTAATGGAGATAGCAGAAGGCTATATAAGCTCTGTAGCTGACTCAACAATACTGTCTTACAGCAGCGATACATTCTGGGAAGAATCTGAAGGGCAGCTACTTGGGGCGCTGATTGGTTTTGTAAAAAAGATATATCCTAAATGCCAGCAGACATTCGGGGAGGTATTAAAAATTTTAACTTCTGAAAATGTCAGGGACTCTAAAAAGGCAGTTAAACTTTTTAAAAGTTATAACATAAAAGGGACAGCGCTTCAGCTCTGGGATAATTTCCTGCTGGCTGAAGATAAGGTAAGGGCAAATATCCTAATAGGGCTTGCAACCAAACTAAAACTATTTTCCATAAAAGGGATAAAAAATATAACTGGCTCAACTACAATAGATATTAAAAAAATAGGTGCTAAAAAGGGGAGGCCAGTTGCCCTTTTTATACTTATGCCTGATAAGGACAGGACATTTTCACCCATTATTAATTCAATGGTAACTACAATTTTAAACCAGCTTTATAAAACTGCCTATGAGTATAATAACACTCTTTACAGCCCGACATTTTTAATACTTGAAGAGATGGCAAATATCGGAAGGATTCCAAATATCCAGGTAATGCTTGGAACAATGAGATCCCGCAGGATCTATCCAATGCTTATATGGCAGTCGCTTCCACAGATGAAAAACCGCTACAAGGACTGCTGGGAGGATATCCTTTCAATGTGCGATACCCACCTGTATCTTGGAATAAATGATGATTTTACAGCACAGTACTGCAGCAGGTTTTTGGGAAACACCACCATAAAAATCCAGGGAGTAGGTAAAAGTACGGGAGGGCATCTAGAGGCTGCAAGGCAGAGTGAATCGCAAAACTACTACACCAGAAACTTAATGCTTCCTGATGAATGTAAAAGGCTCTGCCAGAGGAGGCTGATACTTAACCAGCGCTCCTTCTACCCATCTCTACTCTATAAGGTCCAGTACAGGTACTGGGAAGAGGGGAGGAGAATTTGCGGACTTTCAAATGTCAGGGACTTAGAGGAGATAAAAAGTGCTTAAAAAAATTTTTATATTTTAAAAAAAATAAAATAGGTAAAAAGATTTGGAATATATAATCTGCTGCTTAAATATAAAGGAAAGCTACGCAAGAATAACCAACCATTTTAAGGGCCACCCTTATATTGGCTTTGAAGAATTTACTGATGACATTGATGAGGTTAAAAATAAGTCGCTTTACAAAAAATGGCAGCTTGCCGTAGTTGATAGGAACCTTCCCTGGTATGACGACGCAGTAAAATTTTTTAAAAAAACCGCTACAGATATAATTTATTTTGATGATGACTACAGTGAAGTAATTTCTTCAATTACTAATAAAATCCAAAAGCCGCCGGAAGATTATAAGATTGATACCAAAGAAGAAGAGATAGAGGATTTAAATGCGGCAGCAAAAGTAAGATATATAGAAAAACAAGTTCCTAAAATAGTAGAGAAAAAAGTATATACCGGCCTGGAAAAGAAATTAATTATTGTATCAGGTCTTTCAAGGTGTGCTGGCTCTACTACAGTTACCTTAAGCATTGCAAAATACCTATCCAATATCGGTATTTTATCATCAGTTATTGAGCCTCCCCTGGCCAGCTCAGCTATATTTAACTGGATGGGAATAGAGGATAGGTTGGATAAAAGTATGGATAACGGAAGCGGAGACTTTTATTCCTACCCTCATGAAATATATAGCAGCAGAAGGATAAAAAGCAAAGCCGGATATGTATTTGACGGTACCACCTGGATTATTCCCGATGACAGAAAAGAAAAAATATCAAGGTGGGAATACGAGAATATGGTAAAGCTTATATACTCTTCAAACTCTTGCCCTATAACCCTAATTGATGTGGGGGCTAACCTGGAGCATGAGTCAGTAGAGCCCCTTTTATCCAATGTGGATTTAATACTTACAGTAATTGACCCTTTTCCAACCGGTTTTAGTGTAAACCGGAGTAAGTTTAAAAAGCTACTAAATTTAAAGGATAGCGGCTATCCTTTAAATTTTATAATAAACAAATGGAACAGCGGAATAGAAAAAAAAGAGTTTTTAGATTTTATTAAAATAGAGCCTATAGCGTTTCTACCGGCAATTGACCTTACTCTTCTGTACAGAGCCAATTACGAGTGCAGGGCACCGATTTCTAACAGTGAAGTCTATAGCCTACTTGAAAGTGAGCTAAAAAAAATCTCCTCTCTTTTTTTGCCAGAAGATTTTAAAAGCAATTTTTTTATAGGTAAAAATGTTAAAAAATATTCATTTTTTAAAAGCATAAAGAAAAAGTTTACAAGGTCTAAGTTATAAATCTTACTTTAAAAAGGGGGTTAGAGAAAAATTGAGGGGACAATTTTTTAGTAGAAGAAAAAGCGGGGCAGTATTTTCTATCCTTGGGATACTTCTTATTTTAGCAGCCCTTGCAGCCGTATATTTTTGGGAAGCCAGGGGCAGGGAGTATTTTCTATACAGGGAAGTAGTAGTTACAAGCCAGGGCATAGAAGCTAACACTAAAGTTACACCTGAGATGCTTGATATTATAAAAATAAGCCCGGATAACTTTATGGAAGGGGCAGTAGCAAGTAAAACTGAGGTAGAAGGAAAGTATTCTACCCACTATATACCAAAATACAGCCAGCTATCATCAGTTTATTTTAAAGATGATATTTTAGATACAGAAGAGGAAGACTACTATATTTTTACAGTTCCTGCCGAGTGGATAATAACTTTTCCAGGCTCTTTAAGAATGGGGGATACTGTTTATTTTTATCCTGTAAAAATTGAAGGTACCCAAAGTGAACAGGCTAGATCTACTAGCAGTCAGCAAAGTATAAAAAATACAAAAGAAAGCGGCCTTGTTAAATGCAGAGTTGCCTACCTAAAAGATTCTGGAAACAGGGAAGTGGTGGATACAGAAGGCTTGGAAAGGCATGACGGGAGCGCAAATATAGCAAGTATTGAAATTATTACAGGCTATGAAGATATGGCTTATCTTGAGGGCCTGGCTGAAAGCGGCTTTAAATTTATTGTCCTGTATAAATCCAGCGCAAATTAAAGGTAGGAGAATTTTAGAGATGAAAAATGTTTTAATTATAAGTAAAAACAATAGTCTTGGAGCGGAGCTAGAAAAAACCGGGTTTTTTTCTAGCATTAAAACTCTTGAAACTTTTAACAGGAAGGCGCTATCTGGAATTGATATTTTAATAGTTTACAGCAGCGCTATCCCATACAGTAAGTACAGCAGTTACCTGCAGGAGTTTTTAAAGAAAGTAAGGAGCAATTATTATATTGCTTCTGATATAGATACATATTCAACCATAAATAAAACCCTTTCTTCTTACGGGATAATAGTAATTCCCCCTCTTCTTTCAGAAGCGCAGGTTTCTCAAAAAATATGCTCATATTCGATAGATGATTTTTATACCGGTAACAATACTATTTCTTTTTTTGGAGCCGGCCCGGGGGCGGGGGTAAGTATGATAAGTAAGTCAACCGCAGAGGTGCTTACAAGTATTACCGGAAACGAGGTTTGTTTTTTAAGCTTAAACGGCGAGGAAGGAAGCACCTACTTTGATATGGAGGTAACTGGCTGCGGTATCTCTGAGATTAAAGAAAGGCTAATAAATAATATCCTATCACCGGAGGAGCTTAAAGGCTCGTGTGTAAAGAGCGGTAGTCTATATATCCTACCCGGGGAAAAAGAAATATCTAAAGTCAGGCATTACCACCCGGGCCATATTGAAAAGCTTGTAGACCTCTCAAGTAAAACTTTTGATATAACAATTATAAACGGGGGAAGTACCGTTTCCGGCATGAGTATAGGGGCGCTGAATTCATCTAAACTAAAATATATGGTTGCAACACAGAGTAATAAGCATTTTAGAAATTTTAGTAAGCTCCAGGAGCAGATTTTTTCTAAATTAGGTATAAGCTCGGATGATTTTTTCCTTGTAGTAAATAAGTATATGGACTTACCCGAGCTTGATACTGAAATAAGCTTGGCTAAAAAATATGGTATGCAGGTGGCTTCAGTCATACCTCTTCTGGATTACTCGTTAAGCCTTGAAGCTGAAAAGGAAAGAAAAACACTTATAAGTTGCGACAGGCTCTACAGTAGCTCCATAAAACAGCTGGCGGTTTCACTTTGCAGCGCGTTGGGTGTAGAGACAGACGGTACCGGTAAAAATGGTGAAAAAAAGGGTAGTTTTTTAAAAAGGATCCTGGGAAAGGTCTAATTATGAATGAGCTAACTAAAAAAGATAATATTTTAAAAGAATTTTATATTGACAGTTACCTGGGCAGTTTAAAGGTAGATAAAGAAAAAAGCAGGAAAAATTTAAGCGAAAGGGAGCTTTTTACAAATATCTGCCGGTCCGTTCAATCCCATTTTGAAGAGCAGTGGAAACTAGCCGAAGGTCAGGAGTCTAAAATACTTGAACGGCAGACTAAAGCCATAATAGGGGTACCTGACCATGTAAATTATTTTAAGGACCTTATTAGAAAATATTTAGAGGATAACGCTAAAACTAACCTGCCTTATCCCGGATGGTATAAGAATCTAGTTGACGGTATTTTTCATGAAGTATGGGGGCTTGCGGGAATAAGCGCCTGGATGGATATTCCCGAAAGCTCGTCTGCAAAAATAATCGGGGAAAGAATATATTATCTTATTGACGGAAAGATGGTCCTGCAGGAGCAGAGAATATCCAGGCAGAGATTCGGTGCGCTTAAAAAAGCACTGCTTCTTCTTACCCCAGAGATACCCCAGACTAGCTCAAGTATTGAAATTCTTATGCACTCCGGAGAGAGAGTTACTTTTTATGGTGGGTCCCTTACCAAATCCGGCCAGGATATTATGGTGTTTCGTAAATACGTTGTGTTTAGCTACACTTTAGAAGAGCAGGCAAGAAGGGGTACCATTCCAAAAGAGGCAATAGGCATGCTTAAAAGCCTTGCTAAAGTTGGTTTTAATATTCTTTTCTGCGGGGCGGTTAGGACTGCAAAAACTACTATGCTTACAACATTTCAGCTGCTTGAAGACCCCAATCTTGAAGGGGTTTTAATTGAATCAAATGCTGAGATTCCCCTGCATGAGCTTATGCCAGAGTCTCCCATAATGCAGCTAGTATGCGACGGAGAGGAGCTAGCTGGCATTACAAAAAAGCTTATGCGCTCGGACGGAGACTATATTATCTGCGGGGAGGCAAGGGACGGAAATATGCTGAGCCTACTGGTAGAGATTGCAAACCGGGGTACAAGGCACTGCAAGAGCACAATTCATCTAACCGATGTATTTGACCTTCCCTATGATATGGCAAATATGATTGTAAATAAAAAAGGCGGGAGCCTGGAACACACAATAATAAAAGTTGCCAAAAGCTTCCATTATGTTTTTAGCTTTATTCAGCTTGCCGACCGTTCCAAGAAAAGACTAAAAGGTATTTATGAGATTAGGTACGATTATCTTTCACATAGAATCTCAATACACGAGATATGCAGATACGAGCTTGGATCTGACAGCTGGGCTTTTTCTTTCGATATAGGAAGTGACAAGGAAGCTATTGCCAGGGAAGAAAATTACCAGGCGTTTCTGTTATACAGAAAAGAGCTAAAAATTCTGGCTGAAAAATTTCCTGCTAAAAAGCCCAAAATTGTAACACCTTTTTACTCTAAGGGGGCTTAATTTTTATGACTGGTACAATTGACATAATAGTAAGAACTTTAATGTACGTTATACTTATAACCGGCGTGTGGTTATTTTTGGGAAGGTTTATAGTACGCTTTGCAAGGCAGCGTAGTAAAGGATACAGATTTATAAGTAAACCTGAAGGTAAGCCTGATAATAAATTTACAGCTCATATAAGACTTCTTATAAGAATAACCACCGGAAAGAGCGGCAGGGACAGTGTTTTTTATTTTCTTTTTTTATCAGTATGCTTATTTTCTGTCTCTTTTACTGTTACTGCCGGACTATTCGGGGTAAGTATATTTTTTATCTTAATGTCGTCTCTTATTGGCTTTCTTCCGTATATTTACCTCCGGTTTAGACTCAAAAGCCTGCAGCTAGAGGGTAGCTATGAAGCTGAAAACCTGCTTGGAGAGCTAACCAGTATGTACAAGATTTCAGACTTTAATATGGCCTCTGCGATAGATAAAACCGTAGAGACCATTAAAGACAGCCCTCTTTCAAAGAAGGCGCTATTTATTTTAAGCTTAAAAGTAAAGGATTACAGGAGTAGGGAAGAGCTTGAGTCTGCGGTGGATTTTTTTGTGTCAATGTTTGGTACCGAATGGGCGGTACTTTTAGGTATGAGTATTTTTGAATCCGTAGCAAATGGTACCAATGTTTCAGTTTCCTTAGATAGTATCCTCTCAAACCTAAAAGAGATAAAAAGTTCCATAGAAAAGGATAAGAGGGCAAATTATGAGGCGTTTACCATGGTTAAGTTTGTTATTCCAATAGTATATATCCTGTCGGTTTTTACCTGCGTAAAATATTTTGGGTTTACCCTGGGAAAGTTTTTTTATTATCAGTTTAATACCGGAATGGGTATAAAATTTTTTATAGCAATTGCTGTACTTTCTATAATTAGTTTTTGGTCTATGTACATTTTAAGTAGGCCTAAATTTGACTTTTAAAAGGACGCTAAAATGGTATTTAAAATAATTTATTTTGCATTAATTTCTTTTCTGGCAATGGGATCAATTGGATTTTTTACTCGTAATGCCCTGCGTGCTTTACCAGCTGCAAAAGGAAGGTTTGGGGTTGTAGCCAGGATTAAGAAGGTACTTACAGAAGGAGAAGTCCTTTCTTTTGGAGGGGTAAATATTCCTGTATCAACCTATCAGGTACTGCGGTTTACTGTTTTAGGCATATGGCTTATTGCAGCGGTATTGCTAAAGGTGATAAACAGCCTTCCTTCTTTTGGGCTTCAGCTATTTTTACTTGTTACTTTACTTATTGCCACTACTCCAAAACTAAAAATGGGCAGGATAAAACTTCCGTTTTTATACGTTAACGATTTCTTTAAAAAAAGAAGAAGAGAAGCGGCCAATATGGAAATATACCGCACTATCTCCACGCTTATTAACCTATTTACCATAAAAGGGGAAGTAATTCTGGGTTCAAACTATATCCTGGAAGAGATTATAAAGACTGTTAAGGTTACAAAACCTGTATACCTAAAAATGCTTTCTATGTGGAATATGAATATGAGGGAGGAGGCAGCTGGCTATTTTGCCAGTGCAATCGACACAAAGGAAGCAAGGGACCTTGCAGGAGTATTCTTAAAGCTTGACCATATTAGTCCCGGGGAGCTAAGGGGACAGCTTACTCATTACCAGAATAATATAAAAACAGAGAAAATTACTGTAAGGGAGAAGGTAAATGAGAGAAACGGAAACCTCATCTATATACTGGCCATAGTTTCTGCAGTGGTGGTTCTATTAAATTTTTTAGTGGTGGTTTTAGCAGATGTTTTTTCGTCTTATAGTTTACTATCTTTTTAAAAGGAAGAAAGGAGTTTGCATGAAGACATTTATTGTAATAATGGCTACGGTAATTTTGGGTGTTCTAATCTGGGGCCTAATACTTGGACCGGGGGAAAATTCGCTTTATTCCCAGGCATCGAGGCTTTTAAATCATGGGATAGAGCAGCTGCAAACAATTCCTTAAAATCTATATTTAATAAGGACCAGCAGTTATGAAAACCTTTATAGTAACTATTGCGGCTGTAGTTCTGCTTATGGTATTTCCCATGCAGAATGTGCAGGATATAGTAAATTCCCATAAGATGGAAAGGTTTGACGAGATAGTCTACAGTGCATGCCAGAAAGCAAGAACTGACGGCCGGTTTACGGAGTCTAATATCTCCCAGATGAAAAGTGATATCCTTTCAGAGTTTCCTGATATAAGTGAAGATGAAATCATAATTGATGTAACCACTTCCATGAAATATAAGAGGTTTGAGTTTGACAGCAGGGAGGCAATAAACTACAGAATCGGCGTACCGATTAAAAGAGTAGTCAACATGGGTAGGTTTTTGGGGATAAAAGATGAAGACAACAGGTTTAATTATATTATGGAAGGCTACGTTTTAAGCGAGGCATTGGAGTGAAAATCTTTATAATAACTGTTGCTGTAGTTATACTCTATTCTTTTACCGTTGTCTTTACCCAGGACTACAGGCAGGCCCAGAGAAACAGCTACCGGTTAAAATATGTATGCGAGGAGCTTTCTGCAACTGGAGCTTCATTTTTTGATAGGGAGGAGTATTCGGAGGGGTACACAATCTTTGATACCGGGGAAGGCATTAATGGTATAGGGAATCAGTTAACCAATCTTCTTTCGGTAGACAGCAGTATGACTCCTGCAGTAAATTCGTACTGGTCAAAAAATATAGAATATAAGGTCTATTTTTATGATGATTCGGGTACCCTTAAAGTTTATACTAACGGAAGTCCGGATAGGGAAGAAGCTTTTACTTATGGTGACTTGCATAAAGATGATTGGACTCCATACGATACGGTTATTTCTGATCCTACGGTAGTTGTAACCATTAATGCCGGGCCCGGCAGGTTCAGGTTAAGATTTCTAGATCCCCTGCCGGATATTATAAGAAGTTCTTCTCATGAATGGGAAGAAAGATGAGACCCAGAATATTTAACAGACTTGCTTGACAGATGGCGAAAGAAAAGACCGGAAACCAGTTTCTTTTTTTCAACCTTAAAAGGCAAAAAACTTTCAAACAGATATTTACAGCAAATGGTTAAAAAATACACCATCAAAGACGGCATGAATAAAAGAATTTCACCACATATGTTAAAACATACCTATGCAACTCAATGCTATCGGCAAACAAAAGACATTGAGACACTTAGAAGAATTTTAGGCCATTCAGATATCAACACAACGACTATTTACATCACCCTGGCCAACATAGACGTAGAAAACGGCATGAAATCCTTTAAAGGTTTTTTATAAATTATTTCTTTTCTCTTTTTTCTAAATCTTCAGGAGTATACCCTTTTTCAATATGACTAATTAAGGCTGGATCTGGTTTAGGTTCATTTACTCCAGGTTTTATGTCCTGAGGCTTGTTATTATCTTTCCCCATATGGCTAATACATCTCCTTTCAAAAACTCAATTATTATTAAAAACAAGGCTAAAATTGTTATTGAAATTGAAATTGCATAGTATCTATTTAGTCTATGTAATTTTTTAACATTCTCATTAAAAGAATCAGTAAAATTTTGTATTAATACATCCATTGTTTCTGTAATATCTTTATCGTAATAATTTTTATATAATCCCCAAGGGTCTGGGTCCCTTCTATATTTTTGTATAATCAAGCCCCTAAAATCTATCAACAAAGAGATAACTAATAAGCCTACTGCTATTTTCATTAAAACGCCCAAATATACATTACCCATAAACGCTTGAATTAAAAATGCTAGTACTACGCTGTTAAAACCCAAAACAATATTAAACTTTGTTGTTATCTGATCAACTACGTTGATTTGGTCTCTTAGCCGTTCTTTTATCTCTTCAAATATAAGTTTTTTGTTTTCCATCAGCATTATATTTTACTGCATTTTCTTTTTTTTAACGAGAGCTTAGCTCAGAACCTGCGTTTTACGATTGAGAGACAAAAAAATCTTGACTTAGTGAAATTCGAAACTATAAGTGTTAAAATGAACACAAATGGATACAGACCATGACAAAAAGCTGGAAAATCCAGAAATAAAGAAACAAATCTTACAGTACTGTTATCTTTCGAGGTTTTCTCCAACTGATAATTTGGTTGATGACATACTTCAGCAGTTTTGGTTCCATGATTTCTACAATAGTCTCATATCAGATGATGTGTTCCTTAAGCACTTACTCGCATACTTAGATAAAAGAAAACCTATAAAGTTTAATCGCTTTGACTTCTATATTTTCTTGTTCGATCAAGTTATAAAATATGGTAAAAACAGATTGATTTTACAAAAAATTGCACTCGCATTTGAAAAACTCCAATCAGATGCATTGGATCCTTCCGAATACATGAAATTACTGACGGATGTCAGTATACCAAAAGGAAAATTCAATATTTTATGGATGAAAGAAAATCATCTAGGGAAAATTGACAAAAGGGATGGGAAAAAATTTTTTATTTGGGAACATCATACACTAACAGAATTTCTTACTGCAGAATATCTTTTAGGACAAAATAATTTCCTTGAAGAATTGCAGAAGCTAGCGATACTTGAGCAAGAAGGAATCACTGCTTTCAAACCCTCTTGGAGTGGGGTTTTACGTTTCCTTTTAGAGTCCTCAAGAGGTAGTGAAGTAATTGAATGGATAATCTCATTTCTTAAGATTCACAAAGAAAATATAGATGATAACTTATCGGAGCTTTTGGCATTTGTGGATATTGATATTACTGATGAAATTCGAAAAGAAATCTTTGATCTTATCTACGATTCTTATTTTGAAAGATTGGTCTGGCTACCCGTATGGACACGTAACAGGCTATCCAATTTTATAGGTAAAGAAGCGTATGCTCGAATAAAGATTGACTTAAGGGAATGGTCGAATGAAACAGAAACATTTGTTAGGCATGCTAATATTGTATCTATTGTTGAAGGACTGTTGGAAAAGGAAAGTAAGCTCATCACGACAGAGGAAGAAAAATTCTGGCGTAAGGCTCTTATAAATTTTGCCAATAATCCAAATGATAGTGGTAACGGCGTACTCCAGCGTCATAGTCTCGCTGCCCTGACATATTTTAAGGATGAAAAAATCATCCCAATCGTTGCTCAAAAATGTTTTGAAGAAACACAGGATTCTATAGTTAGGGATGAATTCATTCAATTTTGTTTTAATTCTGCTCCAGATTCCAAACATACTATTGATTACCTTATAGAAGGAATTAAAAAGGATTCTTCTATATACGCACGCCTCGGTCTTTATAAAATTACCAGTAGGGAGTCAATAAAGTATTTATTAGAAAAAATTTCCAAAGACAATGATTTCCTAAAGTCTTTTTTACATAATGAAAGTATCTTTAACAAAGAAGATGGAGACCATCAACTTATTGAAAATATTCAAAAAACTTTAGACAAGAAAATACTGACTCTTCTTAAAAAAACAATTTTCAGGATTTTTAGGCTACCGGATTATTACCAAGAAGGAGAATCAAGCTTTATTAAACAAACTGTTCTGCTTATTAAGCAAGAGGATAAAAATTTCCTCTTTGAAGTTTTAGGAGAAATTAAAGAATCAGAAGACGACACAAAAACACTCCGTTTATTTTTTGATTATCAAGAAACTTTAGCACTTCTGCTCACATCTGATAATTTAACTCTTTATTTTAACAAAATAAAAAACTTCCCCCAAAAAGTACAGGAACGTGCTGATTCCGTTGCGTATATTGCGAAACGAGTTAACGGTAAAGCAGGGGAAGCGATATATAACAAAGCACTAAACCTCAAATTAGTAGAATCTGTGGATGAAAAAGCGGTCAATACTAATTGGAAACAGCAACAGATTAAAAGGAAGCAAAAAATTTATAAAGATTTTCTAAACTTGCTTGAGCCATCTCCAGGCAAGTACATGACCAGGATATTTCAATACTTTTTACAACATCGCAAAGAAATTGAAGAGCAATGGGACGACAAAAATAAAAAACGCCTTATCAAACTAGCTGTAGATGACAATATTAAGAAGATTGACCCCAAAGAGTTTAAAGTCACTATTTCCGATAAAAATATACGTCAATTCACTTGGTCATCTGCGGCGTCCTACTATGGTGATCTCCTTTCCGTCGTTAAAATTTTAGCCCCTAAAGAAATAAAAAAACATAGAAAAGAAATTATCAACTTCATACCATATGCATTTTCTGATGATATGAATCTGATTATGGATCTGATAGAAGAAATAAAAGATGAGGATCTTGCTTTTGTAAATAAAGTAATGAATAACAATAAAGACGACAGACGTTATCTAATTCCCGGAACATATATTTATTTAGTTGGCCACTATGTAAAAAGGGGGTGCAAACTTCAAAGTGTAAAGCATATTTTAAAATCGTTTATAA
>Ga0307432_1000966_pt1 | contig 19195 bp, 16 predicted proteins | sample SalMarWE160150MG_FD_202158 | JGI IMG/M metagenome (GOLD analysis project Ga0307432, IMG submission 202158) | Salt marsh sediment microbial communities from the Plum Island Ecosystem LTER, Massachusetts, United States - WE1603-150 | ecosystem: Environmental > Aquatic > Marine > Intertidal zone >...
TCATGAGATGAAGAAAAAGAAGGTAACCTTGATGCTTTTATGGGAAGAGTATAAAGAGAAACATCCCGGTGGAATCATGTATACCCAGTTCTGTGACCGCTATCGGAAATTTAAAAAAGCCAATAAAATTTCCTTGCATAAAGAGCACAAAGCAGGTGAGGAGATGGAAGTTGATTGGGCCGGAGACCATATCTCATATGTGAAACCAAGTACGGGTGAAGTCATAGCAGCATCCCTGTTTGTCGCTGTCCTGCCAGCGAGCGCATATCCTTTTGTATATGCTTATGATAATATGAAAATGCCAAACTGGATAGATGCTCACGTACGGGCTTATACCTGGTTTGGAGGAGTTCCCAAGATTACCATCCCTGACAACACCAAAACTGCAGTTATCAAATCCGACCTGGTAGACCCGGTCTTAAACAAGAGCTATCAGGAGATGGCCAGGCATTATAGGACGACCATCATACCTGCCAGGGCGGGAAAATAACGATAAGGCCGCTGATGAAAACATGGTAGGGAATGTTTCACGGAGAATAATTGCCGCACTGAGAAACAGGCAATTTTTTAGCCTCTATGAAATCAACCAGGCGATATCTGAAGAACTTGAGAAATTTATTCATAGGCCTTTTCAAAAGATGGAAGGCAATAGAAAGGCTGCCTTTGAAAAGATTGACAAACCCTGCTTACAAGCCTTGCCTTTAACCAAATATGAATATGCCAAATGGAAGGAGACAAAAGTTGCCTTTAATTATCATGTGGATTATGACAATTTTTTTTACAGTGTTCATTATTCCTATGTCAACCGCCCCTGTTCGATAAGGGCAACTTCTAAAACCATAGAGGTGTATGTAGGTCATGAACGGGTGGCCGCCTATCCCAGAAACTACAACACCTCTAAAAGGTATGAAACCCTGGAAGAACATATGCCTGATGAACACAAGGCTGTCTACGGGTGGAGTTCCGACCGTTTTCTGTCATGGGCAGATAAAACCGGCCCGAACACCCGCAAGTTCATAAAAAAGATCCTCGAGACTCGGGAATACCCTGTCCAGAGCTATAGGGCCTGCATGGGTATCATGCGCCTTGGTAAAGGTTATCCGCTTGAAATAATGGAAACTACCAGCAGGGAAGCTCTGGATAAAAATATCTGCTCGTACAAGTATTTTAACCTCATTTTAAAACAGGTTGTTTCCAGATTATCTAAGAGAGAGGATGATAAAATCATACAGCATGAAAATATTAGAGGAAGTAGGGCTTATGCAGGAGGTGGTATCTATGCTTAACCATCCTACCGTAGAAAAACTAAAAGGTATGAAACTTAAGGTCATGGCCCAGGTGCTGATTGATTCAGACCCTGCTTTAAGAGAGCTCTCCTTTGAGGAAAGACTAGCTATTATCGTTGAAAAAGAGTGGTTGCACAGAAAAAACGCCAGAATTAAACGACTCCTGTATAATGCCTCTCTGGCAATAAATGCCTGTATTTTAGACATTGACTATAATCAAGAGCGAAAGATAGATAAAAAAACCATCCGGACACTCTCCAGCTGTACCTTCATCGAACAGAGACTTAATATCATTATTTCGGGTAAAACAGGTTGTGGTAAATCCTTTTTGGCCTGTGCATTTGGGAATAATGCCTGTCGTTATGGTTATACTGTCAAATACTACAGAATACCTGAACTCCTGCTTGAAATTCAGGCCGCAAAAAACGAAAATTGGTATACTCAATTTATGAATAAGTTGAAAAAAGTAAGTCTCCTGATATTGGATGACATAGGCCTTAAGTCATACACCCTGGAGGAAAGTAGGGATATCCTTGAGATTGCAGAAAGCAGGTATAATAAAGCATCCACAATACTTTCCGGGCAGATTCCCCATACGCATTGGTATGACTTATTCCCTGATCCTGCCCTGGCAGATGCCATAATGGACAGGATAATCCACAATGCCTATATTCTGCCGCTGGATTCAAAAAAATCTATGCGGGAGGTGATGGCAAAAAGACCATTCAGGCAATCTAATGAGCGATAGGTCAAAAGGGTGTTGCCGAATAGTCGCTATGGGTATACAATAATGGAACAAAACCTTATTGGAAAAAAGAGTAAGGCTTTTAGATCAAATTCTTTCAGGTTTTTCAATTTAATATGAACTAAACGATAATTATTGATTAAGAATAATGTTAATAAAAATTGAATCGATAAGGTGTCCGGATGTTCCGGTTTAATGTCCGGATGCCTTCGGAATTGCCGTCCGGATACTCCGGAATACGCATTCGGCTCCTTTTCTTTTATGGTGGAAAGAAAAGGTCTCTCCTGTTACCTTCATACAGGTTAAAATATTAAATTTATTAAAAATTATAGAAATATAAAAAATATATTTAAGTGAAATATTTTACGTATTATATTATATATACGACATAACTTTTAAAAGTCCTTCTTTTTACCAAAATTGAAGAACCAAAATTTTTATTAAAGAAAAAAGTTATAAAAAATAGGATCTATTTGTTATTATCGAGCCGTGGTCCTATAACCACAATAATTCCAGGGGTGAACTTCATAACTTGCCAAAGCGTAGGAGTCTCCCAAAAAATCTATATAAGCATTTACACAGGCTTCAATGCTATCTAGAGCCGGGAAACTGAGGAAAACAAAGACGACACGTCAATAACGCCATATTTGTCCATTGTAGAACCCCAATACCAATCAGCATCCGTGTCTTTATATTCAAAGACAGTTAAGAGGTGCCCTGCAGATTCATTAAGGAAAAATATGGGTACAGAATATACATTATAATCATGATAGTGTAGAACATAACAACTAAAAATACTAAAATCGACACAATCCCCCTCTTTCCCAATATAAAATTCATAGGGAGTGTACGCGCCATCATGTTCTTCGTAGTGGCAGGTTGATAAAAAATTAAGTAATTTTAGAGGATTCTTTAATTTGTCTAATAAAGATACGAATTGAGAGTCATATTCATCCATCCCGCCATTACCTGGAATAATTGGTGGTGCTGTTTCCCAGCTGCAACCTGCAAAAAATAAACAAAAAAATAGTGCAATTCCTAAAATAAATATTTTCCTCATAGTTACCTCTATCATTTCAAAATTTATTTAGATTTGCAGGGGTCAAATTTTTAATTAAAATATGGAGACATCCTATTTTTCTATGGTTTAGCTTTTCATTTTGCGAGGTCTTCCTTTATGGCATCTATCTATAATAATATCTAAAGCCCTAACCAGTTGGTTAAGAGACTCCTCAGACCCTATAGGTTTTCCGTTAAAAGTGAGCAAATTATTGACCTGCTATATCTGCCCTATTTATCTAATTTAAAAGTAAAATATTAATTATTTAAGGAAATAGGTGTCTGTCACTATTATATTTTCCTAAAAACAATTGAATCCAATTGTAATAATACGTGGTATGTTTTCTTAAATCTTTTATAATAATCATTATAAGTCTTGAGCGGTTCCATATTTTTTAAATCAGCTCTATCTAATCCGGTAAAATTTTTCCTTAAGATATTTTCAAGTTCGAGTTTGCATCTATCAAGCTCTTCATGTTTCTTGGGATTGCATACATTTTTCATTACCAGTATACCCATTAATGCTTCTGGATAAACCTTTTTAACTTCATCCGATATAATTAACAATTCTAAACCCCCTACATGAAAAAATTGTTATTGATTGCTTAAATTAGTATTTTTCTTCAATTATTAATTAAAATAGTGACAAAAGAAAAACAGGGGGACGGTTCTTTGTTTCATGTCCTTAAGATTTTATTTTGCGAAAATCCGGTCAATCCGGATAATTGCCATAATGAACTGCATCGAGTTCTTTTAAATATTTAAAAATCCCGGATTGTATTTGTGAGTGCACACGAATCTATCAAGAATATCAATAAATTCTCAATAATCATCATCTACAAATATTTTTTCTGGTGTATACCGCTTATATTCTTCTTTATTTTACTATTACTTGTTCTTTTTGTTTCCCCGGGGATAAAAATCATCCCGATAAAAGCTTATCTTGCTAACGGTAATAGGGAATTGTCAAACAAAGAACCGTCCCCCTGTTTCCTTATTTAATAAATATAAAGGTCAATAAGTAAAAAAACATACTAAAATTTATTAAAATATGATAATAGCGCAATATAGTTCTATCTCCTGTCATATTCTAATCATTTGAAAAGACATTGGTAATCTAGGTTTATCAAACCCCTTATGAAAACTAAGAAAAATAGCCAAATTATTGAGCTAGACAACCATATCTTGGCACAGTCTTGTTCGATATTTTATCCTCGATCACCTCGTCGTTTCCTCACTTCTTCATTAAGATCATTGAGTAACTTCCCTTCCATTGTTCGCCAGTATTTAGGACCTGCTACTCCATGTTCGTCACGCTTAAAACCATGTTTTATGAGCAAGACTTTAGCTAATTCCGAAACTGAATATATTTTACCATCACTTTTGTATTTCAATTTATTGGATAAAGTAATTATTTCTGCTTGCTCATCTTGAAATAGTCGAGTATTATAGAAATATAATAATTGTCCATTTTTAACCAAATTTGCATTTACTAATTCCCCCAACGTAACTCTTCCCGCCTTTGTACCTCTAGAAGATGGTCCAACTGTTAATGTACTATAAGGAGTGGGAATGTAAATCTTAAAAAGTTCAAGAGGCAATCCAAGAGTATCCCAAATTTTTGATATATCTGTTTTCAATTCTTTTTCCAAGCCTTCCTTTTCTCCCTGTAATTGCTCAATTTCGTCCTCTTTTGTTTCTATATTACTATCGATTATTTCGACCTTATCCTTATATTCTTTTGTAAGATGGTCTTCATTAGCCATAGCATGTTTTATTTGTTGTTCTCGTTCATTTATTTTTCTGAGCACATTCCTATTTTTTAAGTTTTCAAAGTGTAAAATATCTGAAAGTGTTCTCCAAACTGATTCTTTACTTAAATCTTTTATTTTAATGGAATATAATAATGATCGTTCAAATGCAACTCCTCGAAGTGGACTATAAATTCTAATTTCAGTACCATTTGCTATTACTGTGAGCAACGCGGCTTCATCAAAAGTATACTCTTTTATCTGTTCTAGATAGTCATTTAAGTTTTCATTATAATTCTTTGTATCAATAATTACTTTACAATCATGAGGCACATTCTTTATAAAAATATCTATTTTGCCTCCTCTCCGTGTGCGATATTCAAATTCTAAGCTTTCTCGTTTATGTCCTAATAATTCAAGTAGTGGAACAATTACTTTTTGTTTTACATTTTCTTCTGTAGGTCCTATATCCTGCTCTTTTAGCGTAGCTATTCTTTCAATTGTTTGTTTCATTTCCATTATAGCTTTTACCTCCATTTAATCATACAAGAAAATTTTAAATAACTTGTTTACATGCCAACTTTGCATAATTTTCTATTTTATTAAAATATTAAGATTCACATATAATATCTATTAGATTAGTATTATACATTTGGAAAAATAAACCATTTAAATTTGTTAAGTGTGTAAAATTGCAATATTATATATAGTATTTATTTAATTTAAGATTTAGTTCCCGGCAGGGACAAGAAATATGTTCATGGCCATCCACTTTTTCATACCTTATGAATTTATGGCATTTGTTACACTCGATTTTAACCTCTATATTTTTCCATCTTTCAACAATCCCTTCAATTTCTGATGAAGTGTAAGGTATTTCAGGCTCTTTCCAATGAGCACAGAAATTCCTAAATCCTATATCAGTTTCAAAATCAGATATTAATTTTACAATTGAATGGGTTGCTTTTAATTTCTTCTTTAATCTTTCTCTAAATGCTTGGAAAAGTCCGGAAAGGTCATGTTCATTCCTTCTGTTATATTTCATTGAGGCTTGGCAATTTTCACAAAGTAGCTGAAGTATCCATTCTAAATATACACCAAATGTTCTCCCAGCCTCTGTAGGATTATCCTTCGCGAGAAACTCCTCTATTTGCTCGTAACTATTTTTTCCTGGTTCGACCCTTGGGCCTATGGCATAATCCCAACCTAAAAAATGTTTTCTTATCCACTGTGGAAAGCTTCTCTGAAGGCGGTCTAACCAAATTGAATCATGAGTGAGAAGTAAAATCTGATAGTCAGAAAAGTTTTCTTCTAATAAATCAATTACGCGTGGTCTCTTATAAGCGTCGAAACTATTTATGACATCATCAAGGATGATAAACTTGAAATTGGTGTTGAAATTCTTAATAGAAGCCAAAAATATAGAAAGTCCAAAGCTGTTAAGCTGTGATTCACTTAATATTTTATAAGCAGGACTAATCGGATCACCACCAAATATAATCTCAAGCTCGACTGCTTTATCTTTTTCAGAAATCAATTTGATTTTAGGATTGGCAATAACTTCGCTATCCTTCTCCAGCGTCTTGAAATATTTTGAAAGGTCAGAGGAAATTGCATCGAACGAGACTTGCACACCCTTCTTAGTTTCTTCAACATAGTCATCTCTTATCTTTTCATAGGAACCCTTTATTTCTTCAAATATTTTAATCTTTTCACTTAATTGAGTCCAGTTCGTGAAGCTCTTTTGCAAATTATTTGCCCGTTGAAAATCATCAACTAATGACTTTCGTAATTCGTCTTTTTCTAGGATTTCAACTTGCCTTAAAATCTTTTCTTTGATTTCGCTTTTGGACTCTAATAATAATTTATACTCCTTTGTACCTACCTTCGTAATAAAATCAAATTCTTTTTCTATGTTTTCTATCTTTTCCCCCAGCATACCCTTACAATCTTCTAATAGTGGTTTTACATTTATCAGATTTTCCATAAAATGAATAAGAGGTGGCTCTAGCTCTTTTTCTTCTAAATTCGAACTAGCAAAATTAATTTTCCCAATAACCTCATAAATTGATGAAAGCAGCTTTTTCCTTTTTGCATCAAGCTCATTTCTTCTTTTACTTAATTCGTATAGGTGACCTTGTTTGCTTTTGATATGTTCGATTAAATTGCCTTCATAAGATTGATCACATAGAGGACACTTATCATATATTTTAAGAGACTCAATGGCTTCAATACCTTTCTCATATAAATCTACAAGAATGAGTTTTGATACTTCCTCTTCATCTTGTTTAAACGCAATAAGGTCTCTCTGAAATTCAGAAATATTTGAGCGTATGTCTTCCACAGGATAGAACCGATTGATAATTCCCCGAATCTCTTTCCATAGCGAAAGTTTTTGGCTCCTTTCGTCTTTTTCTACTTGCTCTCTTAATTTTTCGATACTTGTCTCTACTTCAGCTAATTCTTTTACAGATACAATACCTTGACGATTAAGGATAGTATTTACGATTTTTATAAAACTCTCGATATCTTTAGGTTCCTCTCCAGAGACTTCTCGATATTCGTCTACAAGCCTATCTCCATCTCTTTGTAAACTTTTTAATTCTTGTTCTAGTCGTCTTGCACATGTTTGTAAATCATTTTGAATATCAAGTGCATTTGCAAAACCCATAAACCGTGACAAGATTTCATACTTTTCTGCTTTCCGCTTATAAACAAATTCAGTTAGATCTCTGTATCTTAAATGGCAGGGATGTGGAATACACTCCCTTAACTTTGACAGGTTACCTTCGATTTTTGGCTGAGTAATTCGATTTGGATCATATTCCGTCTTAATCTTTCCAATTTCGCCATTCGTAAAATCAACCTCTATGTATGTTTGTCCTTCACTTGCTTCTTTGTGAGGATAAGCTTGCGGGCCTGCTCCTTCTCGGGCAAGATACTCTATATTTCCAGAACATAACCACTCCCATGCATCAACAATAGAGCTTTTGCCGCTACCATTCCGGCCGTAAATCATCATTGATTGAAGAGAATGTCCCTTTTTGAAGTCAAGTTCTAAAGGGGGTGTGTTTACACCACGAAATCCCGAAATAGCGATCTTCTGAACTTCTCCCATATCAGTCATCACCAATATCCTTTTCTAATTGTTCAGATAACCAATCCATGAATTTGCTGACATTAAACCCATCTTCAGAAATACATGCTCTTATTTCAGCAATTACCTCTTTTTTATATTTTCCTGAATTAATAGCTTCTTCAAACCATTTGATAGGATCTCTCATCTAATCACCCCTAATATATCAAAGCTGCTATTTCACCTAATGTCTCCCGAATAAAAGAAGTTGCTGAAGGCAATTTTGGTAAATTTTTGATTTCCCTTTTATCCGCTATTAGCTGAAGTTGGTCGATTCTTTTAATCATTGGAATAGCATTTATATTGAGCTTGAATATGGCAATGATTTAATATAACTTTCCATAAATTCAAAATCGGGAACACCATTTTTAGATGGTAACTTTATATGTGATTTTCTCATTCTTTCTTGACTGCATTTTCTACCGTAATTATATCTAGATTGCTCAGTATTGATTATTTTAGAAATAAACAAAGCAACATATTTATTCATAATAAATTTAGGTATAAGTTTTTCAACATGGTCACTTGCTGAAAATTCTAATGGTTGATAACTACAATAACCCAAAACCGCACTATCTACAGTCAGCACATTTCTTTCCTCAGTATAATAATCGTAAAATCCTTCTACTCCGTTATTTGTAGCTTGCGTAGTTAGATAAGGATATTTGCCTTTTCCATAATCTTCTAATTCTGAAAGTGGGGTTGTTTTGCTACCTGTTATTTTAAATAATGCTTTTAACTCAAAAGACTCCCAATTCCTTGTATTTAAGTCAAGTTCTTTTTGAAGCAATTTTTTATAACTCGGAATGGCAATTTTATCAAGTGTTATATTTTTAAAATCGTCTGGCATTTCAAGAGGAAGCAGAATATCTTTTAATGTTTTATTCGCTGCTCTCCCGTAGTTATATTTATATTTGTTTGCTTTAATACAATGAGCGTAAAATATCATTTCCTCTTTGCTCATTTTTCTTTTAGGCTTTAAATAATATAAATCCCTACCGCTATAATATTCTTTATCCTGATAAAATGAAGATAATACAGAGCCACTGACTGCAACAGAAATTGTGTGTGCGGGATTAGGGTTTATGTTTGATATCCTTTTTACATAAGCAGATATTCCGTTATTATGTTCTATTCTTGATACAAATCTAATACTTTCAGGATCTTTTTTATTGCATTTTTCAAGATGTACCAATTCAAGATTAATACCATAAATGGGTTCAAATAATTCTTTGAGTGGAACAACTTTAGGCATTATTACTTCTCCTTTTTCAAAAACAATTCATTAAACAAAACAAACTCTTTTAACGTTTTTACAAAATCTTCTTTTTTTAATTTTGAATAATCAGTTTCCATATATGCTTCTACGCACCATTCGTCATTAGCACTAACAACTTTATTCACGCTGAATCCCGCTTTTGCTTTTCTGTTAATATAAGATGACACCCATTCTGCTTTAATACCTTCCCATTTACCAAAAGCATCTATTCTACCTTTTATTTTTCGTTTTACAAATCCATCATCTTTGTAATACCCAAAATATGTTTCTTTATTTGGTGGGTGTGGCTTATGTGCAGTAAATATCATCACACAGGTAACCACTCCTATATCAGAATCAAAAAACAATTCATCAGGCATTGATAATACCGCTTCTAATGTATGTTTCTGTAAAAGTCGTTTTTTTAGTTCATATTTTTTTCCTTTTTGAGCCAAAGCACATTGCATAGGCACTATTGTTATACAAATTCCACCAGGCTGTAATACTTCTAAATTGTTCAGCACAAATTCTAATTCTTCAGTATCCTTCTTTTTATCCACTTTGTATGGCGGATTTAAAAAGCCAACTGTTGGTTTAAATTTTTTAACCTGTTCCATTACTTCAATATCAAAACAATCTCCATTAATAATATTAGTTTTACCATCTTGATGAATATACATATTAGAACAAGCCAATGCAAATATATATGCGTGGTACTCTACTCCTATTATTTGTCTCTCCTTTATTTTTTTAATTTTGTCCAAGTCATCTTTTGCGTCCTTTATCATCTTGCTCAAAGCACTGATTAGAAATCCTCCTGTGCCGGCACAATTATCATATACTACACATCCTTTATTTACACCCGCCAACTCATTAAATAATTCTGTAATGTGGGGGGGAGTAAGAACAATACCTAAACCTTTATCACTATTAGCATATTTTAAAAATTCAATGTATAACTGCCCTAATACATCATAATATTCATGTGTTTTTATGAATGTGTTTATATTTTTGTCAATGCTATCTATCAAATTTCGTAACACACCTTGCTTAGTTGATAGCGATGTATGAGTGCGAATAAAACTAAATTGAATTTTCAGATTTTCTAATCTTTTCCCAAGTAAGTTTGCATTGCGTAATACATTTGAAACAGTATCAACCAAAAAGTTAGCAAGTTCCTCCGATTTTTCATATTCCTTGTATGCCTTACGGAATGCTTTATCATCTAATGCTATAAGAATACTACTAATTAACAAAGCACGATCTTTTTCTGATATTTTATGGTGATGTAATTCCACATTCAGCTCCCTTGAAAAATCAAGAAGTGCATCATAATCCTGCCTGAATTTTTCAGGACTTTTTAAATAGCCGTTGATGTAGCTTTCTATATCTAATAACTTGTTACCAAAAATCGGGACAGGTTTCTTTTCTCCTTTTAAATATAGATAATGCGATACTTTAAGCTCTTTTAAGTTTTGTCCACTTACACCAATTACTAATACATCAAATTCTTTAGAAAGAAAGGATGCGTACAATAATGCCCCGTCTACTGCATATTCATCGTATTTATCTAATGTAGAACTCTGATGCTTAGCAATGTTTGCCTTACATTCAACTACTATAATGATATCAGGATTTTTTAGCGAAGAAATAATAAATTCGGGATACCCTTTTCCGCTCCCTTTCTTAGAGGCGTTTTTCAGCAACTTATCAATTTTTGGAATTGAAGATTTTTGTTCTTCTATTGCGCATTCATCAGAGTAAGAATTAAAATGTCTTCTTACTATGCCTTCTGTTATTCTTTCATTAGCCATAACTTTCTCCTTTTTAATTTTTCTGTATCTTATTTTATTACGACAAAAGGTTTAAAATGTCCTTCTTTTTTCGGAAAAATCTTCTATTTCTATTCAATATTAATTATTATCCCCTCTTCTGTCCATTCTTTCCATTCGAGGTTGGTTAGTTCAGGTAGTTGGGTGAGAGCTTGCGGTTCTTTGAATCCTCCCAGCTCTTCTCTTAAGGTGATTATCTTTTGGGCGAGAAGTTCGCTTATTTGTAATATTTTTATAAGTTCATCCTGGGATACGGTGTTGATATTTATAACTTTATTCTCTGGTTTTGGGGAAGTGTGATAAGTGGGTAAGAAATCTATTTTAGCTATTTGGTATAGCTGTCGGGTTCTCTCCAGACTGTATTTCTTGGTCCATAGGTTTACAAATTGATTCTGAAATATTTCAATTAGATCCGGGTCGTCTATGACCATGAGATTTTCATCATTTCGGTTGTTGGCGGAAAAGGTCCAGTTGTAGGATCCGGTAAGCAGTAGACGGTTATCGATAATAGCAAATTTGTGGTGCATTATATAATTGTTGGAACTGATTCTTGTTTTGATTCCCCTTTGCACCAGGAAGCGGGATTGGCTGTATTGGTAATCAACCTGGTCTTGATCCAGATAGAGCCTTACCTTTACGCCTCGCTCTTGGGCTTTTACGAGAGGAAGGGCAATTTCTCTATCGGTAAAGATATACATGGCTATGTTAATAAAAGCTTCGGCTTGATTGATATTTTCAATGATTTCTTTTTGAGGATTGTCAGAGAGGGAGAAGTAGACTTCGGTTTTGGCAAGGGTGGAGATAGATATAGTTATAGAAAGAACAATTATGAAAAAGGCAAGAATACTAAGTTTGGTTTTTCTTTTTAAATATTGCATTTATAATGTGCTCTTTTTGATTTAGATTCAGGGGGATAGGTTTTGGAAAAAAAGGACAGGCACCTTTTTAAATCAAAAAAGTAGCCAGTCCCCATTTTCCAAAAGAAGAATGTCCCCCTTGATTCCGGATTTAATACCCTTTTATATATTCGACATAAGTTTTAAAAGTCCTTCTTTTTTGGGAAAATAATTTGTTATAAGGGGACACACTTTACTTTTCGCCAAGCATAAGTGCGGGAATACAAAAGAAGAATGTCCCCAAAGATTCTTAAGTTTTAAAAATCCTTCTTTTTTGGGAAAGTTTTTAGTTATTAGAAAAAAAAGACGGGTCTGATGAATCAGACCCCTACGTTCCCCCTCACCCTGACCCTCTCCCTCCAGGGGAGAGGGGAAAAGAGCTTATGGAAAAAAGGGACAGCACCTTTTTAAATCAAAAAAGTAACCAGTCCCAATTTTCCAAAAGAAGAATGTCCCCCATGATTACGGGATTGCCGCGCTTTCTTTGAAAGCTCGCAATGACAGAAGGATGAGACGGGGAGAGGAAATATTGAAATAATGATTTAAAAGAGTATAATAAAAAAGTGTGTTTTGCTGCAGCTTGTTACATTTGCTCAATTACCATTCATTTAGCTCACCATTAATTTATCTAAGGAGATGATTCTATCGTTCTATTTTTATTTTTCATTTTAGATTTGCAATAGAGGTTATTTTAATATTCGTTTTAGTTTTATTCGAAAAAAGATAAAAAGAAAGGAACGTACTAATGACCAAACTAATGAAGATTAAAAGTTTAAAAAATTATGGTGTCCCCTCTCCTATTTTAAACATCTGGGGAAAAGACTATCCTCCTTATTTGCTGCCGATACAGGAGGAGGCGGTGAAAAAATATGGAATTTTGGATTATGGAAATAAAGAAGGGCGTATACAATACGCCCCTACAGGAGGTAATGATAAAAAGTCCGCTCTTCGCCAGGACAATCACCCTCCTCCTGCCCTCTCCCCTCAAGGGCGAGGGAAAAAAGAAGGCGGAAATGACAAAAATAATTTATTAGTTATTGCTCCTACTTCCTCGGGAAAGACCTTTATCGGAGAGATGGCTGCTATAACCCAGGTAATCCATCAGAAAAAGGTTATCTATTTAGTCCCCTTAAGGTCTTTAGCCGAAGAAAAATACAGACACTTTAAAAACCTTTATAGTAGTTACGGAATAGAGACGGTAGTCTCTACCCGTAACCATAGAGAAGACGACCAGCGCATAATCCAGGGAAATTATAAAATAGCGGTAATGGTATATGAAAAATTCTACTATTTCCTGCTGAAACACCCCGATTTTTTAATAGATGTTTCCCTGGTAGTAATAGATGAAATGCAGTTAATTAATAACCCGAAATGGGGTCCTCTAATGGAAAACCTGATAGACCACCTGCAGAGAAAAAATGGAAATCTCCGGATCATCGCCCTATCCGCCTTGATAGAAAATCAAGAAAAACTCGTAAAATGGTTTCCTGGTCAATCCCTTCTTTCCTATCAACGTCCGGTAAAGCTGCGTAAAGGAATCGTAAGAGAAGGTATTTTTAAATATATTACCTCCAAAAGGAATAAGACTTACCGGAGAGAAACATTTTTTAAACCTGATGCAGTTCGCAATAATTGTCTTGGGGATTATCTATTAGAGACAGTCAGATATTTTATTAAGCAAAATGAATCTATTTTGATTTTCTTCTCCACCAGGCCTGAAACTCGACAATGGGCTAAATGGCTGGCTTTGCGATTAGAGTCTTCTGCTGCCTCTTCGGTTATAAGCGAACTTAGTGAAATGAAAGAGACCTTATCTAAAGATGAATTATTAGAGCTGTTACCAAAAGGGATTGCCTACCATAATCGGGACCTTTCCCGGGAAGAAAGAAATTTAGTAGAAACTTACCTTAAAAAGGGAGAGATAAAGGTTATTTGTGCTACTAACATCCTGGCCATGGGTATCAGTTTGCCTTTTAAGAATGTCATCATCTCTCTGGATAAAATTCATAATGGTGAAGAAGATGACCGCTATATTTATCGAACCGGTCTTACCTTTACTGATATAGAAAATATGGGGGGAAGAGCCGGAATATTAAATATGGGAAAAGAGGGGAATTATGCCCGGAATGGACAGGAGTTTGGCAGGGTAATCTTCTTAGCCCATTCCCCCTTCTTTGAGACCATCTATCAGAAGCTTTACTTCAACTGTCTTCAAAATAATAATCATCATAAACAGGATAAGAATCCCTCCTCACTCCAAAAAACCTTTCGAGCAGCAGAGACATCTGATAGATATTCAATTACTCCTTGTACAGGCTATCCTCTGACCGGCTTGAATAACAGTATTAGCACTATACCGGACATTAATAATTTGGTGAAGAAGGAAAAAGACCTGATTACTTTCCTCTTAGGATTATTGGTAAATCATAAAGAGGAATACAGTTCAAATAAAATAAAGCAATACCTCAGGGAAATCAGGGCTACATCTGCCTGCCATCAGAGCAAGCCGGAGGAGGAAAATAATTTTTCAGGTTACTGGAATTTTGATTTTGATAAAAATAATATCGAGAAAGAAATAGATTATTATCTGGATATATTAACCAAAAACAAATTAATTACAGAAGAAAAAGGTGGCATTTTATCTCCCACTATTAATGGTGTTTTGGTCATAGCTAAAGGAATCAAGGTAGAGACCTATCTTTATTTTAAACACTGGATGAAAAATAGTAAGAAGGGGGAAATCAGCAATTTAGAATTACTTATAGTCTTATCCTTAAGCAGAAATGGTAAAGACCTCCCCATCCCCTTCTCCCGGTCTTACAGGAATGATGATAAAAGAGGAGGATGTAATCATGAGTGGGAACAGGAAGAAGTTTGTTGGCATAAAATTTTAGGTTTAATCTTTGACCAGCGTGAAGGAGATAAAGAAATCTATCGGGATAAGTTTATACTAAAAGAGAAAGATGGGGAAACATGCACTTTAGAGGATTATCTGTCTTGTAAAAAAACCCATTTATTATTTGATTGGATAAAAGGAAATAAAGAGATGAAGAGCCTCGAACAGGAATACATCCTTTATGAGGGAGATGTGCTGTGTTTAGCAGAAGGATTTTGCTGGTTAGCTGATAGCTTAGCTGCTATAGCGGAAAGTGGATGCTGGAAGAAAAAGAGGAAGGAAGACCTTAAGAAGATAATATTATTATCAGAAAGGATGATAGAAGGCATAGAAGAAGAATGGTTGAGTTTAGCGAGAATGTACATCCCCGGGTTAAGCCGGGACTATATCAGGAGATTGGTGGGAGCGGGTTATACTGATGAGAAGTGCTTGAGGGAAGTGCGGGAGGAAGAGCTGGCTAAAGTATTGCCCAGGAGGTTAGTCAAGATAATTCAGGAGAGAATAAAAGAGGAAAGAGTCATTCAGGAAGTTAAAAAGCAAAAAATGATAGTTGAAGCTGAAAATTGTAACTTGCAATCTGTAGCTGTTTTACAAATCGACCAGCACCGCCCGGATAGAATAATTTTTGAGGGGGAAAAGATTGAGGTAACCGCTACAGAATTTTCATTAATTTATCTCCTGGCCCAGCACAATGAGCAAGTAATGAGTTATGATGAACTTGCAAATGGGCTCTGGGGAGATGAAAAAGATGCTATCTATACTCGGGTAAGCTATCATTTTTCTAAAATCAGAAGCACTATTTTAAAAACTATCGGAAAAAGTAAAAGAAATAAAGAAAAGATAAAAAATATCTTTAAAGTAGTTCCTCGAAGGGGGATAATGTTGAATTTAGAAGAAGATAAATTAAAAATAAATTGATTTTTTTCACTTTTTTTACTCATTTAAAGTAAATTTTACTCGAATTTTTAAAAAAATAAAAATTATTTTCCAAATTAAAATCCAGGTAACCGTTGTGTTATCTGGATTTTTTTTATTCCTTAAACTCTTAAATGAAGCAAAGAAAAAACATAGAAAAAACATAGAAAAAACATAGAAAAAACTCGATACAGGAAGTTTTTTTTATGTTTTAATTTAATTAGTCGTTAGCTAAATACAGTGATGAGTGATGAGTGATGAGTGATGAGTGATGAGTGATGAGAAAAGAGGTAGAAATAAATGGAAAGAGAAAGACTAAATAAGCAGAATAACCCGGACAAGGAAAAAAAAGAAGGCTACATCATTATCCCCAACTACTTCCTGAGGGAATGGGTCAAGGTATTGGGCGTAGGTCCTGTGATACTCTATCAGGAACTGCTTACTTACTGCCATAAAGAAAAGTATATTGCCTGGCCTACCATAGATTCCCTTTGCCAGCAGATGGGGATTGCTAAAACTACCTTACTCAGATACCAGAATACCCTAGTTAAATTTGGTTTGATTAAAAATATAACCAGGGGTAAATCTACTACCGGTCATTATAGAAATAATATCTATCAGGTTATCTCTCTTGAGGAACTCACAAAGCATCCGGATCCGGATAAAATAATAGATTTTATTGGTAGCAAAATGAAACCTGATAGGTATCAAAATGATACCTGTATTGGTAGCAATATGATACTTTCTTTGGTATCAAAACGATACCCTAACAATACCAATCTTAAACATTACCAAGGCAACAACAACAAAGAGGGAGAAGATGATGTTGCTGCTGTTAATTTTAAAAAATTAAAAGAGGAAGGAGAAGAAAGAATGAGAGCCCCACATAATAGCAAGGAGCATTATACAGGGCAGGCAATAAGAGAGCGGATGGTTGATTTAGATTTTAAGGAGGAATTTATTGAGAAGATATTAAAAGAATATTCGACGAAGAAGATTGATGAAAAATTAGATTTGCTGATGGAGAGGAAAAATATCCAGAACCCTGCCGGCTGGCTTAGTGCCGCCTTAAAGAATGATTATCAGGATGTGGAACAGTCGTCTTATCCAACACCTCACCCCCACCTTAATCCTCCCCCCTCAAGGGGGAGGAGATTTGTAGATTATCCTCCTCCTCAAAGAGAGAAAAAATTTAAGGAGACTTTAGAAGTAGACTCTCAGTTAAATACCCCGGAATGGACCTCTCGCGAAAAAGCCCTGGAGGCAATCAAGCTAATCAGGGATAACCTCTCTCTGCCTGTATATCCCCTCTCCCCTCAGGAAAAGGGACCATAGTGAGGGAAAACGTAGGGGTTCGATTCATCGAACCCGTAAAATTCCGGGGCAGATGAATCCGCCCCCTTCAAAAATCGAAAACCAAAAACTAATCAACGAAAGGAGATTCAAATGTCAGAACTAAAAGAACTAATCACTAAAGCCAAACAAAAAAATGTAAAAGCAATGGAGGAATTATTCAATCAATTTAAACCATTACTAAAATCAAGAGCCAGGAAGTATTCTCGATACGGTTTGGAATATGAGGATGTTTTTCAGCAAGCTGTACTAATATTTATTTTAGCTGTTTACAACTATAAAGAAAAACCCCCTACTACCTTTGCCGGTTATATGAAAAAGAGAATCGACTGGGGATTGTGGGTCTATTACCGGGAATATCTTAAACAGAAAATAGAAATCGCATCAGGGTTAAAACCAAAAGAACCCCACCGGTAGGACAGGCGTCTCGCTTTTTTCTCATATCTGTAGGTTCGATTCATCGAATCCGTCTTTCTCTCCCCTCTCCCCTCGGAGGGAGAGGGTCAGGGTGAGGGGGAAAATAATGTAATTAGGAGCTCTGATTTATCAGAGCGCAGCAATCTCGTTTAAAAACTGTAAACTGAAAACCGATAACTGAAAACTATTTCCGACGAAGGAGGAAATATATGGATAGATTAGAAAATATCTTACGGGAAATAGATAAGGAAAGAGGCTACCAACTTCTAACCCCAAGAGAAAGAAAAATTATCAATTTGTATTATCTTGAGGGATATAAGGATAAAGAGATAGCAAAGATTTATGGTGTTTGCCAGCAATCGGTAAACGAAAGTCGTAAAAAAGGAATAAAAAAATTAAAATATTTTTAATTTTTTTTAAAACTACCCTGTAAAATCACCTCTTTTTTGCTCTTACTAAGTAGAGGAAGTTTTTAGCTATGCTAAAAACTGTGATGAGTAATAAGTAATGAGTGATAAGCCTAAAAGTCATAATGTCATTGCTAAATCTTTTAATTACTCATTACCCCTCACACATTACGCAATTAACTTACTGGTTAATTGCCAGAAAGGAGGTGATATAAATGGCAACAGTCGTAACAGTTCCCCGTGATTCAAGCCTACAGTTAAGACTGGTAGTAGGCACTAACCCTGAAACCGGAGCACCTATCATTAACAGCAAGACCTTTAACAAGATTAAATCTACTGCTCTCGAACAGGATGCCTATGATGTAGCTAATGCTTTAGTGGACTTGCAGAAGTATACCGTAGATGAGATCAGATTCGAAAAAGAATCCCAACTAACGGAATAAGTTTTTAGCCAAGCTAAAAACAGTAATGAGTGATAAGTAATAAGTGATAAGCCTAATTATTTAAGTAATTGTATACTCATTACCTGTCACATATTACGCAATTAACCTACAGGTTAATTGCTAAGAAGGAGGTGAAAAAAATAAGATGGCCAGCGAATTAGGAGAAGTAACCAGTTATAAGAGACTGTATATGCAGTTTAGAGATAGTGCAGCTAAAACCATAAATCTGACCTTGAATAACCCTAAGAACGTAGATGACGGAGACTATGTTGACTTAGTTGCACAAGATGCAGCAGTAGAAGGAGTGATGGATACGATAATCACCAAGAACATCTTCCATAATAATGGTAATGACTTAGTAGCCAAAGTGAATGCTCGGATACTTGATTACAAGTCTACTGATGTTATGGATGTGTAGGAAATAATGGTTAACCATTATTTCCAGTTTTTAGTTTATAGTTTTTAGTTTGTAGGGGCGTATGCAATACGCCCCTACTTCTTCACTATATACTATTATATACTAATTTAAAACGGAATATCTTCTTCTGATATTGAAGTATCTTCATTTGTTGGTTCATCAGGAATATTCTCTTCGCTTTCTGCGGGACCTTCTTTTACAGCACCTGTATCTTTCACTAAATCTAAAAATTGTACAGTTCTGGCGTTAATTTCAAAAGAAGTTCTCTTGTTTCCCTCTTTGTCCTGCCAATTATTAGACCTTAATTCGCCGCTTATAGCTACCCTTCTGCCTTTTTTTAGAAATTGTGAAACATTTTCTGCCTGCTTACCCCAGGTTGTCAC
>Ga0307432_1000969_pt1 | contig 19141 bp, 20 predicted proteins | sample SalMarWE160150MG_FD_202158 | JGI IMG/M metagenome (GOLD analysis project Ga0307432, IMG submission 202158) | Salt marsh sediment microbial communities from the Plum Island Ecosystem LTER, Massachusetts, United States - WE1603-150 | ecosystem: Environmental > Aquatic > Marine > Intertidal zone >...
CCTCTATGGCGTTCGCGCTCGCTACCGTGTCACCTACGGCTACTGGCAGTACTGTATAAGATCCACCTTCACCATATAACGGGTTTGGCGTAGGCGGTGGGGCGGCGACTTCGCGGGAGGTTTCGTTCTGTTGTGGTCGCTACCGTTGCTGGGCGACCACCCCACCGCCTACCGTTTCTCTTCGATCAGCGTTCGATCCCGCCTCGATCACCTATCGTATCATGCGCAGCGCAGCGCAGCACAATCCGCCGCCCGCCGACCTGCAAGGCTCAGGCCGCTTGTCCGCTTTCGGACGCTCAGGTGTGTCCGTTGCCTGTCCGATGGCCGATGTTCGATATCGATCACATTGTCGTAAGTCCTTGTCAGAGCGTAACTTACGGAAACGGCCACCAATGCCAAACCTTCGTATTCCCCCGAAACCACCCCCGCGTCGCGCAGGTCCTTAAAAACCGTCCGAACGCACGTAAGTTCTTATTTTTACAAGCACTTAGCGAGCAACGGACACCTGCGCAATTCCTGGGTGTATTCTAGAGCGCTGGGGGATCTTGCCGGGCGTATCCGGTCAGGGCAACAGCTCCCAGACTTCCAGTTTAACGCGCCGATGGTTCGATTCGCCGCTCGGTGTGTACCGAATATCGATCGTATCGTTTTGGAGGAGTTGATCCCAGGCTGGCAGCCCGTAGACCTCCGCGACTGGTTTGTCATTGATGGTCACGACGACGTCACCGTTCTTGATGCCGGCGCGCTGTGCGGGAGAGCCGGCCATCACGCCCCACACGGCAAACTCTTCTTCCTCCCGTTGCAGTCTGAACCCGACAAGACGATAGGGCGGGGGCACGATGGGTGAAGTGTCTTCCCGGGCGAACCGGACTCGTGAGTTTTTTTGATCGAGCGTGACGGCGAAGTTCTCGAGAATCCGGCTTCCTATCACGGTGTGGCGGTCGGCGTCGCTACTCACAACGCCGTAAGGCTTCTCGACGGTATAGGCCCCGAACTTCATCCGGCCGTTGAGGCGGGCGACGCGCGTGTCAATCTCGCGGTCGACCATTCGTCTCTTTGGTCCATCCACCGGGCCGTATGCGTACGTACAACGGTCGGCTATTTCCTCTGTGAAAGCGGCCCAACCGCCCATGCCGGAATCGAGTGCGAACTCGGTAGGCTCGCCGCACATCTCGACGGCGATCACAGGAATGCTGCGTGCCTGCCGCGGCTGCGTGAAATCGAGAATGTCGTGTCCGTTGGCGGGGGGCAGTTCGCCGCGCGTCAGCGTCACTTTGGAGGCCGGGTAATCCAACGTGAGCAGGCAGTCTTTGAACACACCCATGCCGATGACACCTACGATGTCGCTAGGGAACGGAAGTTCGGTGGCTATGACACTGAGCCCGAGCAATTCGCTATTCCCGATCTTAAGTGATTTTGCGAAGTGCATGCTAGCCGGCCTCCCTTGGCCTCCGGGCCCGGCAACCCGCACCTGAACGCCCATCCCACCAAAATCAGGGTGTCCGGAGAGCTCCATCTTCTGTTTCAAACGGCTGTCAACGAGCAACCCCGGGGCGCCCGTATCGATCACGAAGCGGTACGGCCCCTTGCCATCAATCAGGGCCTCGACGATGGCCCAGCCATCGAATCGTTCCATGGGCACTGATACGGAGTCCGCGCCGAGTTTGAGTTCCTTCGGAGAGGGATCAGGACCGGCCATCCGCACTTGGGCGATGGCTTGGCCCTGACCGGCAGCAAGAACGCACGACCCCGCAAGGAGAACAATCGGTCGCAATGAGGTAGCCTTCATCTTAGGTTCCTTTGTGATCCGCAGGTTGCCATTTGCACAACAATTCTACCCAATTAGTACTATTCGTACTACTTGTTGGACGCCGTCCTGCGGCGTATCCTGTCAGGAAAGGCGGTTTTCCCGACGGATTCTACCGGAATCCACGAGCATGCATCATGGTGAGCGAACTCGAACACGTGGTCCTTGGCGTGGTGAGGCTGAAACAGCCCTGCTCGGCCTATGGGATTCGCATGGTTTTCGCCGAGTCACCGTCGAGCCACTGGAGCGGCAGCGCCGGGGCGATCTACCCGTTGGTACGTCGGTTGGAGGGTCGTGGGCTGCTGAAATCGACGACTCGAAGAGGTGACCGCCGTGAGACCCGCTTGTACCGACTAACTCTCAAAGGCCGCAACCGGCTGGGCTCGTGGCTTCGCCCACCCCTTCCCGATGCGGCGGGGCTGATGGTGCTGGACCCACTTCGCGTTCGTGTGCGGTTTCTGGAGGCCGTCGAGGTGAAGGACCGTCACGCCATCGTTGACGAGGCGGAAGCGAAGCTGGGCGAACAGCTCAAGCGGATCCGACTCGAAACTGAGAATGCCAGGAAGCGGGGCGAAGTATTCCTGTATCTCTCTCATCGCGGGGCACTGCGTGGTCTACAAGCACAACTGGACTGGCTGCGCGAAGTGCGCCAAACCCTCTCCAGAGGCTCGTGACCGGGTGATCTCATGCTCTCTCGGACGCGCGCTTCACTCCCTTCGTCCCTTGCCCGGCCTTGGCCCGCTACGCTTCTTTGGCTCACCGGACGACTGCGTCCCCCGCCACGGCTCTCCAGCCAACCGACTGATGAGTTTCTCGCGAATGAGCGTCATGGCCATCTTGGCGTCATAGTCGATCCCCGCGGCGAGAAGCGGTCTGATGTCGTCCAAGAACGCCCGGTCGCCCTCTTTCTCGAACAGGTTACGCTCAAACTCGGCGCGTGAAATCCTATGCTTCTCATGCTTCATGTATGCGGCAAAGCATGCTACCACCTGATCCGGGTCCAGCAGGCCACGGCTCAGGCATAGCCACAGATCGAAGAGATCGCGTCCTTTGCTACGCTGGTGGCTGAGTTCAGGGTGAATGCCCCGGTCAGCGGAACGGGCGTCAGATCGTGGGCTGTGTGGCGACGGCCGGCGCACAAACCATGCATCACTGGCGTTGGCCGTCTTATGGCGAAGGTGGCAGCCCATACGACGACTTCTGACTGGCCGAACATGTGTAACGAGTATTGGTGGAATGACGACCTGGGTGGCTATGAGGACGAGAACGGCACGCCAGTCACGCAGGAGCAGATCGACGCCGTCGCCGAGTTGAGCCACGAGATCGGCATCGCGGTGGTCATGGACCACGGCTGTTCCTCGTCGTCTGCGGATACCTCTGACATGGAGGACGTTTTCCAAAATGCGTTCCGCTACGCTCTGGCTTGCGAAGTCGTCTACCACAGCGACTACAACAGACCCTCGCCGGTGGGCGCCCGCTACTTCGACCAAGACACCCGCGGCGAGAATGCCCCCTTTCAGGCCGGCATCTGGTATCAGGCTCTCGAAACCGGGCTGATCGTTAGAAACAAAGGAACCATTTCCGATGCGATCACTTTCAATGGCGCGCCTGGCACGGAGAGCATTCCTTCTCTACGGCGACATTGACATGTATACTCGGTCCGCATCAAGGACGGGGCCATCAAACTCAGCGGCGGTGGTGAGATGGTCATTCATTGAAACGCTCTTGCGGCCTCGAAGTTGCGCTCAGATGTCGGCGCCTTGGCAGCCTATCCTAGCCAGAGTACACCGCAAAGCGGTGCTCCTTGAGGGCTGACAGGGGAGTGAGTGTCGGCAAAGTCGTACGATCCAGGCGCTCAATCCCTTGTTGCCGACATCGTCCAGTTCGCAAGGTCCAGCGCAGGCAAACACTTCTAACGTCTCGTTTGTCACACCGCATTCAGGACAGGCTTGCAGGCTCAAGCCCCTGCCAAGCCGTTGCAAGTGATAGACCGATAAAGTCCGTTCGGACAAGCCTAGAACAGGCTCCATTGCGCGAGTCCGCCACCTATGTGGGGTGTGCCAGACTTAACTCTTTTGCTTAGAGCATTTGATACAATGGTTGAGCGATTCGTGGGACACCATCGTCGACGATAGCGTCCTTCGGAGAGAGGTGGTATTACCTGTTCGATCGTCCTGAGTCTCTCTCTTCGGGTGCGCAGCATCTGTGCGTCGGGCTTCAGAGGCGGAGAGACGGCAATCTATCGGTGAAAAACATGATGAAACGAGTTACAGCAAGACGACTATGCGTGGCAACTGGCATCTGCCTTTCGGTGGGAATCAACACTCATGCCGAGCCAATCGGCACAGCGTTCACCTATCAGGGGCAGCTCAAAGAGGACGGCGTGCCCTTGGACGGCCCCTGCGACTTTATGTTCGGCCTTTGGGACGATCCTATACTCGCCGGCCCGTCCTATCAGGTTGGCACCACCTTGGTCTTCGACGGTGTTGGCGGCAACCCGGGGCCGGTTATGGTCTCCAACGGCCTCTTTGCCATCGAGTTGGACTTCGGAGTCGGCGCGTTTGACGGTCAGGCCCGCTGGCTTGACGTGTCCGTGGCTTGTCCTGCAGGAATCGGGGCGTACACGACATTCGACGCGCGACAGCCCGTCACACCAACACCTTATGCTCAGTTCGCCTTGGCCGGCAACGAAGGTCCACCGGGACCAGCAGGTGAACTGGGATTTCCCGGTCAGGCGTGTTGGGATCTAAACGGCAACGGTGTTGGCGACCTGCCAGACGAGGACTTCAACATTGACGGCACAGTCGACATTGATGATTGCCGCGGCGCCGACGGTCCAGCCGGTGCGCCGGGTGACCAAGGTCCACCGGGTGACCCGGGCCCGCCTGGTGAGCCGGGATTGCCGGGCCAGGCGTGTTGGGATCTAAACGGCAACGGCGTTGGCGATATACCGGACGAGGACTTGAACACGGACGGCGTGGTCAACGTCGATGATTGCCGCGGCGCCGAGGGCCCGGAAGGCCCGCCAGGAGTCGAGGGACCGGAAGGGCCACCAGGTCCCGTGGGTCCTCCCGGCGATTCGCATTGGCTGCTCAATGGCACGACGACGTACTACGTCGATGGCAACGTCGGAATCGGGACACCCGTGGCGCCCGAGAGGCTGACCGTCGAGGGATTGGTTCAGTCGTCCGCCGGGTTCAAGTTCCCCGACGGAACCGTGCAGACCACAGCGGCCGATCCCGCAAGCCAGTCCTGGTCACGCTTCGGCAACGCAGGCACAACGCCCGGCATCGAATTCCTGGGGACCACGGACAACGTAGCCCTGCAACTGCACGTCAACAATGCCCGCGCGCTGCGCCTGGAACCCCACAGCGTCAGCCCGAACATAGTCGCCGGCCACAGCAGCAACAATGCCACCGCCGGGGCGGTGGGCGCGACGATCGGCGGAGGTGGAGAAAGCGGGAACACCAATAGGGTAACCGACAACTACGGCACGATCGGCGGCGGCCGCAACAACCAAGCCGGTGATAATGCGGGCACCACAGCCGACGCGAACTTCGCCACGGTCTCCGGGGGCACGGACAACACCGCAAGCGCGTGGTACTCCACCGTTGGAGGTGGCGCCTCCAACGTTGCCGAGGCCGATTACGCCACTATCGCCGGCGGTGGGCCATATACCCCCGGCTATCCCTCCACCAACAACCGCGTCACCGACAACTTCGGCACTATCAGTGGCGGTGGAGGCAATCGTGCCGGCGACGACGCTGGAACGACTGATGACGCGACCTTCGCCACCGTCGGCGGGGGGGCCGGCAACACCGCTAGCGGCCTTGGTGCCACCGTCGGCGGGGGCGCGAATAACGCGGCGAGCGGCTTGTACGCCGCCATGGGCGGGGGCTGGTATAATACGGCCGACGCAGACTACGCCACCGTCGGCGGGGGGCTTAGCAACACCGCCCACGGTTCGTATGCCACCGTCGCCGGAGGCACCGCCAACAACGCGGAGACCCAAGCCACCGTCGGCGGGGGGCTCGGCAACACCGCCAGCGGCCTTACTGCCACCGTCGGCGGCGGCGAGTCCAACACGGCGAGCGGCTCGTACGCCACCGTTCCTGGAGGGGACAACAACACCGCTTCGGGCGAGTACAGCTTTGCCGCCGGGCGCGATGCGGATGCGGCCCATGACGGTTCCTTCGTCTGGGCCGACTCCACGGGAACCACGTTCAGTTCAACTGAAGCCGACAGCTTCAACATCCGTGCAGCGAATGGTGTCTACGCCATCGCAAGCAACCCCGATTACGGCGTGGACTTTCTCAACGGTGGCGCCGGTGACGGCATGCGTGTGGTTTCCACTACATCAGCGGCAGGAAACTATGCTGCTCTGTGGGCCGACAATCTTGGAACCAGCCCGGCGATCTATGCTATTAATTGGCATGGGGGCCCTGCTGCCAGTTTTGCCGGAGACGTGTCCATCACCGGCACACTCAGCAAAGGGGGAGGGAGCTTCAAAATCGACCATCCGCTCGACCCCGAGAACAAGTACCTCTGTCACAGTTTCGTCGAGAGCCCGGACATGATGAACGTCTACAACGGGAATGTCCTGCTGGATGGCCGTGGTGAGGCCGTTGTCAAGTTGCCCGATTGGTTCGAGGCGCTCAACGGCGATTTCCGTTATCAGCTCACGCCGATCGGCGCGCCCGGGCCGAACCTCCACGTGGTCCAGGATAACAAGTTCAAGATCGCCGGTGGGAAGCCGGGGATGAGCGTCTCGTGGCAAGTCACCGGCATTCGTAAAGACGCGTGGGCCGTGGCGAACCGCATCCCCACGGAAGTGGACAAGCCGGCCGACCAGCGCGGCACGTACCTGTATCCGGCGGCGCACGGGAAGCCGAAGGAAAAGGGGCTGCACTATGCGATGTCGCAGGCAAAGCGCGCAGCCTCCACTCAAAATTCGGAGGGACGATAGGATGAATCACCGAATCGTTGGGAATCGTAATGCCAAGGGCCTCTTGACGGGCCTTGTGGCTTGCATCTGCCTGTTTGCATTCCTTGGACTGGCCACAGCCTCGGACTACGAATTGTCGCGTCAGACCATCGACGGCGGTGGCGTCATGCGCAGCACTGGCGGTGACTTCGAGCTGTCGGGGACCATTGGCCAACCCGACGCCGGCGTCATGGAAGGCGACGAGTTCACCCTGACCGGCGGATTCTGGTTCGAGGAGCCCCCGGACGACTGCAACAGCGACGGCTGGGTCGACCTGATCGACTACGATGACTTCGACGGATGCCTGCTCGGGCCAGGCAGCGGATTGCCTCTGTCTGAGTGCAACTGTTTCGATCTCGACGGCGATAACGACGTTGATCTGTCTGACATCGCGCAGTTCCAGAGGGCGTTTACGGGCGGATAGGAAACTCAGTCGGCCTCTAACCGGCATTAGATGACGGTCAGCTAGACGGAACACCGGCGACAGGCCGGATCATTGGGAGAACGAGGGATGAAGGCAACAAATACCATTCTGACCGTCGGCGTATGTGCCCTGGCATTGGCACCTACCACAACTTTGGGTGAAGCCGTCAGTACAACGTTTACTTATCAAGGTCAACTCAAGCGGAGCGGTGTGCCGGTGAACGAAACCTGTGACTTCTGGTTTTCGTTATGGGACGCACAAGGGGCTGGAAATCAAGTCGGTCCGACGCTCTCCTTTGATGGGCAGGGCACGAATCCGCCACCGATTGAAGTGGTCGATGGTCTGTTCACCGTCGAGTTGGACTTCGGGTCAAGTGTGTTCAACGGTAAGGCCCGCTGGCTGGACATCGCTGTGACGTATCCAAGCGGCCAGGGAACGATAATTATACTGACGCCGCGCCAGCGGCTGACCGCCGCCCCATATGCGGCGTATGCGCTGGCCGGCCCTGGCAACGGTGGACTCTGGGCGGTGAATGGAGATAACATCCACAACACGAACAACGGTCACGTGGGCATCGGGACGACCGAGCCGGACTATCCCCTCCAAGTTAATGGTGATGTCACCCACCGAGCCATCTATGCGGGTGGAACGCTGTTCATCGCCAAAGGCTATGAGGAGCCCGGGACGGGCCTTTCCGTTTCCCGAACGACGGTGACAAGCCCCATTCGGCTGTCGCTTCGAATGGAGATGGACGGCAACGAGATTGATGGATTCTCTACCTTTGGAGATGCCAGCCTGATTCTGAACCGCACGTCAACGGGTAACGTTGGCATAGGAACAGGCAGCCCGCAGCGCAGACTGCAGGTCGGTGACAACACGGTTCCGGATTCGGAGGGGATGATTCGCCTCGCGTCCCGCTCGGGCACACAGGGGTCGAACAGAATCTGGGACATCGGCGTCCCGGAGACTGACGGAGATTCGTCCGGGAAGGGCTATTCCTTTGTGATTGACGATACGCAATCAGGAGAGGACCCGGAGTTCATGGTCAAGTACGGTTCCGGCGACGTCGGCATCGGGACCGTCGAACCAGAAGCGAAGCTCGACGTGGTTGGGACCACGAGAACGACCGGGCTGGAGGTTGACGGCGGTGCGATTCGTGTCACGGGCGCAGGCTCTAATACGAACACAGCGGTTTTTAGACACGTTCCGTCGATGTCAAACAGCGTGTGCGATGCCATTGGCAACGCATGCCATGAGACCACGATCGATCACCCATTGGCCAACGATGATCCTTCGGCAATCCTGTTTGTCACACTAAATGGGGAAATGCGCGTCTATAGCGATTCGCATCCTCCACAGATCGAATACGATTACGAAACAGGGCGCTGGAAGATTCGGTTGAAATGGTGGGACTTGTATGATCTGTCCTTCAATGTCATGATCATCAAGAACTGATTGTTGAGCGTTGGCATCACGATCTTCCTTGCGTTCTGATAAAGGGATAGAAAGACAAAGGACGGAGGATCATCTTCTCGTAAGAGGTCGGCCGTCTGCAATGCTTGGAGAGTCTTGCCCGTGGACTGAGAGCGGCCCGGCCGCGCCTTTCGCCTTGCGGCTACTCGCCACGGCCGGGCCTTCTTCTTTGCCTACCCGCCTTGGCGACGGGCACGCCGGACAACCGGGTGGTCCCTGAGCACGGCACGGCCGGACGAGCTTGATCTACCCGTCCGGATCTGGCCGCAGGCTTGTGCCGCCTGCGATTCCCATTCACCAGCCGCGCTATCCCAGCGTACTCAGGGAACCTCGGAGACGCGGAACCCGATGTTGTAGTTCTCGAACGCCGGGTTCATGTTGATGCGGTACGACGCGTATAGGTAGCTGACGTCGATCTCGAACGACCCGCCGCGCGAGCCGCGAGACGACCCGATCACAGCCTCATTCCACTCCCACACGTTCACGCCCTGGTCGAACGTGCCGTAGGGGCTGTCCGAATTCTCATGAGCGCCGACCTCCGTGCGATAGTAGGGGCTGCCGATCGTGTCACCGCTGTTGTAGAACGTTGCGTTGTTGCCGGGGTCAGGATCAAACAGATCGTTGCTCGGCACGCCGTCGCTGCTCGTCGGATAGTCGAAGTAGTTGCCCGTCACTCCGTCGTTGTAGTGATAGGCCGCCTTGTACCACTCGTCCTCTGACGGAATCACCCACGTGGTGTCCGGCTCGTGCGTAATCGCCAACAGCTCAGCATGCTCGACATGCTGATTTCGGCTAGTCTCTGCAGGAAAAGAGCTTACGCTCAAATCCGGGTGTGGCAGTAGGTTACGATTTCGGCATCAATCACGCTCATAATCCGGAGGCTACCGCGAACTGGACAGTCTCCTCGAGTACTCGAATCCATTCCACCACAACACCAAGATGAGTGGGAGTTCTGGGCTGATCAACGAGACAGAACTCTCGACCTATGTGACAATGGCGCTCGACTTCGTATCACGAGTGGATCTGTACCCAGGCACGACATCAGCCCGTAGCACACGCGGATCGTAGAATCGAAAACGGTACCGTGTGGCGGATTTGTCCTTGGCCATCAGAAACTGGCGCAAGTTCGTAGGGTGTGTCCCTTGACGCACCATTAAAATGCGGACGTGAGATTGGTGTGCCCGGGCCGGCACCTTGCGATCCTGCACATTAGACCATAGAGCACCAGCACCATCAGCGGAGGCCCGGCTACGGACAGACTACTCTTGGAGCTCCATGCGGGTTCGAAAGTCGGCCTGATACTCGTATCACTTGCGGCGTCGCGGAACACGAAGTCCAGCTCCATTTGATTCCTAGTCATGATCGTTCGCATTCGCGTGAGAAATGTAGAATCCAGTGAGTCTGGTGCTTCTGGCCAGATGGAGCTCAACCAGTCGCCGGACATAGGGAATGCGAACTCCGTGACCAATACCACACCGTCCCATGTAGCGAGCGCCTGGTCGAACAGCGAACCGTAGTTGCTGGTGTCGGTCGCAAGATCATAGGTGACCGCGTCGCGAGAGACGAGGGCGTTGGATACATTGGCCGCCTCCGTCCGGTGGTCAGCCAGGACATAGATCAGCACTTCCGTCTCATTAGCCGCGGAAATCTGCGAGATGGCCATCGGGTAGAATCGTTGCGAGGTCTGGCATGAAAACTGGATAGGGGGTATCTCGATATCACCGTCATTCGAGACTTGATCCGGTTCGGCCACGCGTAGGGCGAGAAAGTGCATTCCATCTTGGATATACGTGTCAAGGATGTCGTCGGCCTCCTCGGGCACACGGTACCCGTTGTCGTTGAGCCAATTCAGAAGGGCGTCGCTTCCTGTACTTGTCAAGGCAACCCATTCAAATATCCCGGCGCGACCACCGGCCTCAACATCAACCACCCCGGGGACAGTCATATCACCGGCCAAGGCGCCGCAAGCGCAGCCATAACCGCCTCCCGTTGCGACGAAGAAGCGCGGTCTGGTCTGTTCATTCAGCTCATCAAACAGACTCGCGGTCTCGTGGCTCAGCACATCGGTCGGTGTAGCGGGCACAGGCAGTATCCAGGCAAACTCAGTTGGACTACCGTCATAATACGTCCGTAACACATACGTCACGTACTCGGTGCCAGCTTCGTTGTCGCCGCGAATTGCCAGTAAAGCCTCCTGACGAGTCTGGGCCAGCTCACCTTCTTCCGCGGCCTTGATGAAATAACCTCCATCAGCGATTACGAATGGACAACTGGTCAAACACATGAATAACAAGAGCACACACGTGCGGGTGCATCTCATGATCGTTCCTCCTCTTTTGACTCAACCTCTGCCATCCTCGCTGCAGAAAGGAACACGGTCCTGTCTCCGTGCTGTGTGGCACTGATGCGGCTCGTCACAACGCGGACTCCCGCGCTTAAGGCTCAGCAGCCCGAGAGTCAGCTGGACTACGCTAACATGGTAGCCGGACGTCGTCAATTCAACCACTTTATTGTCAATCAACTGTTGATGATCCCAGAGCGTCAGTGAGCCGCAGTCAAGAAGAAAGCAACCATACTGTTCCTCTCGCCCACAGTATGCGGACCGCCGTTTCACATCATCCTAGAGTACTCCAAGTGTCTGGACTACAATCCGAATCGGTTGCGTGAGTGACTTGTCACCGGTTCATGCAGGGCAAGCTGGAGCACGATGTGCAGGATGTCTTCGCTAACATCGCGCGCCGACTACAGAAGTACTCGCCCAGTTTGCCTAGATTTCTCGTATCTGCCGTCTTTCTGGTCGCGATTCCTGCCGCGAGGTAGCGACAACCATGCACAATCGTGCTGGCCGAGTCATGTTTCCGTCTACCGCCCCACACCGGCGACGAGAAGCACTCCCAGCATGACAAGTAGCACAGACACTACATGGCTGAACAGGCGCTCGGAGATACGATCGTGGATGATCGTGCCGACGATGATCCCGGCAACCGAACCCGGGAGTAGCCATGCCGCCGCTACGGCGCGATCTACGGTCACCAAGTCAGCCTTGGCGTAGGCGCCCGCGCGCAGGAGGCTCATCAGTAGGAAATAGACCAGAATGGTCGAACGAAAGGCGGCCTTGTTCAACCGGCAAGCCCGCAGGAAGATGATCACCGGGGGACCGCCGGTGCCGAACATGGCGCCGAGAACACCGGAGAGCAAGCCGACCGGAAGCGAGATCCACGGTGCCTTCGGAGGTAAGCGCGCTTCACTTCTCATGAGATTCTGATCGCCATGCCTAACTCGATTCTCGAACATGAAGTACAGCCCCGCCCCCATCACCACCAATCCGAGGAACCGCTTTAGCAGGCTGACATCGGTCGTGACAAGGACTCGTGTCCCCAGCCACAGACCTACGGCCATACCCGGCACCAGCCAGCCTAACAGACGAATCCTCGCCTGACGCCAAGCGCGGGTCAGAACCCACACCTCGGTCACGAAGGTGAGGATGAGGAGAACGACGACAACACCAGTCAAGTCGGGCAGCACCAAGGCCATCAAGGCCACTGCGAACATGCCAGCTCCAAAACCGACCGTGGCGTAGATGAGCTGGGCCCCGGCCATGATCAGGACGCAGGCGATAAAGGACAGCAGATTGCCGAACAAGTCTGGCATCGGACGGGCAGGTTAGCGTCGTTTGGGCCACAAAGCGAGCCAACGGTCGCAACGAAACCGGTTGACAGATGAGTGACTCCGGACTTACGCATCGATGACGCCGTCATCGCCGAGTACGCGGGAAGTTACGCAGCCGTCAGATGATGGTGCCGGCTATGCCAATGGGCCCGGGAATGGGCCCGATGTAAACTTCGTGATAGCCGTCTTCTGCTCCGTCGCGCTTGCCGGCACCTTTCGCGCTAGTGCACTTCATGCACGGTCTTTGTTCTTCCGAGAATCCACTTGCGCGCTCTGCAATCTTGCGATATCCTTTAGTGAGAAGGCGAGGTACATGATGTAGATCGGAACGCATAAGTTGATCTTAGCAGGTATCATCAATGCGGTGCTTATCTTGGGCAACGCCGGCGCGATCGTGGATTGGCTAAGGGGGATCGGCCTGATTCCTCTGGCCGAGCGCCTTCGGTCGGAATACATCACCGGGACAACGATTGCCGTGATCGTGGCACTCCTAATCCTACTGACATCTCGAGCGGCATGGGCCGTGGAGGCGCGGCGATGTCCGGTGTGTGATTCGCTCGCGCTTAGACAGGGCAGGTATTGTGTGGAGTGTGGGAGTCGGATGTGAGCCGGGTTGCTTGGCAAGGGTGTGGGGAACCTACGGGGTGCCAACCCGGAGGTCATCCTGCCCACTGCCCTGCCGCCGTGACATGACCCACACCACGACATGTTTGGGTGACTCAGACACCACCAATACAACAAGGCCGCAGAATTTCAGGCAAGGCTGTAACAAAAGCACCCCTGGCTCACCACTCGAAGAAATGTTGCGTTTTTGCTTGGCGCGCTACGTGGGGTGTCGCTATTATGGGGCATAATGTTCAAGGCCGATGGAGGGGGAGGTGTGCATCTCGACCTCGTGAGGGAAAAGCGGGCAGGTCCAACCGGTTTGGGGTAGCCGGAAAGTGCGAGGGAGAGAATGAGGCTACCCCGCAAGCGCAGCAATGTAGGGCGTGCTCTGCACGCCGAAACCTGTGTCGGGCAAAGCCCGACCTACCCTACTCTCGTCCACATCAAGCAATGTAGGGCGTGCTCTGCACACCGAAACCTGTGTCCACCTGTGTCGGGCAAAGCCCGACCTACCCTACTCTCGTCCGCATCAAGCAATGTAGGGCGTGCTCTGCACGCCGAAACCTGTGTCGGGCAAAGCCCGACTTACTCGGGGCTTCGCTGCGCGCTCGCGCCGCGAGGTCACGGCAATTGTTAGCGTATTCGTATCAAAGGCACGGGAGGCAAGGAGATGAACACATTGCGGCAAGGGACAAGATCGGCATTCGTGTCTGCGCATCGTAGCGACGAAGGCAAATCTGGCAAGGGCTGGCCGAAGGCTCTGATCGTCTTGTGTGGGCTTAGTCTGCTACTCTTCTGCGCTGGGCGCGGGCAACCAGCGTACGCTCAGACGTTCGAATGGGCGTCGAGCTTCGGCGGGCCAGGTAGCGACAGCGCAGCGGGCATTGCCGTAGACAATACAGGCCAGATATACATTACCGGGCGCTGGGAACAAGACAACGGCCGTTTTTTCCATGCCATCTACGCTCCTGACGGAACCCTGGGCTTGTACGACATCATCTCCGTGCCCGGCTCTGACGTCCGGGCCCAAGGCATCGCCGTCGACAGTGCCGGGAATCTCTATGAGACGGGAAGCTTCAGCCCGGAGGCGGGCTTTCCGCCCTACGACCTGATGAGCAGCGCCGGGGGGTACGATGTCTTCGTCGTCAAGCACGGGCCCGATCTTTGGGCGGATTGGGCAAAGTCTGCGGGCGGTGGTACCGACGATGCCGCGCGGTCGATCGCCGTGGATGGGTCCGGCAACAGTTACGTTGCAGGCCTTTTCTACAGCGACACCGCAACGTTCGGATCGCTTCCATCGCTGACGAGCGAGGGGGGATTCGATGTTTTCGTGGCCAAGTACGACAGCGCGGGCAACGAAGTGTGGGCCACATCGGCCGGCGGTTCGGACACTGATTCGGGCAATGACATCGCCGTCGACGGGTCCGGCAACATCTACGTGACGGGCGAGTTCTCGGGCACGGCCACGTTCGGAACTCGTCCACCACTGACCAGCGCCGCGTACAGCGACATCTTCGTTGCCAAGTACGACAGCGCGGGCACTGTCTTGTGGGCGGAGTCGGCCGGCGGTGACAGTCACGATTATGCGCGCGGCATCGCTGTGGACGGGGTCGGCAACAGCTACGTGACGGGCAAGTTCTACGGCACGGCCACGTTCGGAACTCGTCCACCACTGACGAGCGGTCCGCACAGCAGCATGTTCGTTGCCACGTACAACAGCGCGGGCACTGTCCTGTGGGCGAAATCGGCCGGCGATTCCGGTTGGTCTTCGGGCTTCGGCATCGCTGTGGACGGGTTCGGCAATAGCTACGTGACGGGCAGGTTCGAGGGCACGGCAACGTTCGGATCGCTTGCGCCGCTGACGAGCGAGGGGGGTCAAGACGTTTTCGTTGCCAAGTACGACAGCGCGGGCAACGAAGTCTGGGCCACATCGGCCGGCGGTTCGGGCTTTGATGATTCGGGCAATGACATCGCCGTCGACGGGTCCGGCAACATCTACGTGACGGGCCGCATCGGTAGTTTGATGATGGACGGCACCACCGCAACGTTCGGACCCCATACACTCACCATCGCGGGGGGAACCGACGCTTTTGTGGCGAAGCTCACCGACGTGCCGACGCCTCCTGGATGCGGCGATAACGTAGTCAACCAACCAAGCGAAGAGTGCGACGGTACGGACGATAGTGCCTGTCCAGGGTCATGCCTCCCGGATTGCACGTGCCCGGGCGCCGTGTGTTCCCCCGATGCTGACGGTGACGGCATCCAGGATGGCGTGGACGTGTTCCCAAGCACGTACTCCAGCTCGTTCCAGGACAACACCACGGTTCCGCCGACGAACGGAGGCATACAAACCCGCGGGGATCAGATCCTTTGCGTCTCGGACGCGCCGTCGCCGCTGGGAGTATACGTCGAGTCGCTCAGTGGCGGGTTGAACCCGGCCACTGTTTTCACGACCTGCCCTTCGGAGGGAATGCGCACCAGGAGTGTGTACAGCGGCACTCGCGTAGAACTCCACTGTGGTAGCAGTGTCACCGCCGAGACATTGACAGGTGAGGTCGAGGTGGATTTGCTAAGAGACGCCGCCTCGGCGGCCACCCTCACGCTTGCCGCGGGTAACTCAGTTACGTTTGATGGAGAGACGCTCGAGGTCACCGCCCCGGGCTCGAATAATACCACACTGATCCTGGTAACCGGTCCCGGTGAGCAGCAGACGCTGCCGCCTGGGGGCAGTACGACGCTCCCTCCCCCGTCGGCGATCCCGGCGGTCTCGACTTGGGGCTTGGTTGCCCTCACGTTACTGCTGCTTGCCGGTGCGAAGATTTACTTCGCCCGGCGTCGGGTGGCGCGTTCGCTGTAGCGCTACCCCTTGTAGGTGGCGAATGTGGGAAGCGGCGCAGCCGTGCGCCGGGGACATTCTGTTGCTCAAGCGGATTCCGCTTCAGCCAGCGAATTGAGGACATCGACCAGCCACTGGCCCTCTTCTTGAGTCAAGCCGCGGCCGAACGTAAAGGATAGCCCGTGGTGGAACGCAAGAATTGAGTGACTGCTCCGCGTCACGTACCTTCCAAAGCCCGAGGGTGGGTCGCCAACGAGGAACGCCATCTCCAACTGGTCAAATCGAATGCACCGTCTTGTACAGCGCCACGGAAGTCGGCGCTCCACGATGAATGTCTGCGATGATAATATCACCTGCTCCCTTGCTCTGGCCGTCCATAAGGCACGACCGATGAAAAATGCCATGGGGAGTGCCAACAGTGCGGCAAGGATTCCGAACGCGGGCCACATGAACGGATCGCCTTGCGCCAGACCGGCCAATGGAAAGGCGAGGATGAACGGGGCGCACAGGGGCATGAGACACGCTGCAAGGATATCGCGATGCTGAGAGACACCGAAACCGTCACAAGGCAATACCAGTTGCGTGCTGTGATCGTGCCTCAACAACGTGATCCGACAGCCCTCCGGCATCCCTGGTATTCTGAGTCGTTTGCCGTTGCCACCGGACCGGATTGCTGGAGCCTCGGCGACGGAACGTTCGATACCCGTTTCGCTACCGACGCTTCGATAGCTGATCTTCAAGCCCAGGAAGCCGGCAATTCGCTCCGCCAACTCGACGGCCTTGTCCTGTCGCCGCGAATCCACCAGCTTGATCTCTCTGGTGCCAAGCTCGAGGTTGACCTCGTATTCGAGATGTGGCGCTCGATCTGCCAGGTCGACGTCAGCATTGACAACGACTGCCTCGAGGCTGTCAAAAACCACCGTGCTCCTGGTCCAACGCAGGAGCACCTGGTACCATTCCACCACTCTTCCTCGGACACGATCAAGAGTGACACCATACCTGAAGCCCGTGTAGAAGGTGCCGAGTGCCAGAAAGACCACTCCGAAGATGATCCACACGAGAGATGACATTTGAACTGTCACGCCAAACCAGGCGATGCATGTCGGCGATTCGCCAGTCTCCGTTACTCCAAGAGCGACGTGTACCGCGCCCAGCGTGAGAAACGGCAGACCAGCCCAGTACCACCAGGCAGGCCTGTGTTTCAGAACGGCGCTGTCGCACTTGATCTCGAGCGACCAGCGCCAGCCGCGCGCCGCTAACATGACGTTCTCACGTCGTAGGCTGGGGAATCGCTTGAGAACTCAGCTCTGTACATGACATCTTTCCCCACCCGGAGCAGCTCTCCTGGTGTCGGACCGTCTCACAGAGCAACTGCGCCGATGTACTCTTTACGCTGCCCAAACCATCCTGCCGTCCACCCCCAGCAGATCAGGCGATTCCGTCCCGCGTGGTATCTGAAGCCAAAGCAGCGGTACTGATCCTTCGCAATGATCCGAAGGCACTCCCCGGACGGACCCAGCACCACGATGCCCGGACCACCGTTCACGAAGACACGCCCATCGGGCGCCGGCTCAAGCCGACCGTCAAAAGCGCTTCCCAGGCCCGGCAAGTCAAACGGCTTGCTCTGGGCGAAGATCGAGCCCTCCCGATCAAACCAGGAGACAATCCCACCGCATCCCGAGCTGACGACGTAACGCCCATCGAACAGAGGGTAGACCGGACCCGCACAACATCCTCTGCTGAAGACCTCGCACCATCTCAGGCTCCCGCCAAGAGTCAGGCAGGCAACGAAGTGCGGACCGATGGCGTTGCTCAGAAACATCAGCCCGCGGTCCTCGTCAACCGACAACCGCCACACCCTGGTCCACTCCTTCAGGGCCTCTGTCCCGACCTTGTGGGGCACGATGCGGTTGGCATCCACACGGCACGGCATGAGCTGTTTACCCATGTCATCAATTGAAGACAATTGATACGTTTCGAGAACGGGGATGCCGGTCAGTCTCTCGTAGGCCTCGGCGGCTTCGGCCAGCGCTGTGAATGGCACTTCTGCCAGAACCTCAGTATGACCGGCATAATCGCAGACGAGGATCTCGTCGCCATCTGTCCAGTACAGATGCTCTGAAACGCACACCGGGTCACCGCGCGGGCTCTTCTTGTCCCAGGGGAACCGGGCCTGAATGTTTAGGTTCGCGTCCAGGATCGTGGCCTGTTCTAGGCTGACAAATACGATGGGCGGGCCGCCTGTCGAGACCAGCGTGCCCAGGTTCGTGATGCGCTTGTTGTCCTTCATCAAGTGGCCGGTCGGGGCGACTTTGAACAACGATCCGTTCGGCTGCATTCCAATGAGCGTGCCGTCGGGGAGAATGCCCAATGCCCGTAATCTGGGCCGCGACCAGCGCTTGTTGCCGTCAAGGTCATAACAGAGCAGGCGGCATCCTCGGCGTCCCTCGGCATTCCGGACACTGTGGCGCCGACTATCCTTGACACAGAGACCGACATAGACCCGGCCGTTGGGCGACACAAAGACGTTCTCCATGGATCCTCTTGGAATCAGCCTGTGCCAGTCCATGTCAGACATCGAATCGCAGCCTCGAGCCACACACGTATCCATCCTCCCTTCTCCTCCCACCTACTTCGGGCTTGGCGGTGGCACCTCGCTTGGTACGCCCAGAAGGCTTCGGGTTAGCTTGCTGCCTTGAAACAGAAGCTCATGCAGGCCATCCTCAATATGACGGTCTTGCACGGTAAGCTCACCGCCCTCATCCGCGGCGATCAACGCGGCTTTGCGGAGCAGCTCCCGAATGAAGGCCGGACTGACGCCTTCCGTTCGCTCGACAAAGCGATCGAAAGCCGAAACTTGCAGCTTCAATCCTTGGCCGTACAACTTGAAAAGGCGCTTGCGACACTGGGCGTCGGGTAAAGGCAGCTCAATCGCCAGATCGATTCGTCCCGGCCGGGAGGCAAGAGCTGGCTCCAGGACATCCGGCCTATTGGTGGTAAGCAGGAAGAGAACGTCGGCCTCGTCCGGGGTAGCATCCATCTGGTTGAGCAGCTCGAACAGCAACGGATTCCAGCCGTAATCCCGGCGTGTCCGCTCCTCTGCAATCAGATCGACGTCTTCCAGCAGAATCGTCGATGGCTGAAGCAGCTTGGCCATTTCGCACGCCTTGGCAATCGCTCCGGTCTCGCGGCCGACCAGGTTCACTACCGTTCGATCACGCATCCTGACATATGTCCCACCGCGCCGGGGTGTTAGCTTGGGGCTCTGCCCCAAACCCCGAGGTTTATCGCTTGGTGGCGAGAACGCCTTGGCCGTGATGGAAGGCAGGGAGCCGTCGCTTC
>Ga0307432_1000972_pt1 | contig 19097 bp, 12 predicted proteins | sample SalMarWE160150MG_FD_202158 | JGI IMG/M metagenome (GOLD analysis project Ga0307432, IMG submission 202158) | Salt marsh sediment microbial communities from the Plum Island Ecosystem LTER, Massachusetts, United States - WE1603-150 | ecosystem: Environmental > Aquatic > Marine > Intertidal zone >...
GAAACAATCGTAAAGACCGGGTGGAGAATATATGACCCGGCCAGCCAGGTAATAGCAGACCAGTATAATCATTTTCAATCCGTGGTTTTTACAGGTACAGGAATTACTCCCCTCGTTGCAGTTGCCGCTCTTGTCGGAAGAAAAGAGGCCATAACTGAGGTGAGTAATAAAGCAGGTCATGGTTATGCTTTGAGAATTATACCATTCGAATTGCGGGTGATGCGGGATTATTTTGTAAAGGGGACCTATAATTTTAAAATAGCAAAACGCAAAGCCCAGGTCGGTAAATGGAATGAAGCTGCAGAACTGTGGGAACAGGAGACAACAAATCCAAAAAGAAAAGTTGCAGGAAGAGCAACATATAACATGGCTATTATCAATGAGATCAACGGTAATGTTGACATGGCTCTCCAATGGGCACAGAAAGCCTGGGAATACTATAAAATAAGACAAGCCCTGAAATATGTAAGGATTCTGGAAAACCGCATGATTAAAAAAGATATCATTAATGAACAACAACAGTACCTGTAATAAATACTACCTTTTTATTGTGGTGGTGAACATCGTAAATTGTTAAGAAATGTTAAAAAATAATACATGGAATATTTAGAATATTCAAGTTGTCTTATTCTATATACTTTTACCTGTTCTTTTTAATTTACCAAATTTGACCTTCAGGAATAATAACCTGGAATAATATTTTAATATATCCCGGGGAGCAGATTAATGATATTTCGTTGCATGAACAGAATATGTTTTTTGTTTTTGTTTTCTCTGTTTTTTCTATCAGAGCCTTACCTTGCAGGAATAACGCTATCTTCAATATCAGACCCCGTAAATCCCCGAAACCAGGATACAACAGGGAAACAGATTCTTTATAACGGAAGGCTGTGGCGTGATTTATACTACAGGGTAAAAGGTGACCAGTTTTTATTTACTTCAGCACTCTTGCCGGGTACAGTTACAATCGAAGGGCGATTATTCAGAAATGTTCTTGTCAGCTATGACATCTATAGGGATGAACTCCTGGCTATGAAAGATAACGGGATGATGATTCAACTGAACAAAGAGAAGATCGATGAATTCAACTTTGAATATAATTTCAGGAGATATCAGTTTGAGAATCTGGAAGCAGACAGCCTGAATAACCTTGAAGGATATATAAATGTGCTGTTTGACGGAAAAATGTCCCTCTTTGTTAAATACACGAAAGAGATCGATATGCTGGCAGTTGAGAACAAATATGATCAGTTTTACCAGGTGCACCGGATATATCTGAGGAAAGAGGGTATTATTTATCCGATAAGAGGGAAAAGATATTTTTTAAAACATTTAAGTGACAGGAAACAACAAGTTAGAAATTTTATAAAAACCAATAAACTGCAGGTTACAAAAAAAGATCCTGATAGTTTTGTTCCCGTCCTGGAATATTATACCAATCTCAAAAAATAATGCCTTAAGATGAAATTCAAAATATTCCTTCTGTTCTATGGCTTATCACTTTTCAGCAGACTGGGTGCTCAGGACGAGATAAAAATAACCTGGGACTGCCGGAATATGACATTTAAGGAATTTGCAGCAAAGGCAGAAAGTCAGTATGATTTACACTTTTTTTTCAGAGACGAATGGGTAAATAATCTAAGACCGGGTAATTATACCGGTATTGTGTCATTGACAGAATTTCTCGATGGACTGTTCAGTGATGCCTCTCTTTATTATTTTATTGATAATGCCGGAAATGTTGTAATAACAAAGGATTTTGCGGTTAAGATTACAAATAAACCGGTTTCAACAGGCGATCAGAACTTTATTCCGCCAACTGACTATGTTACGGGAGATGAACAGGAACTTGCTGAAAACACTTTCTTTGACATAGGAAATCCTTCCGACAGGTACAAACCGGGAAATGTCCTTTTATCAGGTTATGTAACCGACAGGGATACAAAGGAACCGGTTGCCGGCGCTACTATTTTCATTGAGAAATTATCTGCAGGAACCATTACAAATGAATTTGGACATTTCAATCTTAACCTTCCGCGTGGTTCACATTTGCTGCAATTCTCATTTATCGGGATGAAGGGAAAACAGGTAAATATTAACCTTTATGGGGAGGGAGATCTGAATATCGAGATGAACAGTATGCTTATTCCTTTAAAAGAAACAGTTGTAACTGCTCAAAAAAATGTTGTTCTCCAGAGATACGAAACCGGAGTGGAAAAAATAAATATTACTTCGTTCAGATTGTTACCGACATCAATGGGAGAATCAGATATTATTAAGAGTGTTCTTCTGATGCCTGGTATACAGTCAGTTGGAGAGGGATCAGCCGGATTCAATGTCAGGGGCGGTTCTTCCGATCAGAACCTGCTTCTTTTGTATGGTGCTCCTGTATATAATTCATCTCATTTCTTTGGGTTCTTCTCGGCAGTAAATTCAGATATTATTAAGGATGCAACATTATATAAGGGAGGAATTCCCAGCCGATATGGAGGAAGGATATCTTCAGTACTTGATATCGGGACAAAAGACGGAAACTGGAGGGAATTTGAAGGGAATGCCGGCATTAGTCCCATAACAACACACCTGACGGCTGAGGGTCCTATCATTAAGGATACCCTTACATATATCCTTAGTGGCCGTACCACTTACTCGAACTGGGTACTCAATCTTATTGATAATCCTGCACTCAGCAATAGCCGGGCATCGTTTTATGATGTGAACGGGAAAATAACATATGATATAAATAAGAATAATAGAATTGAACTATCATCTTACCTGAGCCATGATGCTTTCAGTTTCAATTCGGATACTGCTTATAGTTATGATAATCACATTGTTGCACTGAGATGGCGTCATTTCTTCACCAGCAGGTTTTTCTCCGTAATGTCGGTAAATAACAGCAATTACAAGTATAATGTATCCAGCGATGATAATCCAATAGACGGGTTCCTTCTTTCACATGAGATTAACAGCACCGGAGCTAAAGTTGATTTTAACTGGTACCAGGGAAGACACGAAGTGAACTTTGGATTAGACTTAACAAGGTATGCAGTTTCGCCTGGAAGTTATGTGCCTTTTGGAGACTCATCACTCGTAGTAAAAGAAATAATTCCTGAAGAGAGAGCCCTTGAAACAGCTTTATATATAGAGGATAAATTTGTCCTGACAGACTACCTGTCGGTAAATGCAGGAATAAGATTTTCTACATTTTTCGCTTCCGGACCGAGATCAGTCCTGATATATGATCCTGATTTTACTAAAAGCAACTCTACAGTAATAGATACCCTGACATTTAATTCAAACCAGTTGCTCAAGACTTATGCGGGGCCTGAATTCAGAGTGTCATTAAATTTCAGAACTACACAGACTAGTTCAATTAAAGTCAATTACAACAGGACCCGGCAGTATCTGCATATGTTATCTAATACCACATCAATATCACCTACAGATACCTGGAAGTTAAGTGATTATTACCTTAAACCACAGGTGGGTAATCAATATTCAGCAGGATTTTACCAGATGCTTTTAAATAACAGCATAGAATCGTCAGTTGAGGTCTATTACAAGCATATCAAGGATATGGTTGATTTTAAAGGGGGTACAAATCTGGTGATGAATGATGATATTGAGACGGATCTGGTTGATGTTCTTGGAAGAGCTTATGGTGTTGAACTGATGCTGAAGAAAAGTGAAGGAAGAATACGATGGAGTGTCGCATATACCTATTCGAGAACACTGCTTAAAAGTACTGGAAAATTCAATGACGAGGTTATAAATAAAGGTAAATGGTTCCCGGCTAATTTTGATAAACCAAATGACCTGATAGTAACTTTTAACTTTCTGTTCTCAAGGAGGTTCAATTTCTCGGCAAACTATACATGGAGTACAGGAAGACCAATAACATATCCTATTTCAACGTATCACCTGGGCGACCTGCTTCTTATGCAGTACTCCGACAGGAATAAATACAGGATTCCTGATTATATGAGGCTCGACCTTTCCGCTACAATAAGCGGAAACCTTAAATCGAAAAAAATTGCACATCCTCACTGGATATTCTCAGTATATAATCTTTTTGGCAGACAGAATGTTTACTCTGTTTATTTCAAGAATGAACAGAACAGAATAAAGGGATATAAACTATCAGTATTCGGGCAGGCTATTCCATCTATATCCTTCAATTTTGACTTTTAAGAATCATGAAATCAAATAAATACATAGCATTAATAACAGGCTTTCTGATTATAAGCAGCTGCATAACACAATTTGTTCCTGAAACTGATGAGAATGATACTATGCTGGTTGTTGAAGGTATGATAACCGATCAGCCGGGTGTTTACACTGTGAAATTATCAAAGTCGCTTCCTCTTTCATCGGATGGAAATACAGTAGTACTTACCGGATGCATTGTAAATATTTCCGATGATAATGGAAACTGGACAAGTCTGTTTGAAACACAACCGGGTACCTATGTAACAGACGGAGTGTTCAGGGGATATGTGGGTCGAAAATATAAATTACACATAAACACAAACAATCCTGATCTTTCATATAAGAATTATGAATCATTATTAATGGAAATGAAACCGGTGCCCCTCATTGATTCTTTGTTTTATGAAAAAATTACTACTGATGTAACATTGGATGGCAGACCACGGGAGCAGGAATGTCAGGTTTATCTGAATACTACTGATCCTGATGGTATATGCAAGCACTTCAGATGGGATTTTTCTGAAACATGGATGTTCCGGCTTCCTTATGATGTTCCTAACCGGATATGCTGGATATCAAATAATTCGAACTCCATTTTTATCAAGAATACATCAGTTTTATCTGAAGACAGAATAGAAAAATGGCCCGTAAACTATATTTCGGCAAAGACTGACAGACTGTCGAAGAGATACAGTCTGCTTGTAAACCAGTATTCGCTTAATGAAGATGAGTATAATTACTGGGAGAAGTTACAGAATGTCACTGAAAACGTTGGAAGTCTTTATGACATTACTCCTGTTTCAATACCCGGTAATATTTACTGTATAGAAGATCCATCCGAGCAGGTGCTGGGGTATTTCAGTGTATCCGCAAAGACCTCAAAAAGGATCTTCATAGAAGATTATTTTGCAGGTCTTGTATATCTGTATAACCAGTGTCCCTCCGATACAGTATTCGGAAGGGGTCCGGAACCTGAAGGACTCGGGGTATCATACTGGCTTATAATTGACAATTCATTAGATTTCTTAAACCCTTACAAAGTATATACAATATATAAGGATTGTGCCGACTGTACTTCACGGGGAACAACTGAGGAACCATCATTCTGGAGAGAAGAAAACAAGTAACAATCTGAAGATAAAGTAAATGATAAGATATTTAAAACCGGCCATTTTTATTCTGTTCTGTATCCTGAATTATTCATTTATTTATGGACAGAGACGGATTGTTAACATAGATGATATTACCGGTAAATTTAATCAATATTGTAAGGACGTACCGAGGGAGGAGATATATATACATACCGACAGGGAAAATTTTATTGCCGGTGAAGAAATGTGGTTTAATGTTTATGTGGTTGACAGACAAAGCTCCAAACCTTCGCCTTACAGCAGGATCGTTTATATAGAGCTGATGAACAGGTATAATAATCCGGTGTTGCAGAAAAGGATACTGATCGAGAATGGATCTGGTCCCGGACAGGTTGTCCTGCCTGACTCTTTAAGCTCAGGCAATTATACATTAAGAGCATATACAAACTGGATGAAAAACTTCCTTCCGGTAAATTGCTTTATGAAGGATATAAACATATATAATATATTCAGCAGTCGTGCTTTTAAGGTCAAACCCGGCTATAAGAATATAATACCGGAAAGACCTGTTACCGGAAGAGCAATACGGTTTACAGATGATGAATTTACCCTGGTGACAACAAAATCCGGATCAGGAGATCTGGAGGTTGCAATACATACAAATGATGTATTCCGGTCACTGTATGGTAATGTGTATTATCTGATAATGCAGACACACGGTATTATAAACTTTAAAAATACAGTAATGATATCAAGTGATAATACCACCGTTAATATTCCCGGGCAGAACATCTTACATGGTATAAACCACATCACCCTGTTTGAGGCGACAGGAGTACCGGTTTTTGAGAAATTTATTTATACACCGGCTGCAAATAACAAATATCTTACAATTGATACTTCTGGTGAATATGAGAGAAGAGATAAAATATCACTCGACATAAATATTAATACAGAAATAGTTCCATCAACTGAACTGGTTAACCTGAGCCTTTCAGTAGTTCCTGAGAGTGGAGGATTTAACTCTGGTGATATTGATGATTACATGGTTTTCGGAACAGAATTCGGGATTATTCCTCATAATATAAAAAACAAAAAACTTGACGAAATAGATCCCGGGATACTGAACCAGTTCCTTTCAACCCTGAAAAGCAACTGGATAGACTGGGATGTTATTTTATTTGACGATATTCCTTCATACAAATACGGAATTGAAAAAGACAGTCATTTTTTAACAGGAAGCCTGATAAACAGAAGCACACTGAAAGGAGATGGCGGTGAATATATTTTCCTCTCAACTCCCTCGAAAACAGCCTCTCTGCAATATGCATTAACCGATACAACAGGTAAATTCGTATTTAACTTCCCGAATATGGAAGGGATTAGCGATTTGGTTATTCAGCCCGAAAAAGTGATCCGGAACAATACCATAAAAATGGGATCATCATTTTCGGAAGTTGTTTATCCATTTGAAGGGTCAGGTTTTTCCGACAGAGAAACCCCGGCGTATGTACCTGACATGAGTGCACACTACCAGGTCGCTAAAATTTATGGAACATCATATATCGGGAGCACTATACAAAAGACCATTGCCCTGCGTGAAACAAAACGGTTCTATGGGAAACCCGATATTGAACTGATTATGGATGATTATATTAAACTCCCGGTAATGCAGGAGGTCTTCTTTGAACTTCTTCCGGGGGTTTTTATGAGAAAAAGAAAATCAGAATATGAAATATCAATATTTAATTCTGCGGAGGACAGGATATTTAACAAACCACCAGGTCTTTTTATAGACGGTGTACTGATCAATGATCCTGCACTTATTGCTAACCTTGATCCTGATCTTGTCGAAAAAATTGATGTTGTGAAAGAGGCCTATTTAATTGATGATTATTTCTTTTTCGGTATTATAAATGTAATAACTGAAGCGGGAGATTTTAGTAATATAGCTTTGCCTGACCATGCTATCAGACTTCCCTACAGGGTAACCGAACCTGTTAATGCTTTTTTATCACCCGATTATTCTACATCGGAATCAAAGCAAAAAAGGATACCGGATTTTAGAAATACACTCTACTGGAATCCCTCTGTTAAACCGGATACGGGAAACAAAATATCCATTGAATTCTGCGCCTCAGATTTGCCGGGTGATTATATATTAGATATACAGGGAATTACTGCACAGGGTGACAAAATGTCTTTAAATAAAACCATCAGGATAAATTAAAAACTTCCTGTCGGCAAACTGAAAACTCTGATTGCTTTACCTGGAAACCCTTATCAACAAGGGGAATACTTGAAATCAAACATAGCGTCAATGATGTAAAGATTCTTTTTTAAATTCTTTTATACAGAAACCATTGATTATGTAAATTTGAATAGATTATATTTACATTCAGTTTATTAAACCTTAATAGTATAACCATGGGAATCAGGAATCGTATGAACAGGCGCAGGTTTGTAAAAACAAGTCTTATGGCAGCCGCTGCCACTGCTATTGTCCCCGGTCTGACAACTGGATGCGCAAAAAAAACACAGCCTGTAAAGCGTGTCTTTGGTAAGCTGGGATTTGAAGTCACTACCCTTGGTCTTGGTGGTCAGGCTTCAATACAATGGACACCCGACGATGTTGACCCGGTCAGTATAATACTCAAGGCCTTTGATCTTGGTATTAATTATTTTGATACTTCCAACCTGTATGGCCCCAGTCAGCAAAATTATGGCAAGGCTTTCAGGAAACTAAAACTCATTCCCGGTGAGTCGGATTATAATGAGAACCTCAGAAAATCAATCTTCCTGACATCTAAAACACATCTGCGTTATGCAAAGGGAGATGGTGATGTGCCGGGTGTCACTAACTGGACAAATGGTGAGCCGGGAACCCATACTATTGATGACCTGAGGCGTTCTCTGTCACAGATGTTTGGTGATGGGAATGGAAGTTATCCTGAAGGATCTTATATTGACCTTGTCCTCTTTCATAATCTGAACAGGAAAGAAGAGGTAGATGCAATCTTTGAAGGACTGGAAAACACTGATCCCTCAGCAGAGAGGATCGGAGCTCTGGTTGCCCTCAGGGATTATCGCGACGGTACCAATCTCACTGGACTAAATCCCCGGAATGAAAAACTAATCCGGCATATTGGCTTCTCCGGCCATTTCAATCCTATGGTGAACATGTACATGATTCAGCGTGACCGTACAAACCTTCTTGATGCAATGCTCGTGGCCATTAATGCTAATGATAAGCTTATGTTCAACATGCAGTATAATGTCATTCCTTTGGCGAGGGCAAAAAATATGGGAGTGATCGGCATGAAGATATTTGCCGACGGAGCTATGTACTCTAAACCGGCCGAATGGTCGAATAATCCCGGCCATGTTGTCCGAACTGTCGGCAGTCCGGCTTTGCCCTGCAAATCTCTTATACAGTACTCGCTAACCACACCAGGAGTACATCTTGTCATTATCGGTATTGGCCAGATAAGTGACAATCCTGAAAAGTGTCAGCTGATTAATAATCTTGAGGCTGCACAGGTTTTACCTGATGGCATGTCTGAAACGGAACGGACAGAAGTTGAAGAAATGGCTAAGAGGGTTAAGGAGGGCAAAACAAATTATTTCCAGATGGCTGCACTGCCGCTTACAGCACCGGTAGATGTTGAAGTATCACAGGTGACTGAAAACAGTAGCTGTAAAGCAGTTTTAGCCTGGGGCACAGCACTTGCCGGAGATGCTCCGATAACGAAATATGAACTATGGCGCGATGATTTAAAGATCACTGAGATTCCATTTAAGCCGCAGATAACAACAGATAAATTTACTTATACGGATAACCCGGGTGATGAAAAGGACCACATTTATACTTTAAAAGTAATTGATGCAAAAGGCAGAATAGCAGAATCAGTCCCTGTTAAATCAGCAGAGCATTAAAAAAACACGAAATGATTAAGGATAAAGAGGCAGGTCAAGAACAGAATAAATCCGGCTGATCGTGAAGATCAGATTGTTAAATCCCAATAAGCATCAGGAGTAATACAGTCCGAATTCCAGCTTAAGAAAAAATCAGGCGAACTTAAAGTCCATATGTCCTCAGTGAATATAGCAGAACTTATTGCTTATTTTCACGGTTTCTTTCGGCAGCAAACAGATCAAATAGGCTTGAATTATATCATTTCCAACCACGCCGGATCAAGGTGGATTTTTGCCCCTGTTTTTCACTGAATGGCATAATGGATTTATCAGGTTCATGAAATATGATGTAAAGCTATTGTAGCAAAGCCCAGGGCAAGGAAGAATCCGACCATATCGGTAATGGTCGTTAAGATCGGTCCTGATGCAAGAGCCGGATCAATATTCATCTTTTTTAGAATCAGGGGAACCGTACCGCCTATAGAAACCGCTATTAATGTGTTTATTGTCAGGGCCCCCCCAACCACAATCCCCAGGTAGATATTTCCTTTCCAGAGATATGCAGCAGCCCCGATCAGGATTCCGAGTACCAAACCATTTATTATTCCAACGGAAATTTCCTGTAACCAGACCCTGAAGATCTCACCGGGTCTTACCGTTCCAAGAGAAAGCTCACGCATACTTACTGCAACAGCCTGGTTTCCCGTACATCCGCTCATATCAGATATTATGGGAAGAAAAACAGCCAGGGCAATAACCGCACTTAGAGTCTCCTGGTAAAAAGCGATTACACTGGCAGCAATCAAATTAAGCACAATATTAATTGACAACCACGAGAGGCGCCGCCGTGATCTGAGTAAAACAGGCATGGTCCTTAATTCATCCCCGCCAACAATACCCTGGGTTTCAAGGTGTTCCAAGGCAGCCCTTTCATTCACGGCTACAAGTACATCGTTCCTTATTACAACACCTATTAACTGGTTCTGAACATCAATAACCGGGAATCCGTAGAAATTATATGTATCAAATAAATCATCAAGTTTTTCCAGTGGAGTATCCACGTTAACAGCCATCACTTCTTTTTTAATAACTATTTCAGAAAGTCTTTTTTTGGGATTACTCAGTAACAGATCCTGCATCTGTAAAACACCGACAAACAGGTTGTTTTCCGATACTACATAAATATACCTGACATGATAGTTCTTATATTTTTCAGAGTTTGTCCTGAGATCTTCAATTGCATCTTTTACAGTTGATGATTCATTGTAAGCAATATATTCCGTCAGCATCAATCCACCGGCAGTTTCAGGATCATATTCGATCATTTTTCTGACCTTTGCAGCTTCATCAGGATGCATCTTTATAAGAATTGCCTCGGCATCTTCTTCAAGCATTTCATTGATAAGGTCAGCACGATCATCGCTCGTCATTTCATTGATAATTGCAGCTGCACTTCCGGCATCCATTTCTTCGATTATATCGGCAGCCTGGGATTCGGGCAGCTCTTCAATAACATCTGCTGCCTCTTCAGGATTGATCATTAACAGCAACTTATGCTGATCTTTCCTGTCAAGCTTGCTCATAAGATATACCACTTCACTTGCCGGCAGTGATTCAATAAAATTTGTCAGCTCAATCCTGTTATTTTCTTTCAGTAATCTGTTGACGACTTCACAAGGCTGTAATGTTTCTTTATGATTCATATCTCTGTGTGTTTTTTCCGACAGAATCCTGTGATAATCGCTTTCGGGAGGAATCGAAAGGAGAGCCTTAGCAATAATTTGCCAGACAATAAATACGATTATCAGGGAATAATCTCCTCTCTGTATGGTGCTGAAGCCTGGGCCCCCATCCGGGTTACACATATTGATGCCGCCTTATTGGCAAAAATAACAGCATCCCTTAATCCTTTTCCTTCTGCAGTAGCAACAGCCAGAGCAGCGTTAAAAACATCTCCGGCGCCGGTTGTATCTACTGCTTTGACCTGTATCCCGGGAAACATTTCCGTAAAGTCCTCTGATTTTACAAAAGCACCTCTTGCACTCATGGTTATTATTACATTCTTTACACCTCTTTTAAGAAGAGATGTTGCCGCCGCTTCAGCTGTAAATTGATTATGCACCTTTATACCTGTAAGTATTTCTACTTCAGATTCATCAGGAGTTATGAGCCATATATGCCTGAGTAGGTAATCATGTAATTTTTGAGCCGGAGCAGGATTAAGGATGACTTTTATTCCGCTTTCAGCTGCAGTAAGTGCTGTATATTCAACAGTCATCAGAGGAATCTCAAGCTGAAGAAGCATGACTTTGAATTTATCACCTGTCAGAATGTCACTATCAATATCCTGTACCATAAGGTTATGATTTGATCCGGGTGCAACAACAATACTGTTCTCTCCTTTCTCGTCTACTGTGATAAGAGCAATACCGGATGGCAACCCGGAATCCTTAACAATATAACTGGTATCTATACCCTCTTTCTTCAGAATTCCCGTTATCTGGTTTCCAAACAGATCGTCACCTATCTTTGCGATAAAGGTTACCTTACCCCCCAGTCGTGAGGCAGCCACAGCCTGGTTTGCTCCTTTACCTCCGGGATTCATCAGGAAGGTTCCTCCCAGTATGGTTTCACCCGGCATGGGAATCTTCTCAGTTTTAATAACCATATCAGTATTAGAACTGCCAATTACAATTATTCTCTTCATATGTCAATAATTTATTTTCAATGGCTATGAAAAACCTCCATATTCCTATAAGATAAACCAGGAGATTTCTTATTCGACCTAAGATAAGTAAGAATTCTTTATTTTACCAGATTATTAATCATTTTTCAAAAACAGTATTGCCTTTAACACCTAATTTTTAACTTTAAATATTGATTAAATACATATATTGATGATATAAGAACTATGAACAGGAAAATTATAACTTTTGGTGAGATTATGCTTCGTCTGGCTACTCCTGAGCATCAGCGTTTTTCTCAGGCAACCTCATTTTGCGCATCATTTGGCGGTGGTGAAGCCAATGTAGCTGTATCACTGGCAAAATTTGGATTGGATGCCGAATTTGTTACACGTCTGCCAAATAACGATCTTGGTGACTCGGTCATCATGGAATTGAAAAAACATGATGTGGGAACAAGATATATTATCAGGGGAGGAGAAAGGCTGGGAATATATTTCCTTGAGACCGGAGCTGTATCAAGACCGGGCAAAGTAATATATGACAGGGCTTATTCATCAATCGCTGAAATTGAACCTGGCATGATCGACTGGGATACTGTTTTTAAAGATGCTTACTGGTTTCACTGGACAGGGATCACCCCTTCTATATCAAAGGGGGCAGCAATCGTTTGCCAGGAGGCTATAAGTGCTGCAAAAAAGAGAGGCATAGTAATTTCCTGTGATCTTAACTTCAGGAAAAACCTGTGGAAATGGGGACAAAGTGCTTCAGAGGTGATGTCAGGACTTGTGAGTGACTGCGATATAATTCTTGGAAATGAAGAGGATGCCGAAAAAATATTTGGTATAAGACCCGACAAAGCGGATGTCTTCCGGGGAGAGGTAAAAGGTGCAAGGTACGAATCAGTGTGCAGGGAGCTTAAAAAAATGTTTCCCCGGGCAAAGAAGATTATCATCACACTCAGGGGATCTGTAAGTGCAGACCATAATACATGGTCAGGGGTACTGTATGACGGGAAGGTACTTTACGAGGCTCCGGTTTACCAGATAACCCATATTGTTGACAGGGTTGGAGGGGGTGATTCATTTATGGCCGGAATGATCTATGGTTTTCTTACTTATCCCGATAATGATCAGAAGGCATTGAACTTTGCCGCTGCGGCTTCATGCCTGAAACACACAATACATGGTGATTTTAATCTTGTTACAGTAGCTGAGGTCGAACAGCTTATGAAGGGCGACACCTCGGGAAGAGTAATACGTTGAAAAGGTTTCTGCATAAATACTACTAGTATGGAAAGGGTTGTAATTACTGCGGGAATACTGTTCTTTCTGTTTTATTGAAGCACTTATACGGTTCAGAAGCTTGCAGGATTAGATTTCTATCATTGCCTTCATCTTATAATGACTTTAAATAAAAACAAAGATAACCGCAAAGAGCACAAAGGGGAATTATATATTTTGTAAATTCACGTTTGTTTGATATTTATGATAATTATGAGAAAGATATATGCTATCGGAGAAACATTGCTTGACATTATCTTTAAAAATGGACAGCCACAGGCTGCAAAACCGGGAGGAGCCATGCTTAACAGTACTGTTTCACTGGGACGTATCGGTCTGCCCGTATATCTTGTAAGCGAATATGCCGATGATGATATCGGAAAAATAATTGATGACTTCCTCCATGATAACGGAGTGGAAACAACCTTTGTTGATCATTATAAAGAAGGGAAGACAGCTCTTGCCATCGCCATGCTGAATGATAACAATGATGCCAGTTACACCTTCTATAAAAATTATCCCCTGAAAAGACTCGAGATGGAATTTCCTCTTGTCAGTAATGATGATGTAATACTATGTGGTTCAATATATGCCATAACTGCAGAGATAAGGAAAAAATTCACTGATTTCATCAACAGTTCAAGGGAGAAGGGAGCCATTGTAATCTATGATCCTAATTTCAGGATAGCTCATGCTTCGGAACTCGAAGAGCTTAAACCACTCATAATTGAGAACATGCAGATGGCCCGTATTATTAGAGGATCCGATGAGGATTTCAGGAATATCTTCAATGCAGACACCCCTGATGAAGCATGGAAAGTGACCAGGGAATATTGTAATTGTCTTGTATATACTGCCAGCGAACAGGCTGTTTATGTAAGGACATCCAATTATTCGGGTAAATTTCCGGTGAGGAAACTAAAACCGGTGAGCACAATTGGTGCAGGAGATAATTTCAATGCCGGTATGATAGCTGCTATAAGCAGGAATAACATCAGCGTGGAGCTGCTTGAAAAAATGGGAGAGAAGGGGTGGTCACAAATAGTCTCCACAGGTGTTGACTTTGCGAGTGATGTCTGTATGAGCTATGAGAATTATGTGTCTCTGGAATTTGCAGAGAGTTATAAATAACTGAAATATAATAAATAATTACCTATATGGATTTTGCGTTAGCCAGAAGGTATTTTTCTGCTTCAACTGACCAGATATAGTCGTTGTTCGAAACAATTTCATGCAATCCTGCGTACAATATATTACGGGTACTCATTTCCTTCAGCTTGTACAGAGAGACAAGCGGCATTGAAATGTTAGTATAGATGAGTTTTTTGCCTCCTGGTATCTTCGGCAGGTTTAATGTCGTTTCCACAACAGCATCCAATCCTCCGACATGTGTTATCATCACTGCCGGGTTTATCTTGCCTTCTGCAATAAGTCTCAGCGATTCCCTCATATCATCAGTATTTCCTCCTGATGTACTTACAATGTGAGTAAAAGAGTAATGAGCATTGTAGAAATTGAATTCTGCCTTGAAATCCGGATCCGTCGGTCCTGCAAAGAAATTCAGGCATCCGTCAAAGCCCAGTATTGCATCACCCTGTTCCACAACCTGCTTCACTGGTGCAAAAACAAAAACATCATCATAACCGCTTCCTCCGGTAAGATCACGAAGATGCTTTACAGGATCGGTCAGCTTTGCCGTATTGATAAAATAAAGTTTAATCCTTTCTTTTTCAGCATGTTCCGGCGTAAACAGACAGGATGCTCTCGATAAGCGGCTGTCATCAATGTCGGTTACCACAATCAGTGATGGCTTGCGATCGTGGTACAGGGCATAATCGATTGCGCCAAGGCCCATAGGTCCTACACCCGCCAGTATTGCCAGCTTTCCACCCTCCCGAATGCCCATTACATGTTTATAAGTGCCGGGTGGTATATGGTAACTTGCGTTAAAAGCCCCGACAATACATGACATGGGTTCAGAAAGTGATGCCGCAAACCAGGTATCTCCCTCGTATGGCAGCAGGCAGTCGGCTTCCATTACAATATCCGGGATTATTATATGTGTTGCATCTCCCCCGATATACCGGTAAGAATAACCAGGTGCATCAAGAGTCCCTGTATGTGCCATGGCAGGTTGTATGGAAAATTTCTGCCCTTCATGGTACACATGCTGCCATTTTTTACCCACTTTGAGAATTACTCCGGCAAACTCATGACCGATGATTGTAGGATTTACAGCAATGTCATCAGGAATACGTTTATGTTCAGTCCCCTGCAGTGCTGCCTTGTGTGATGACATACAGATACTGTCGGAGACAACCTGTGCCAGGATCTCATCATCTTTCATTTCCGGCAGGTCAAACTCCTCCAGCCGCAAATCCTTTTTTCCGTATATTCTTACTGCTTTTGTTCTCATCCTAACATCACCTGCCCTCCTGTTACCGGCAGAGCCTGCCCCGTCTCATATTCCTGATCAACAAGGTAGAGTAGTGCCTTAATAACGTCGGCAAGCCTGCAACCACGTTTCATAGGTACCTGATCCTCGTAATACATCCTTACATCCTCAATAGTTTTAGCCCCCGGAACCTTACCCGTTTTCAGGTACTGTACAAACAATCCCTTATGTGGGTCTGACCATAATGGTCCTTCATAAAAATTTCCCGGACAGATGGAATTAACCTTTATCCTGAATGGTGCCAGTTCCATGGCAAACGACTGCGTAAGTCCTATGCCTCCGAATTTGGCTCCGGAATATGCAAAATTACGGTTGCTGCCCCGGAGACCCGACTTCGAATTGATCTGTATAATGTCGGTATAATAATCCGGTCTCTCCTTGTTCTGCAGTTTCATAACCACGGCTGAATATTTTGCACAATAATAGTACCCAATATAATTAATATTAGTGACCTTCGAAAATACCTCCGGTTCCATTTCATCCAGCCCGCCTGCTGTCAGTACCCCGGCATTACTAACCATGATATCAAGACCCCCGAATTCACTTACTGTTTTGATTAACAGCTCTCTAACAGATGCAGGATCAGATACATCTGTTTTTATGAATACTACTTTAACCTGGCCTTTTACTGTATTAAGTTTTGCAGTAAGATCGCTTCCTGCTTCCTCATTAATATCGGCAATGACTACATTTAGACCAAGTTTGTATAATGATTCCGCTATTCCTGCACCAAATCCCTGTGCCCCTCCGGTAACAACAGCAATCTTATTGGCCAGCTTGTTTTTGTTATCATCTGTCTTTGTGATCTTCCTCCTGTAACTTTCCGCTTCCCACTTATCGATGAAGCTTACCTGTTCGGGAGTAAGCAGCTTAATCCCTCCATACTGAAGAGCATAATGGCTTATCTTTATCAGTTCCTCATAAAGATCAAGAACAGTTTCTGCTCTTGTGCTGGTTTCCTCAATCGCAAACATACCCATATCCCTGATCACAACTACCTTGGGAAGATATCCGTACTCATTTAAAAAGCGAGGCAGCTGGATCCTGAAAGAATCAAGGGTCTTTTCGGCAGTTGTTGATTGCTCAATATAAATAAAATGTGTTCTGCAATAGACAATTATATCGGGAATGAGAGGCAATGATATTTTATGAAACTCCTGCTGGTTTGTGTAATACCTGGAAATAAGAGTGTTATGTCTGTATCTGATCACTTTTGTTTTTTCATCCGAAAGAAGCATCCTCATTGCCGGGAGTACTTTGTGGAGCAGAGGATTATATGGAAGCTCTTCTGTTTCCGGAAGAAGCTGCAGTTGTTTTTCAATAGTGGTTGTAATACTCCTGTAAATTTTCCTGATCTCAGATGTTGAATCGGCACTTACGAAAACACCATGATTTTCGAGGAATATGATTTTCGGATCGCTTTTAAATTTTTCACGGTATAGTAATATATCATCTTCAACTTTCTTAAAGAGAGTATACCCGGGGTCGGTATATGGGACAAAAAGAACTTTATCGCCGAAATGGTTTTGTGTGAAATTCTTTGCATTCCGGCTGCAAAGCACCCCGTTTATAAGGGTTGGATGCAGGTGAACGACAAACTTATACCTGATCATTTCGTGCAGCGAGGTCTCCACCGAGGGACGCCTTTTTTGCAATGGATCGACAATACTCTTATAAAGGTCCTCTTTTACCTGTGATTCTCTTGTTACAGGATCATCCGGATATTTCCTTGAAGAAATCTCACGTAGTTTTTCCCTGTTCAGAGCGACCAGCCCCTCTTCCGTAAGATCGGATAAAGGTTGTCCGCTGGCCTTGACCCATATTGTCTGATCATCCTTGAAAGATGTATTTCCACCCCCTGCAATAACATAGTTCTTATCATTACCGTAAAACCTTGATATTTCAATAAGATCTTTTATTTCCTGTTTCATCAGAGTGTTATTTAGATTCTTGATTCCTGTTAAGAAAGTATTCTATTACCATTTGTCCTAGTTTGACGAGTTCATTTTTCTGGTCTCTGCTGAGTGTCCCGTCAGTAAGGACATAACCCTGACGGCGTTGTGCCCTAAGGTACTGGTGGGCAGCAACCACACAAACACCTTCCCATGCTATTCGTTTCAGGGAATCGTCGAGAGGCACGGAACCTCTTGCTGATACTGTTAAAGGGATTATTTCAGGTGTATTGTGCTCTGTTCCGAAAATGATCACGAAATCTTTTTTATGAAAGAATTCAACAAAATCCCTCAGATGAGAAAGATTGTTGCGGCCGGGTATCAACTCGATACAGCCTATTCCCAGAGAAGAGAGGGATGAACAAAGCTTTTCGGGATCCTTTTCAAATTCGGTATATCTTGCAGAAGCATCGTCCAGAAGTACCGGATAGCACGCTATTCCCCCGGCATTGATGATCAGTCTTAATATTTTTTTCAGATCAGGGAATGAGTTTTTATTCTCTTCAACATATGCTGCACCTCCAGCCTTTAAGAGGTTTGATCTTATTTCATTTTCCAGCGCTGCCGGATCATCCATCCCGGCCTTTGATTTCTTACCCCCATAAAGGGATTCAATAAATCTTTTCTGATTCCCGGCAGTACTGAAGTTATCAATGGCAAGATGGCGGATTGCTTTGGCAAGATGGCGTTCGCGTACCAAATCCTTTGCGAATCTTTCTTTTACTCCATCATAGGTAATAGTGAATGAGGGATTTACAGAGGTAAGCAGCTCATTGATTTTAACTATCATTAACCTCATCTGCTTCTGGCTCATTCTTCTTATTTTCCGCAGCTGCCATCTGTACAACATTTCTGTTCTGAATGGATAATCCATTCCTTTACCGCTAATATATACTCTTCCGGGATTATTGGGATCATTAATCCTGATTCCATTCTTTTGCTCTTCCTTCAGGAGGCATATAAATTCTATGTTGAACAATGGAAAAACATTATGACGGATGCATGCTGAGTGAAAAGCCTCATACCCGTCGGTTACCAGGAAATCGTTAATTCCAAGTACGGCAATTTCCTCTTCATCGGCCATATACAGGGCAGTTTCAAGCCTGTCGAAAGCGCTGAATGAGAAGGGTGTATGAATATGTCCGTTAGCCTCCCTGAATGCCGGAACCCTGGTACCATTCATTATTTTTATTAATTTCTCGTAAGGTGGAAAACCGGACATGAGGTTTTTAGTCATGGTATCAGGTTTTAATAATGGTTTTCAAGAAGCTGGCAACCTCTTTCCGCTGCTTTTTATATTTTGGATCCTTCTTCATGTATTTATTTTAAAAACTAACTTTAAACACTGAAACCGGAACTCTAAACAAGATCAATCACTCCACCTAAAACATAATGAGGGCGATATGGGAATCTGTCTATATCATCTTTGTGCATTTATGAGTCCGGCATCACCTATGATATATGCGCTTCCTTCCGGTTTCTGGCTCGCCAGAAAACCTGCTGTT
>Ga0307432_1000974_pt1 | contig 19079 bp, 16 predicted proteins | sample SalMarWE160150MG_FD_202158 | JGI IMG/M metagenome (GOLD analysis project Ga0307432, IMG submission 202158) | Salt marsh sediment microbial communities from the Plum Island Ecosystem LTER, Massachusetts, United States - WE1603-150 | ecosystem: Environmental > Aquatic > Marine > Intertidal zone >...
TAGGAGCAAAAAACGCACGGGAGATTACACCCATCTCCGAGATGAGAGCGCTCATCGAGGAGAGGACCGAGACCAAGCTCAACACCATGGGAGGGTACTTCAAGATTAACCCCAAGGTAAGCGATTTGCCGGAAAAGCTCTCCATAGATGTCGACGGTGTGAAACTGATGGTATTGGGAGGGATAAAGGCGGCAGAGGCCGGGTGTATCTGCCCTCAAAGCGTGCTCTTGAAGGTTCTCGTCTCCCACCTGATACTGGCCAGAGATGAGGTGATAGTCCTGGATATGGAGGCCGGCCTGGAACACCTGGGAAGGGGAACGGCACGCGCGGTGGAGAAGATGATCGTGGTCGTGGAACCCGGGAGAAGGAGCTTGGAAACGGCCCGCCAGATAAAAAGGTTATCCCAGGAGCTGGGAATCAAGAACCTCCTCATTGTGGGAAACAAGATCAGATCGGAAATTGACAAGGATTTCCTACTCGCACAGATGGAGGGTTTCACCTTCCTGGGCTTCCTGCCCTTCAACGAGCAGATCATCGAGGCGGATCTCAATGACGCACCTCCCTACGAGAAAGATCCTCAGGGTCTGGAAATCGTCTCAGAAATGGTAAAGGGATTTTTCGAATGAAGTACAGATATTGACGGTACCGTAAAAAGTCAATCTAGGTGTCATTGCGAGCGACCTGCCCGCCATGCAAGTCCGCAAGGCGAGGCGGGCGGGAGCGAAGCAATCTCTAACCTTCTAAGCCTTTAAAATCATGAGATTGTTTCGTCGTGGAGTTTATCCTGAGCATAGCCGAAGGACTCCTCGCAATGACAAGCGATAGGAGTTCTTACGAAGCCATCATAAATTGTAGCGCTCAAGGGTTTTAAGGATGGAACACACAGTTCATAATTTCTATGCAGGGCCTGCAAAATTGCCGCAGCCGGTATTAGAGGAGATTCGGGAGAACCTCCTCAGCTTCCGCGGCTCAGGCATGTCTATCACCGAGATAAGCCATCGCTCAGCCCTGTTCGATGAGCTCTTACATGATACCATCACAAGGGTGAAGCGGCTGCTGGGCTTTGGTAACAGCCATCATGTCCTTTTTATCCAAGGTGGCGCAAGCCAGCAGTTCTGCATGATCCCCATGAATCTCGCCCTTCCTGGCCGCCCCGTTGACTATATGAATACCGGCGTCTGGTCAACAAAGGCCATCAAAGAGGCTCGGATTCAGGGTAAGGACGTAAGGGTTATCGCCACCTCAGAGGACAGAGAGTTCTCGTATATACCGGTTGACTATACGGTGGATCAAGATGCCTCATATCTGCATTTTACCTCCAACAACACCATCATGGGCACCCAATGGCACCGATATCCCGATGGAAAAGTCGTGCCTTTGGTGTCGGACATGTCCTCCGATTTCATGAGTCATCCCATCGATGTAACACCATTCGGGCTGATCTACGCGGGCGCCCAAAAGAACATCGGCCCCTCAGGGATCGCCATGGTGATCATCAGGGACGATATGCTCGAAAGGGTTCCCGATACCCTTCCCACGCTGCTCAAGTACACCACCTTTCATGAACACAACTCGCTCTTTAATACGCCTCCTACCTTTACCATATACGCAATCAATCTCGTGCTCGCATGGCTGGAGGAAACAGTTGGAGGATTGGAACAGGTAGAGAAGATCAACAGACAAAAAGCCTCTATGATCTACGAAGTCATTGATAAAAGCGAGATCTACCGCGGCATAGCAGAGGCCAACAGCCGTTCCTTGATGAATGTTGCCTTTCGCCTGCCCGATTCGGAATCGGAGCAGCGGTTTCTCGCCGAGGCCCAGAAACAGGGATTTATCGGCCTGAAAGGTCACCGCTCCATCGGGGGCTGCCGGGCTTCCATCTATAACGCCGTCACCCTCAACAGCGTGAAAAGCCTTGCTGCCTTTATGGAGGAATTCGAAAAAACATCCGCCTAACGCCATGGAAAAAAGACACATCATCGCGGATCTCATACCATCATCTGATCTCGGATCAGAGGTCACGGTTATGGGGTGGGTCAAGACCAAGAGGGACTCAAAGGGAGGATTTTCCTTTCTCGAGGTCAATGACGGCTCTACGATCAAAAACATCCAGGTGATAGCCGACAATCAGGCGCCTAACTACGATCAGGAGATCGTGAGGCTCACCGCCGGCTGCTCGGTCATGGTCAAAGGAACACTCCTTGCGTCCCCGGGCAGGGGACAAAAGGTGGAGATCCGGGCCAAGGAGATACGGGTAACGGGCTGGGCCGATCCCGAAGGATATCCCCTTCAAAAGAAGAGGCATTCATTCGAATACCTCAGGACCATTGCCCATCTGCGCCCGAGAACCAATACCTTTGGGGCAGTGGCTCGAATACGAAATGCCATGAGCTATGCCATCCACCGCTTCTTTCAGGAAAGGGGCTTTTTCTATGTTCACACCCCGATCATCACCGGCAGCAATTGTGAGGGCGCGGGCCAGATGTTTCAGGTGACCACCCTTGACCTTGAGCGTCTTGCCCTCGAGGATGGCAAGGTTGACTTCAGCGAGGATTTCTTCGGCAAGCCGGCCGGCCTCACCGTGAGCGGGCAACTGGAGGCAGAGATCTACGCCCTCGCCATGGGCAAGGTCTACACCTTCGCTCCCACGTTCAGGGCGGAAAACTCCAATACCTACCGGCACCTTGCGGAGTTCTGGATGGTGGAGCCTGAGATGGCTTTCTGTGATCTCGAGGAAAATATGGCCCTCGCTGAGGATCTCATCAAGGACACCCTTGCCTATATCCTGGAACACTGCGAGGACGATTTTGATTTCTTCAACCGTTTTGTGAAAACAGACCTCCTCGCAAGCCTCCATGATACGCTCAACAGCAGCTTCGAGCACCTCACCTATACGGAGGCAATCGGGATCCTCTCCAAGGCTGAGAAGGAATTTGAGTTCCCCCTTGCGTGGGGCACGGATATACAGTCCGAGCATGAGCGGTACCTGTGCGAGGAGGTATTCCACAAGCCGGTGGTGGTCATCGATTACCCGAAGCAGATCAAGCCCTTCTATATGAAGGTGAACCCTGATGGCAGAACGGTAAAGGCCATGGACGTGCTCCTGCCGAGGATCGGGGAGATCATCGGGGGCAGCCAGCGTGAGGATGACTACGAGGTTCTGCTGAGCCGGATCAAGGAGATGAACCTGGATCCAGATGAGTACTGGTGGTACCTTGATCTCAGAAGATACGGCACCGTGGTGCATTCCGGATTCGGCTTCGGCTTCGAGCGTTTCATGCAGTTCGTGACCGGTCTCACCAACATCAGGGATGTGATCCCCTTTCCCAGGACCCCCAAAAATCTCGAGTTCTAGCGCTCATTAGTCATTTCTTCAGCTTTTCCTGGAGAGCTTCTCCGCTTTTTTCTAATACTTCCCCACCCTTTTCAAGGGCTTCTGCTCCGGCTTTCTTTACCTTCTGCTTCAGGGTTGGCCCAGACAATGGATTACTCAGTAGTGGTTTATCCTTACCAATATTGATTCCGAGCCCCAACCCGATAATCAAGCCCACTACCAAGCCTATTATGAAATTCCTGATCGTTTTCATTGTTGCTCCTAGCTGATTAGGATTAATAGGAAAGGAGGAACCCTGGTAAAAGGTAAAAACTATTCCATGAGCCGGTACCCTTTTCACGGGCGAGAGCCTCCCCCTTGCAGCACAGTACCCGACGCAGGAAGGCTTGTCTCGGCATGGCTTTATAGTACCTGATAACCAGATGGCAATGAAAGAGCATATTTTTCTTCCCCGGCTCTTTTCAGGGTATTCGCTATAACCTGGTCACTAATCCTGAACTTCTTCTTCCTGAGTTCTTCAATAAGAGATTTGACTTCCTTGAGAAGGTCAAGGTTTCCTCTCTTCGCCGGCCCGGACCATAGATCTCATTAGGCTCTCCGCCCCTTATGGGCAAATTCATGCAGAACCAACGTCACCCATTAAAGACATTTGCTCGAATAACGAGATGCCTTTTTATTGCTGCCCGCTGTCAAACCCTGATTACCTCGGATGGCTTACAATAAAGCAGGTGTCTGTTGCGACAGAACCCAGAGGAATTGGGATCTGACCGGATCCAAGGGTACTACCGGCTGGCTCGACAAGCTCTATTCCCCTGGAGCGCATACTGATGGCCCCGCGGGTATTTGAGGTGACCTCTGCATAATACATGCCTTGGGCCTGCCCTAAGGTTTCCTCCAGGTCTTTAAACTGCCTGCGGGATGCGATCACGGTGACCACGTCTTTCCCGTATGGGGGTTGTATCTCGAGCTCTCCAAGCCTGCCGATCACGGTTGTTTCACCGGCCCTGATCCGATTATCCCTGTCGTGCGTATTGGGAAAGAGAAGGATATTCATGCGCCTTTCATTGCCGGGACCTTCAGCGCTGGAGGAGAGGTAGATCACCTTAATGTAGCAGTCGCTTAATGCACGAACCTGAAAGCGGATCTTCTCCCCTTGGTAGTAATCAGCGCCTTGTCCCTTGTCCGGTTCGATCCTTACCCGGAATTCTGGATGTTCCTGCTGGTACTTCATGTCATCAGCGCTCAGGGAGAGGAAATAGTCCTTGCCTATCTTCTGAGAGATCTTCCCCAGAAGATCATACAGCACCTTATTCTGTTGGGTGAGCTCCTCCATCTTGGCATTCTGGTTGGTTTGAAATACCTGCTCGAGGTGTTTGATCTCCGTCTGGATAGAGGCATACTCCTGTTTGGTTTGAGCGCCCGCATGCTCGATCTTGGAGTCAATGGTTTCAACAAGGCCCGTGAGGTGCGCCACCTGGCCTCCATAGACCTCAAGGCGCTGAGAGAGGAGCTCTTCGATGGTCTTGATGCCCTTAAGCACCTCGTCCTGTTTCCCCTCGAGCCGGTCGATGACCTCGGTGACGAAGTTTTGCTGCGCAACCTCTTTGTCCGCCTTTTCTTTATCAACGGTCACGATTATCCAGTAGAGGTGCCCTTTTTGATCTGTCCAGTCCTCTTGGGGTTCCACCCCGGAGAGTACCAGGCGGGTGGTGACAAAAAGGGAGGATTCAACCTCCTGATCGGAGAAGTTCCCCCTTTGTCCGAGGAGTTCTTTAAAGGTGGATTGAACAGACACTGAGAGGCGATAGCTCAGATCGTTCACGGCCCGGTCCCTGGCCAAATCCTTCTCGTCATAGGCTGGGCTCTGTCCCTTCAAGGGAGCAGACGCTATTCCATAGTAGAGGCCTGGAAGCTCAAAGGTTCCAGCCATGTGTTCCTGAAGCCAGCGAGGCTGGGGAGATGCGTGGCATACCGAGGGCGCCACGATCAAAATAGAAAAGAAGAATACGGCAACCAGATACCAACCAACTAGATTTCTTCTCATAGATCCTCCCTACCCAATAATCGAGCCTTTCCACTCCAAGAACACCGGCTATGTGCAGTGCAAGGATATTCTGCTTTGGGTTTAAGCACCGTCCCATAGGGGCTCACGCCCGGCCGCAAAATGTAAATGTAGGATGCACATGGGAGAGATGGAAGCAATTTTTTACTATTAACACACCATCAAAAAGCAAATTTGTTATTATCTTCTCTAAACTTATGCACTATCCTCATGAATAACATCTGCCTGCGGATTTTGTGCTGGAATAATTCGCTGTTCAAGGTCATTCCAAATTTTTCTCCTCACGATTCTTAACTCATATTCAGACTGCAAATTGAGCCAAAATTGCGCTTCAACCCCGAAATAACGTTGTAATCTTAAGGCTGTATCAGCCGTAATGGCTCGTTTACCGTTCACGATGTCACTTATTCTGTTTGGTGGAACAGCCAGATCTCTAGAAAGTTGATTGATACTAATGCCCAATGGCTCCATGAAGTCTTCACGAAGTATCTCACCCGGAGTAATTGGATCGAGAAGCTTTTTATTGCTCATAAAAACACCTCAATGATAATCGGTTATTTGTACATTGTATGCATTGCTTTCATGCCACTCAAAACAAACGCGCCACTGCTTGTTGATGCTTATGGCATATTGTCCTTTTCGATCTCCCTTCAGGGTATGAAATCTATTACCTGGGTTAATCATCAGCGATTTAAGGCTTGGGGCAGCATGAAGAACCATCAGCCTTTTTCTCGCCTGTCGTTCAAAAGATTGAAACCTGGGAACTCTTTCATCGTTAAACAATCTTTCAGTGTCTCTACAGGCAAACGATTTTATCATATATACTTAGTATTACGTCTTGCGTAATATGTCAATCGAATTGACTTAATCGGAGTTATTCTTTGCCGTGAAAATACACCCCCTCACCCTTACCCTCTCCCCCCGCAGGGTGGAGAGGGGGATAATTTTCATGGGTGGGGGTGACCAAAAACCGGTCATGATGGTTTACGAAAGCATCATTCTTGATTCTATAAAAAGGCTGAAACCCAATGTTATAAGTTTTGCCGCCTTTGCATATTATCTGATCAAAAAAGGAGTATGCCCTTGCTCCTTCTAGCGAAGCTTCCACGAAAATAGAAATGTGCGCCGATCAGGTTCCGGCCCTGAGAGCCGGAAGCTGTTCGCCAAGGATTAAAGGTGTAAAAGAATAAGGAGTAATTAAAAATCCCTGGCAAGGCGGAACCCGATGTCGCCGCTGAGGTTGTCCGGGTTGCTCCTGCCCCGAAGGGCCGACCGGCAGCCCCTGGCTACGTTGCCCCAGCCGCCGGCCCGCAACACACGGAATGTGCCGGAGGAAGGTCCCTTAGGGTCGGTAACACTACCATCAGGATAATCCCCATACCAGTCCTTACACCACTCCCAGACATTGCCGTGCATGTCGTATAATCCCCAGGCGTTGGGTTTTTTCTGTGCCACCGGGCGGGTTTTTTCCCCTGAGTTGCCGCAATACCAGCCCATGTCATCTAGGTTTGGGTCATGACCACATTTAAGATCGGCTATGCCTCCGTTTGCAAAGGCCGCATTGCTCCCTGCCCGGCAGGCATACTCCCACTCGGCCTCCGTGGGGAGTTTATAGGTCTTGCCTTCCTTTCTGTCGAGCCATTTTATGAATTCCTGCACATCATTCCAGGATACGCAGGTTACTGGATTGTCCTCTGACTGCGAAAAGCCAGGGTTATCCCAATAATATCCAGCCTTCTTTTCCCATTTTTTACCTGTCCATATCCAGGCCCCACCTTTGGTTTCTGCATCTGTCTTGAAACCTGTTTTTTGGATAAATGAGCGCCACTGCCCTACGGTCACCTCGGTGGCCTGCATATAGAATGGTTTGCTTAGGGTGACACGGTGCTGCCTCTCATCATCTTCCCGACCTTGCTCATCCGTTGGGCTTCCCATGGTAAAGGTGCCTGCGGGGATCAGGACGAACTTCATGCCGATGGAATTGGTGAAAGTTTTTCCCTCTTTAGCAGCAGGTAGAGGTTTCAGGACGATGTTCAAATTCTTATCCTCCCCTACATCCAGGCTCACCCACAGGCTTTTTTTCTCGCAGTCATCTGCGTTCACCTCCACCTGGTAGCGTCCTGGCTCAAGCTCGATGCCCTGATAAAACCTCTGTGCGATGTTGGTGATTTCGACCCTTGCATCATGTGGTTCTGTCTCCACAAAGAGTCGGGCTTTCTTTGGAAGTGAAGGACTGAGATCGACATACAGGGACATGGCCCTGCCCGGCTCGAATCGTACTCGCTTTTGGTAGGGCTCATAGCCCTCTTTTTCCACCTGTATCCTATGCTCACCAGGTGAGACTTCCCTATCGGTGAGGGGTGTGGTGCCAACTTGCCTGCCGTCAACCAGCACCCGTGCACCGGATACGTTGGCCTCCACAGAGAGGGTCGAAACAGCCTCTTCTTTTGAAGGATCTTCGACTATCGCCCCGGAGCTTGAAGCGATAAAGAAAAACTGTCCTCCCTCATCCCCCACCCCGTGGATGAACCTGCTGAGTGGTGTCTGGATGGAGTTACGGGTGACCAGCTCCTCTACCTGGACCCCGAGCTGTTTGGCGCTAAGGTAGGGGTGGGGATTGTCTTGCAAGGTTTTGAGGAAATAGTAGGCAAACACACTGTGCCCGCCCTTTCCTACATCCTCGACCGGCTCTATGCCCCCGGAGGTAAGGACGTTTCGTGAGGGCTTGGTGTATTTCTCTCTGAAATACCGATCATCGATGGCGGTCTCGATGGTACGATGTTCTTTGGTGAACGCCCCTGAGAAGCAGGAGTCCGATACCAGCAGGACATGCTGCACTCCCCTCTCATCCAGGGCCCCGATGAACTTGTAGATGGTGTTATTCTCAAGAAAGGTGGCCGGGCTTGTGGTGGCCTCGGTGGTCACCCAGTAGCCTTGTTTCAGGATATCATCGTACCAGCCGTGGCCGGCATAGTAGATAAAGACATTATCGCCCTTCTTCACCTTGGCGGCCACAAGGTCACGGAACACCTGCATGATGCGCTCCTTGGTGGCATCGGCCTCTTTTATGAGATAGATGTTTTCGTTGTCGAAGAAGTATTTCTTCTCAAGCAGACTTGCAACAGCTTCGGCGTCGTTCAGGGCTGTCTTAAGGTTGGGGTGATGTCGGTAGGTGTTGATCCCGATGATGATGGCGTAATTGGCGCCGGTTGAAAAACGCTGCTTTATCGTGTCCCCGTCAAGTTGGCTGACGACCTCAATGCGTCGCTTGGCTTCGACGGCCCCAACCAATACTACTGAACATACGACCATGGAGATAAGGACGGCGATAAAGATGGCTCTTAAGAGTGCCTTCATATCCAATACCTCCTATAGGCAATGCTAGCGTGCCGTAATTTTCATTATCAACAGCTTATTGATTACATCGAGAATACGAAATATCAACTCTTTTTTTAACGGCCTCACCTCACCGCAATCCCCATGATCATACTTCTTTTCATTTTTTCCTGAAAAATCGATTTTCCGGGAAGACTATCCCTCATTGTCTACTGGATGCCGGATCCGGCATCCCAAACTCCGATCCAGGACCGGCATTAGGAGGATTAGGCGGGAATTATACCCAAACAAGAATGAACCGCCCTGCAGTCCCGCTGAAATCCGGACAGGGTATCGACTATCAAACTTCCCCTCCCTTGATGGGAGGGGATAAAGGGGAGGGTGAACAGAGATTTTACCACCCCCACCTATCCTCCCCCATCAAGGGGGAGGAACTAAACAGGAACCCTGTAGCAAGACTTTCGGCGAGCTCAAGTCGAGCCGCCACAGGGAATTATCAAGTGAAAGGCAGGCTGTCTTACAAGCGGCTGTAAAGAGAAAGTCGCTTTGCCGCTCTTTTTGGATTGACTGCCGGAAAACACACTGCTATATTGCTGATTATCCGAAAATTCAACAATAGAGTTGTGATATGGAAATAGACCGCATTATCGATCTAAAGAATTTATTGGGGAAAAAATCCTTTTTCCTATTCGGTCCTAGGGCGACCGGAAAGTCAACCCTAGTTGCCCGGCAGTTGTCCGACTCTGCAACCATTATCGATCTTCTGAACTCCCGATTGTTTTTAAGGCTGTCCGCAGCGCCCTATGACCTGGAAGCGATCATCGATGCCGGCGATTCCCGGCTTATTGTCATCGACGAGATTCAGCGTATCCCGGCATTGCTCAATGAGGTTCACCGGCTCATTGAAAACAGGAAAATCAGGTTTTTGCTAACGGGCAGCAGCGCTAGGAAGCTGCGGAGAGGACAGGCAAATCTTCTTGCCGGCCGTGTCTGGGAGGCACGGCTGTTCCCACTGACATGGAAGGAAATACCTGATTTCAATCTGGAAAGATATCTTCGTTATGGTGGATTGCCGGCTGTGTATCTCAGCGAATCCCCTGAAGAAGAGCTCGACGCATATGTTAATACGTATCTGAAAGAAGAAATAATGGCCGAAGGGCTGGTCCGGAACCTGCCGCCCTTTGCCCGTTTTCTCCGGTCCATCGCCCTGGCAAACGGGGAAGTGATTAATTTCACCAACCTCGCAAATGACTGCCAGGTGGCTGCGTCCACGGTAAGGGAACATGTCGGCCTTCTCGAAGACACGCTGGTCGGATTTCTACTGCCCGCCTGGGCCAAGTCCAGAAAAAGGAAGGCCATTAAGTCGGGCAAGTTTTATTTTTTTGACCCGGGGATCACGCACACCCTTGCGGGCACCCGAGCCCTTGATCGCAACTCGGATTTGTACGGTAAGAGCTTTGAGCAGTTCATCGGGATGGAAATCCGGGCGTACCTGAGCTACAGCAGGATAAAGCTTCCCTATACATACTGGCGATCAACCCATGGCCACGAGGTGGATTTTCTTGTTGGAGAAAGGACCGCTGTGGAGGTGAAGGCAACTACGCGGGTGGCGCCGCGAGATTTTAAAGGTCTCAAAGCGCTTGCCGAGGAACGGGTATTCGAAGACTTCTTCTTGGTGAGCCAGGATGCAGTTGCCACCCGGCAGGCAAACATCCAGGCGATGCCTTGGGAGGATTTTCTGAAACGGCTATGGCAGGGAGAGATTATCGCAGCCAGTTGATATGTCTGAACCCTGTTTACACGCAAAAAATAATGCGCTACTCACAATAAAAAACCTGCCTGCCTGAGAAGTTGCATACGGATTAAAGATGACTCTTCTCACTAAATCTATTTCATCCCCTTCGTATGGTGCTTTTTCGTAAGATCTATCGTAAGATCTGCCCTTGACTCTGCCCTTGCTTAAGGGGTACATATAACTCCCGTGAGGTTTCTCAATGAACCAGGACACGACAACCATGGACCTTCCCTTCCAGCCCCCGAGGATCTATACGGTAAGCCGGCTTACCGCTGAGATCAAATCCCTGCTTGAGGGGGAATTTGACCTTATCTGGGTAGAGGGGGAGATCTCGAATTTCTCCTGTCCATCCTCAGGTCACTTCTATATGAGCCTTAAGGACGAGCATGCCCAGATCAGGGCGGTGATGTTCAGGCCACAGGCCCGCTATCTCAAATTCACGCCCGAAGACGGCATGATGGTAATCGCCAGGGGCAGAATAGGGGTATATGAACCCAGGGGTGAATATCAAATCATCCTCGACTACCTGGAGCCTCTCGGGGTGGGGGCGCTTGCCGCCGCCTTCGAACAGGTGAAGAGAAAGCTCGCCCTTGAGGGGATATTCGATGCGGATCAAAAGAGGCCGATCCCCTTTCTCCCCCAGAGGATCGCCGTGATCACCTCCCCGACAGGGGCTGCGATCAGGGATTTCCTGCACATCGCCGGCAGAAGGATGCCCAACCTGGACATTACCATTGTCCCGGTGAGGGTACAAGGCGATGAGGCGGCAGGTGATATCGTGGAGGCCCTTGAACTGGTCAACCAAGAGCTGGAGGATATCCAGGTTATCGTGCTGACGCGAGGAGGGGGCTCTCTCGAGGACCTCTGGCCCTTTAACCGGGAAGAGGTGGCCTATGCCATACGGCGCTCGCGTATCCCCGTGGTATCCGCAGTGGGCCATGAGGTGGACCTCACCATCTCCGATCTGGCCGCGGACCTCAGGGCGCCCACACCCTCGGGCGCGGCTGAACTGCTCGTTAAGGAAAAGGAGGCCCTTACCAGAGATCTCAAGGCCTTCTCGTCCAGGCTGGAGATGGCCCTGGAGGGCATGCTGGCTAGAACCCGGGACAGGATTAAAAGCCTATCGGCCCGCATGCGAGACCCCAGGCGAGACCTTGCTGATGCCTGGCTTAAGCTCGATGATCTTTACGGCCGCGTGCTTTCCATGGCGCGGGGGTTCATCAAGGAAAAGAGCAGAGGGCTCGCATCCATCAACGAGAGGCTCCTTCTGAATAGCCCCTCCCATGCCATCGCCCTGCGAACTCAGGAGACGGGTTTTCATACACATGCCCTTGTTCAGGCCATCTCAGGGCGCCTGGAAAAAAGGAAGAGAGATTCCCTCGCCTTCACCGAGAAACTCGGCTCCCTGAGCCCCCTCTCCATACTGAAAAGGGGGTATAGCATCACACAAAAACTGCCTGATATGACCGTCCTTAAGGATTCCGCCCAGGTGAGCCCCGGCAGCGGCATCAAAATCCTGCTTGCCCGCGGCGCAATCAACGGCGTGGTCACCACAACCGAGAAGGGAGACTGATGTGGCTTCAAAATGGAAAAAACGCCTGCTGATGCTTGCGATACCCCTTGTTTTTCTCCTTTCGGGCGCCGATGCACTGCCTTTAACCGGACCCGATATCGCACTTCATCCACCGGCAATCGGGCAGGGTGAAGTGGCTATCCTCTCCATAGAAAAGGAGGGAAGGGCCAGGCCCGAGGTGACCTGGAGGGGAAAGGGGATCACCGTGCTTCTCGACTCATCGAACGGGATGTGGACCGCTTTTCTTGGAGCGGATTTGACTACCGTGCCGGGAGGGTATACACTACAGGTCAGGTGTGGCGATGAGGTGCTCACAAGGCAAATCTTAGTGCTTTCAAAGGATCACGGCGTCAGGAGATTCACGGTCCCCAAAGAGATGGAGGCCCTTGATACTCCTACCCTCGAGAGGGTGCAGGAAGAGTCAAAACGGATGAGGCAAATATTTTCTGTTTCCCATGACCAACCGCTCTGGCAAGGAAGCTGGGTGCGGCCGGTACCAGGTGGCATTGTGAGCCCTTTCGGGTGCAGGACCATCATCAATGACCTGGAACGGTCTCCCCATTCAGGGGTCGACCTAAAGGCTGCTGAGGGCACACCGATCAAGGCAGCCAACAGGGGTCGGGTGGTGCTTGCGGCGGATCACTTCTTCGGCGGCCTGAGTGTGGTCATCGATCATGGAGGAGGCGTTCACAGCATGTATTTCCACCTAAGGGAGGTTTCCATAAAGGCCGGGCAGATCGTGGAAAAAGGGCAACTCATAGGGCTCTGCGGCTCATCAGGAAGGGCCACCGGTCCCCATCTGCACTTTGGGATTCGTTTGCATGGCAATAGGGTAAATCCCTTGAGCCTCATTGAGCTCAGCGCAGGACTAGGACAGTGATGAAAGAAAAAAAATTTGAAGATGCCATGCGGGAACTCGAGACTATCGTGAAACGCCTGGAGAGCGGCGAACTTGCCTTGGAGGAATCGCTTAATATCTTCGAGGAAGGGGTAGCCTTGTCGAGGTATTGCTTTCAGAAACTGGAGGAGGCGGAAAAAAGGGTCTCAATCCTCATGAAGGATGAAAGCGGTCTCAAAAGAGCGCCCTTTGAAACGGGTGAGGATGAACATACCGAAGGGGATTGAACCATATCTCGATGAAAAAAGGGCCATCGTGGATAAGGCGCTGCAAGAGGCCGTGCCGCAACCCTCCGGCCTTGCCGGTGAGATGATTACCTCGATGAATTACAGCCTCTTTGCCGGGGGAAAGAGGCTCAGGCCTATCCTCTGTATAGCCGGGGCTGAGGCGGTCGGAGGATCCGCCGAGACAGTCCTCCCGGTAGCATGCGCGCTCGAATTCATCCATACCTACTCCCTGATCCACGACGATCTCCCTGCAATGGACAACGATGACTTCCGCAGGGGGAAGCCCACCAACCACACGGTATTCGGGGAGGCGGTTGCTCTCCTGGCAGGAGACGGGCTCCTGACGCTCGCCTTCAACATGATGGCGCGGCAGGGCTTCGAGCACGATGTGGACAAAGGACACCTGTTGCGGGTGATCGAGTTGATCTCTCATGCCGCAGGCTACAAGGGGATGGTGGGCGGGCAAACGGTGGATATCTCCTCTGAGGGAAAGGAGCCTGATCCCGCAGTGGTGGAGTTTATCCACCGGCACAAAACCGGCTCTCTGATAGCGGCAGCTGTGACCTCAGGTGCTATCCTTGCCGGTGGTACCGAGGAGCAGGAAAAGGCCATCAACCGATACGGTCAGCAGGTAGGCCTGGCCTTCCAGATTGCGGACGATGTCCTCAATGTAGAGGGCGATAGGGCTCTGATGGGCAAGGGGATAGGCAGCGATACAGCCAGGGGAAAGATGACCTATCCGAGCGTCTTCGGCATTGCCGGATCAAAGAGGACCCAAGAGGAGTTAGTGGATAGCGCGATAGACTGCCTCAAGGGATTCAATGAAAGGGCTGATCCGCTGCGTGGTATCGCCCGCTATAGTATCAGGAGAAAAACATAATAGTATCAAATTCGAAATTCGAATACCGAAACCCGAAACAAATTCAAATTCCAAATTTTCCAATATTATAAACGCATCCAGCAGGGCTGTTCGCTAAATAGGCCAATGGGGGCTAAACTATTTCGTCTTTTATGTTGAATCTTGGTCATTCGATATTGTTTCGAATTTCGTGCTTAGGATTTAGGATTTTTCCCTATGGCTTGTCCAGATAATGCACTTATAATTTTAGGCACTTAAAATATGGAACAGGATCATCAACATACCGAATCAAAGGACAGGCTTATCGATCATATCGACAATCCCGCCGATCTGAAGAAACTGGAGATCGCTGATCTGCAGCCGTTGGCCGCCGAGATCCGGGACCTCATTATAGAGACCGTGTCGCGAAATGGCGGCCACCTGGCACCAAGCCTCGGCGTGGTTGAGCTCACCATCGCGCTCCACTATGTGTTCAACTCCCCCCAGGACAAGATCATCTGGGATGTGGGGCACCAGGCATATGCCCACAAGATCATCACGGGAAGACGCTGCAGGTTCCATACCCTCAGAAAAGACAAGGGGATAAGCGGGTTTCCCAAAAGGGAAGAGAGCCCGTGCGATCCCTTCAACACCGGCCATTCCGGCACCTCCATATCAGCGGGGCTCGGTATAGCAATAGGCAGGTCTATCAAGGGGGATAAGAACAAGGTCATCGCGGTCATCGGCGATGGCGCTATGACCGCAGGTATGGCCTTCGAGGCGCTCAACCAGGCGGGCCATACGGAGAAGGACCTGGTGGTGGTCCTGAACGATAACGAGATGTCGATCGCCAAAAACGTGGGGGCGCTCTCCTCTTTCTTCAGCCGCAAGATCTCGGAACCGCGGTTCGTGAACGTTAAAAAGAGCCTGGAGGCCTTTTTTCGTTCCATTCCAGCCATCGGAGATAATATCTACGCGATCTTGAAGAGGAGCGAGGACTCCTTGATCGGCCTCCTCACCCCTGGTATGCTTTTTGAGGCCCTAGAATTCAGATACATCGGACCCATTAACGGCCACAACATCGGCCTCCTTGTCAGGACCTTTAAGGATGTATCCAAGCTTGATGGCCCAGTCCTCGTGCATGTGCTGACCAAAAAGGGAAAGGGCTATGCCCCTGCCGAGAAAAATCCCACCCTCTATCACGGCATCGGGCCCTTTGACGTGGCTACCGGCCTGTCCCCAAAGGGATCGGATCAGGATCCCCCATCCTACACCGAGGTATTCGGCAAGACCATGGTTGAGCTTGGGGCCAGGGAGAAGAGGCTCTTTGCGATCACTGCTGCCATGCCTGAGGGAACAGGCCTCTCAGAATACGCTAAGGTCTACCCCGATCGCTTCATCGATGTGGGGATCGCAGAGCAGCACGCGGTAACCTTTGCAGCGGGCCTCGCTACCGAGGGCTTTAAGCCGGTCGTTGCTATCTACTCCACCTTCCTTCAGCGGTCATTAGACCAGGTAATCCATGATGTGTGCCTGCCCAACCTTCCTGTTATCTTTTGCCTGGACAGGGGCGGCATCGTGGGCGAGGACGGTCCCACACACCACGGGGCCTTTGACCTGTCCTATCTGAGGATCATTCCGAATATGAAGGTCATGGCCCCAAAGGATGAAAATGAATTGAGGCACATGCTCTTTACCGCCCTCGACTTCCAGGGACCTGTTGCCATTCGCTATCCGAGGGGAAAGGGCATGGGTGTGCCCATGGACAGGGAGCTTAAAAGAATCCCCACCGGCAGGGCGGAGGTGCTCACCCAGGGCAAAGACCTTCTTATCCTGGCCATAGGGAGCAGGGTTTACCCATGCCTTGAGGCAGCGAAAGAGCTTGAGAAGGACGGCTACTCAGTGAGTGTGGTCAATGCTCGATTTGTGAAACCCCTGGAGCCCCGCTTACCCGAGATGGCTTCACGCACCGGCAAGGTCCTGATAGTCGAGGAAAATGCGCTTCAAGGGGGATTTGGGAGCGCCGTTCTCGAGTCCTTTGCTGACCGAGGGGTGCACGATGTCCAGGTAAAAAGACTCGGGATTCCGGATGCGTTTATAGAGCACGGCCCGCAGGAAATCCTGCGGGAGAGGTGTAAGATCCACACGAAACAGATCATCCTGGAGGCAAAAAAGCTCTGCGGCCACCATGACCGGGCCAAGAAAAAGGCTTGATCAACTGCTCGTCGAGAGGAACCTGGCGGAGACTCGTCAGAGAGCGAGGAGCGTTATCATGGCCGGCCTGGTAAGGGTTGGCGGAGTTGTAGTGGATAAGCCGGGCCATATGCTTCATTCCACGGCCTCTATTGATCTCCGTGGTCCGGATCACCCGTACGTGAGCAGGGGCGGGGTCAAACTTGAGGCGGCGCTCCAGGCCTTCTCCATTGATGCCCGGGGGCTCACGATCCTCGATGTAGGGGCATCTACCGGTGGATTTACCGATTGCCTCCTTCAGCACGGCGCCAAGAAGGTGGTGGCCGTCGATGTGGGCTACGGGCAATTAGCGTGGCCCCTGAGGAATGATCCGCGTGTGGTTGTGCTTGAGAGGACGAACATCAGGCACCTCTCAGCAGTCACCATCGAGGAGGATATTGACGGTGCCGTGATCGACACATCCTTTATCTCGCTCAGGATCGTGGTTCCAGCTACGCTCAGGCATCTCAAGAAGAATAGCTTCCTGCTCACCCTCATCAAGCCTCAATTCGAGGCCGGAAAAGGCATGGTTGGAAAGGGCGGTGTCGTAAGGGATGTGGAGCTGCAAAAAAGGGTGGTTGCAGATCTTGTGGAGTTCTTTGCCCGCATCGGCCTCGAGGTACTCGGAACCATAGAATCCCCCATAACCGGCGCCAAGGGAAACAGGGAGTATTTCGCATACCTGAGATATCCGTAATTTCGTTGCCCTCTGCTTCTCGCCTTACCTCCCTCTGGAGTCTGCCCGATGTCTTGCCTCATCCCCGAAGAGGGCTTCAACATGATCGTAAAAGGTCACGGTTCACTCGCCTTCGCCAGGATGACCCGTGCGCAAGCACGGGGAGCTTCACTATGACGTGGTCCTGAAGTAAGATCGCTACCTCGACAGCCACCCGCCGTCAACAGCTATGGTGTAGCCGTTGACGTAGTTGGAGGCATCCGATGCCAGGAACACCGCCACGCCCTTCAGATCGTCAGGCGTCCCCCATCGTCCCTCGGGGATGCGGCTGAGTATCTCCTTGCTCCTGGCCGGATCGGCTCGCAGCGGCGCCGTGTTATTGGTGGCAAACCAGCCGGGGGCAATGGCGTTGATGTTGATCTCGTGCTTTGCCCACTCGTTTGCCATGAGGCGGGTGACCCCCATCACCCCACTCTTGCTCGCGGTATAGGAGGGAACCCTGATCCCTCCCTGAAAGGAAAGCATGGAGGCGATATTGATGATCTTTCCCCTCGTCCCTTGCTTGATGAACTGTCGTGCCGCCGCCTGGGAGAGGAAAAAGAGCGTCTTGATATTGAGGTTCATCACATCGTCCCAGTCCTTCTCGGTGAACTCAATCGCATCGGCGCGGCGGATGAGCCCGGCGTTGTTCACGAGGATGTCAAGCCTTCCGAGGGTCTCAACCGTCTTCTGGATAATACCCTCAATGGGCTCGAGGCTCGAGAGATCGGCCTTGATCCCAAGAAATCTCCTCCCCATGCCCTCGATGGTTTGTTGGGTCTCGGGGAAATCCACGTAATCAATGCCCGTGATATCGGCCCCGGCCTCGGCGAGGCCGTAGGACATACCCTGTCCCAGGCCGGTACTGCACCCGGTCACCATGGCCACCTTTCCTGATAGCGCAAAATCGTCAAGAATCATCGCTTTTCACCCCCCTTTTTCTCACTTTAATGCCGACATGGGCACGTCATCCATGTCGGTGAAGGTCTGATTCTCCCCCACCATTCCCCAGATGAAGGTGTAGTTGCAGGTGCCCGATCCGGAGTGGATGGACCAGCTCGGCGAGAGCACCGCCTCCTCGTTTCTCACCACCAGGTGCCTTGTCTCCCCCGGTTCTCCCATGAAGTGGAACACCACCTCGTCGTCGGGGATATTGAAGTAGAGGTAGGCCTCGATCCTCCTCTGGTGAGTATGAGTCGGCATGGTGTTCCACACACAATTCGGCTCGAGCAGCGTCATGCCCATTACGAGCTGGCAGCTCTTGACCCCATCAGGGTGAATGAACTTGTGGATGGTCCGCTCGTTGCTCTTCTCGAGTGAGCCGAGGTGCAGCGGCTCGGTATTGCTAAAGGCGATCTTCTCGGTGGGATAGGCCCGGTGAGCAGGGGCGCAGACCAGATAGAACTTGGCCGGGTTCCCCTTATCGGCACTTGAAAAGGCCAGCTCTTGTGAGCCCATCCCGATGTAGAGGCCATCCCTTGGATCGAGCTCATAGGTCGCCCCAGCGACAGAGACCGTTCCCCGTGCACCCACGTTGATCACCCCCATCTCCCGCCTCTCCAGGAGGTAGGGCGCGCCGATCAGCTTCTCGTCCACCGAGAGCTCGAGTGTCCCTGCCGGACAGATGCCTCCCACGATGAGCCGGTCATAGTACGTGTAGACCATCTTGCTGGCATCAGGTGTGAAAAGGCCCTGGATGAGGAAGTGTCTTCTGACCTCTTGAGTAGAGAAGCATTTTGCTGCTTCAGGATCTATTGCATGTCTAGTTTCCATATTTTTATCCTCCTACGATCTGTGTATCTATTTCTCATTACTCCATCAGCAGCGAGGGCAGCCACGTGCTCGCCGCTGGAACCAAGGTCACAACGATTAAGGTTTTCAAATTGGCTAATACATATTGGCTACCTCCTTTTTCGAAATGTCGTTTGCGAGGGCTCATGCTATCAAAGCACCCTAAGGAAGGGAGCTTTTTCATATGATCAGTCTCCTAAGAAATCATGACCTCCCTTGCTACTCCATCAGTACAGAAGGAAGCCACACACTAATTGGTGGAATTAACGTGATCA
>Ga0307432_1000977_pt1 | contig 19023 bp, 16 predicted proteins | sample SalMarWE160150MG_FD_202158 | JGI IMG/M metagenome (GOLD analysis project Ga0307432, IMG submission 202158) | Salt marsh sediment microbial communities from the Plum Island Ecosystem LTER, Massachusetts, United States - WE1603-150 | ecosystem: Environmental > Aquatic > Marine > Intertidal zone >...
CCATCCAGGTAATCTTTGGTCTTTTTGGAGCTTCGGTACTTCCCTCTGATTATGATGGTCTAAGTGCTTATCTTCCCATAGCCAAAGAGTGGGTACATCTTCATCGTCTTGTCAGTGTTCCTTGTGCTAATATTGGTGCTAATTTTTTGCCATTTAACGTAGGCATCCTATATGCCATGGCTTTGACTATTAAGGATGCCATTTTGGCAAAGCTCATTCATTTTGGTTTTGGTATCCTGACGACCATAGGAATTTATGCTTTAGGGAAAAAATATTTTTCTCGCCGCGTTGCCCTGGCAGCGGCGGCTATCTTTTCTACCATACCCGTTGTAAGTTGGCAATTTACCACTGCTTATATTGATCTAGGATTTACTTTTTATGGTTTTTTGGCTTTTTATGCCCTCATCAACTGGGTTGTCTCAAACAGGAGAGGATGGCTGATCATCTCAGCCGTAGTGAGCGGCTTGGCTTTGGGTTCTAAGTACACCGGGTTTCTATCATTGGGCATCCTAGCGGTAGCTGTTCTGGTTAGTGGTTTTTTGTCAAGGAAGGAAAAATCTTTGATAGTGGCTAGAAACTTTATTTTGTTTGTTGCTCTGGCGGGAGTGGCTGGTTGTTTCTGGTACTTGAGAGCCTTCATCATTAGCGGGCATTCAATTTTTGATTTCTTGTTTTTTATGTTGAAGGGGCTGAGTCGACATGAAGCTTTTGCCATGGCAGGAACCAAAGGAATTCTTAATTTTGGACTCGATCATCTAGGAAGTTATCCTTCTCTTTTCTGGAACGTGAGCATGCATAGCGAAAAGTTTCGTGATCCCGGTGAGATTGGATTATTTTTCTTAGCCTTTTTACCTTTACTCATTTTTCCCCGGGTGAGGAACCATAAAGTAATAAAGTTCCTCCTATGTTACGCGGCCGTATATCTCATTTTCTGGGGCTGGAGTATGCCTTACAAACGGGGACTGATACCGATTTTCCCCGTGCTCAGCATTATGGTAGCCTATATAATAGACAAGGTTTCCAACTTCAATAAATTTTTCAGAAATACTTTATTTACTCTTTTGATTTTGGCACTCATTTTTCAAATCTTTTACTTGGCTCCTGAAGGCCTGAAAAAAATCTCTGAACGAGCCGAGGTTTTTGCTGGACTCACTTCGCAGGAAGAGTATATTTTCAGAAACGATGAAACTTACCGTTTTTTTAAATATATAAATGAGAATTTATCGCTCAAGGATAAATTGTTTATCATGAACGAGATACGGACATTTTACTGCTCGCGTCCGGTGACGACCATAGTTCTCGGGACTTTGGGTCGCCGGTTTCCTGCATTGAGAAGTAGTGCAGAATTACTGACCAAGTGTAAAAAAGCCGGGGTCACTCATCTGGTTCTTAATACCTATCATGAGGATATAGGCGTAAGTGGGTACACCAGCTTTTTAGAAGAGCTTATACCGAAACATCTCAAAATTCTTTATCAACGGTACCCCTTCATACTCTATAAGATCCGTTATTAATAATGAAAAAAGAGTTTGTTGAGTTTATTGGGTTCATTGAGTTCATTGAGTTTATTGGGTTTGTTGGGTTTAACCCTTGTGGGAGTGAGCTATAAGTTCTAGTAGAATTTTCTTGCCGAGCTTCTGAAAATCTGGTACGATAGTTGAGTTCATTGGGTTTATTGGGTTTGTTGGGTTTATTGAGTTTGTTGGGTTAAGCCATGAAACCTTGAATTTTTTGCCGAAGGAAGTGAGGCTTGTCTTGAATCCTGAGAGAATTTTTCTCCATCAAAAAGAGGAGTTGAGATGAAAAAAGAAAAAATCAGTCTGTGGGTCATGACTATGGCAATTTTAATAACTTTGGTCTGTAGTTTTACTGGAGGTGCCGAGGTAGCCCAGAGTGATTCAGAAAATTTACTCCGGAACCCGAATTTTGAGAATCTGGAGGGACCAAATGAACCAAAGTTCTGGAGCAGGGGACCTGGATGGTCAGTTGATATCGAGGAGCCCTATGGGGAAAAAAATTGCATGCGGACAAGCAAAGCCTGGAGCTGGCTCTCACAGGAAATTTCGGCTGAGCCGCAGCAGTATTATTCCTTCACCGCCTATGTCAAATCAGATATCAGGGTGGAGAAGAAAACCGACTACCAAAATACTTTCCTGTGGCTGGACTACCTGGACAAGAAAGGTAAGGTCATCAAAGAAGACTCTGGTGCTATTTTCGCTGTCTCTTCCTGGAGACTATACGGGCGAGTGGTCTTGACTCCGGCAAAAACGAAAAAGATCCGGGTTAAACTGGGCAAAAGATTGGGAGAGGGAAGTGTTTGGTTCGACGGGATTGAGTTGAGATCCCTCCCGAACAATTTACTCCTCAACCCGGATTTTGAGATTCTCGGTCCCTCAGGCAATCCCGAGTTCTGGGGTAGTATGTCTGGATGGTCTGTCGATACCAGGGAGCCCCATCAAGGAAAGAGTTGCATGCAGGGAACTGTACCCTGGCATTGGCTCTGGCAGACGATTCCCGCCAGGCCTAAAAGTTTTTTGACTCTGAGGGTCCACCTCAGATCAGATATTACCACGGCTAGAGAGGTTGATTATCAAAATACCGTTATCGGTCTTGTGTGTATGGATGGTGGGGGTAACGTCATTAAGAAAGAAGAGCGCACTCTGGTTGCTTCCTTTTCCTGGCGAGAAAATGAAGCTGCGATTTATACTCCGGCAGGTACCACTGCAGTCAAAGCAATGTTAGCCAAAAGATTAGGGGAGGGGAGTCTGTGGGTTGACGATCTTCAGATGAGACAACTACCTTCATATCTGAGGATAAGGATACTGAGAGCATTTTTAGAAGATAAACCGTTTTTTATTTTTTACTTTTCCGTGTATCTGATTCTGGTAATATCGCTTTTAAGAGTAGTCTTGAAGAGATAAGGAAAGAGAAAAGTTGATCAATGGGCACAATAAGAAGAGTGGCAAGAAATTTTTTGTCCGTTTCCTTTGCCGAGGTGATTCTTCGATGTATTACCTTTCTGGTTATTGTATATCTAGCCAGGATTCTAGCCCCTGCCAACTTTGGCAAGATAGGCTTTGCTCAAGCAGTGGTTGCCTATTTTCTATTACCGGTTAACCTGGGGTTGACCATTCTGGGAATACGGGAAGTTGCCCGGGACAAGGATAATATCGATAAGTACGCCAGCAATATAGTTACCTTAAGACTGATGCTGGCGCTATTTTCTTTTTGTTCACTTTTGGTTCTGGTCACTTTTATTCGCCAGTCCTATGAAGTGAAATATTTAATTGTCGTTTACGGCCTGACCTTATTTTCTTCTGCTTTATTGACAGAGTGGCTCTTTCAAGGTATAGAAAAGATGCAGTTTATGGGAATAGCCAGAGTATTAGATAAACTTCTGTACGGAGTTCTCATATTTCTTTTGGTCCGAAGCTCTAAAGAGCTATTACTCATTCCTTATTTGTGGCTGGCGGGAAGTCTGGTGGGAACCGGCTTCCTTATTTTCGTCTTTGTCAGGCGATTCGGTAAACTAAGATTGAGATTTAATTTCTCTTTCTGGAAGAGCTTGATGCGGCGGGCTCTACCCATGGGTGCTGCAGCAATAATGATCCAGATATATTATAACTTTGATGTGGTGATGCTGGGGTTTATCAAAGGGGACAAGGTGGTGGGATGGTACAGTGCAGCCTATAAGTTAATATTGCTCATCTGGGGATTCATTCCCATTTTTGTAAATGCAGTATTTCCTCTGATGTCGAGGTATTATAAGGAATCGCAAGAAAAATTAAGGACTCTGATCTCTTTGGCAACCAGGCTCTTGAGTACCGTGGCCTTACCGGTAGGAATTGGGGGAACTATACTGGCCAGGCCAATTATGGGTTTTTTTTATGGGGAGAAGTTTAACCCGGGAATAATCGGTTTTCAGATATTGATCTGGAGTGTGGTGATAATCTGCATAAGGTGTATCTACGAGCAGTCATTTCTTGCCTGTAATTTGGAGAAAAGATTCATGTGGGGAGTGGGCCTGGGAGCTCTTAGCAATATTGGTTTAAACATAATCTTAATCCCCTATTTTAGCCTTAAGGGGGCGGCGGTGGCCACAGTTATCAGTGAGTTGGTCTTTTCAGCCTATTTGCTCTCTTATTTCCAGGTGATGAGCAGGATTCAAATTCTGAAGTATTCCCTGAAGCCTTTGGTGGCAGCAGCTCTTATGGGCCTGGTGGTATATTATGCTAGAAATTTGAATCTAGGCTTATCAATATCCCTGGGTATTCTTACCTATTCAATCCTTATTATATTACTAAAAGGCGTAACCTTCGGAGAAATGGCCCGGTTGAAAGAAGAAATCCTGGCCAAGAGGTAAAGGCAAGCAATAGCTGGAGTCTAGTAGGAAAATGCCTGGAGGGAAGGTAGCCATCCTAAGAGGAGCAAACTTGAATAAATACGAGATGCAGACCTATGAAAAGCTTAATCAGTTGTCAAGTCTTGAGATAAAAACCTTTTCCTCTCTCTTTCCCCAGCACCAGATCAATGGTATTAATTTGCCCAATAGGAGACTATTATGCAGTGAGGATTTTATACGGTATCTAATCCCCCAGAAGATGCGAAGACCTATGAGATTTTTTCTGGAGGGGTTAATCGGGATCAAGCAACTAACCTTTGGTTTAATTAGGGAACTGGAGGGGTTCGATCTTATCCACACGGCAGACCCTAGCTACTATTACTCCTATCAAGCGGCAAAAGCGAAGGATAAGTACCACTTTAGACTGGTAGTCACCCAATGGGAGAATATCCCCTTTTTATTCGAGCACAATAGGTTAGCTCGGCGCATCAAATATACGGTATTGAACAGGACTGATCACTTTATCGCCATGTCCAAGAAAGCAAGGGAAACCCTGCTTCTGGAAGGAGTTGCTCCCCATAAAATAACGGTGGCTCCGGTTGGGGTCGACGTTGAGCGCTTTAAACCGCGGGGAAAAAGTGAGAAATTACTGGATTATTGTAGCTTAGACCATAAGGATCTACTTATATCATTCTGTGGAAGATTATCCTATTCTAAAGGAGTCGAATTTCTCCTCTATGCCTTCAAAAAGCTAACCTTGGACCCAAAGATAAGATCTCTTGATATCAAGGTAAAATTAGCATTTTTTGGAGAAGGAGAAAAAAAAAGTAGATTACTAGAGCTGGCAGGCCGACTCGATCTGGAAAAAGATACCATTTTTTATGGATTCTATCCATACGAAAAGATGGGGGAGGTCTACAATACGACCGATATACTTGTTCTTCCCAGCGTTTCTATTAAATGGTGGCAGGAACAACTGGGCATGGTACTAATGGAGGGTATGGCTTCTGGCTGTGCGGTTGTTTCTACCCGCAGCGGCTCGATTCCGGAGGTGGTTGGCGATGCAGGGCTATTATGCAATCCGGGCGATTTTTGTGACCTGTACCTAAAAATGAGGAAGCTCTGCCTCAATAAGGATTTAAGAGAAAAATTGGGGAAAAGAGGAAGAGATAGAGTTACCGAGCGATATAATTTCACTACTAGTGCTCAAAAGATAAACGGTGTTTATCAATTAGTTTTGTCTCAGTAAAAGAGAGATGTCAGGGCAAAATGGTCTCCGTAGTGTGTGTCTATAATAATCAAGAAAGCCTCAGGCAGCATCTATTGAGGAGTCTGGCTAACCAAACGGCTAAATTTGAGCTAATCAAAGTAGATAACACCGGGGGACAATTCAAGTCAGCCTGCAAGGCACTCAATCATGGTGCCAACAAAGCGGAAGGTAAGTACCTGATGTTTGTTCATCAGGATGTGGTGCTCTACAGCAGGTTCTGGCTGGAGGATGTGGAGAACATCTTAGACAATGTTGCGTCTCTCGGGGTGGCCGGATGTTCCGGAACGAGTGAGGATGGCAAAATACTGGGATTTATAAAGGATAGAGGTTGTCTTTTGGGTAGGCCTCCTGCCCAACCAGAAGAAGTACAGAGCCTGGATGAGTCTCTTTTGATAGTCCCCAGGGAAATTTTTGATAGGTTTCAATTCGATGAGACTCTCCCAGGCTGGCATGCTTATGGAGTGGATTATTGCTTGACGGTAAGGGAACATGGACTGAAGGCCTATGTAATTCCGGCCTTTATTCATCATGATTCGCGGAATGTCTGGCCCAGTTTAGATCCCGGGGGCCTTTTAAGGGCTCATCGAAAAGTGTGGATCAAGCATCGAGCTAGCTCTCCTTGTGTCTTTACCTCTTGCGGAAAGCTCTGGTGGGGTAGATGCATTCTTCCCTTATTTGTTCAGAAAATTTTAAGGCCGCTCTATAGAAAGATATATCCAACTATGTTTGACCATCCTGAATATCTGGAGAAAAAACTGGGAGGTTGTGAAAAAGTCCTATTTCTCCATTGGGGAAAGGATTTTCTCATCAAATTTCGGTCATTACCCTATTTAATTAAGAGTGAAACCTTTACCTCGGAGGAGGGAGTTAAGAGAAGGGAAATTTTGCATCAGTATGTGTCAGCCGAAGATATTAGAAAGATGAGATTTAGCCAAGAGTCTTTTGATGCAGTTATTCTGACTTCAGAGATATTAGAAAATTTATCAGATGATTCGGTAATTATGAAAAAAGCTGAGAAGTGGGCCAGGAAGAAATTTGTAGTAGTTCCTCTACATGAGTTCGATTCAACTGGAGAAAAATAACCGAAAAGGAATACTTCCTTCCCCATATTTATGCTTCTGATGGGATACAGGATTAGAGAATTAAACCCAATAAACTCAATAAACTCAATAAACTCAATAAACTCAATAAACCAAATGAAGCATGGCCACGCCCAATGAGAAAAGAGATGCGGTTATTTCTCAGGAGTTGTTGGTAAATTTTTAATGTTTAAGAGAAGGCTTTGAGTAAAAGAACCTTAGAGAAAATTTTGAAAGGTCTTTCAGACAAAAATATCAAATTTAGGGAGCTAAGAGAAACTCTTTTGGAGTTAGGTTTTGCTGAGCGAGTCAAGGGTGATCATCACATTTTTACTAAAGATAAAATAATAGAAATCATTAATATTCAGCCACTAAAAGATGGGAATGCAAAGGCTTATCAGGTAAAACAGATAAGAAATCTAATTTTGAAATATAAGCTTCACAGGGAGGTTAAGGATGTTTAAGTATGAGATAATCATTTACTGGAGCGAAGATGATGGATTGTTCATAGCTGAAGTTCCAGAACTACCAGGATGTATGGCAGATGGACATACATACCAAGAGGCTATAGATAATGCCGAGATCGTCATTTCAGAGTGGATAGAAACAGCAAGAAGCTTAGGTAGAGAAATTCCCGCTCCTAAGGGAAAACTTGCTTATGCATAATTTTAGGCAGACCATAAATCAGGATGATAATCCTGCTTTCATTAACCCAGAGCCTTAAAGGCTACATTAAAAAGCTGAGGCGAGTTCATAGCGTTCACAGAGTTTATGAGTTTGTAGGGTTTGCATTCTTAACTCAACAAACTCAATAAACTCAATGAACCCAATAAACCCAACAGACTAAAGGAAGGTAATAGAGAGGAATTCTCTTGGGAACAAGCTCTGCAGGATTAAGTCTTGAATCTTTGACTACAAACAACATTTTTATTATAATTATTGTTGATTATAATCTACAATATTCAAGAGGATGAAATGATAAGGGATGGTTTGGAATTTAGGACTGAGCTTGAAAAAATAAACAAATGGTGGTTCACAAACTCTGTGGAAGAAGCAAAATTATATCCATTAAAACGGGAACAATTCGAGACTCTAAAAAAAGAATTACAAACTCCAAGAATAAATATAGTCGTTGGCCCAAGAAGAGTCGGTAAAAGTATCTTAGTTAAACAGGCTATTGAGTACTTAATCCAGAATGGTGAGAATCCAAGAAACATACTCTATTATTCTCTAGACGATCCAACGCTTTCTGTTTATTCGGATAACCTTCTAAAAGACCTTATTGACTATTTTTTAGAAAATATTGCCTTGCCGGCTAAAAAATATATATTTTTGGACGAAGTTCATTTATTTACGGGATGGCATAAATGGATAAAGGCATTTTATGATAGAAGAAAAGATATAAAATTTGTTCTTTCCGGTTCATCAAGCACTTCTTTAGAAAAAGAGATAAATATATTTCTGCGGGGTAGGACTTTTGAAATAGAGATGTTTCCCTTAAGTTTTTTTGAATTTACAAAATTTTCCGGTATAAAAATGAATAAAATTGAATATCAAGAGCTCCTCGAACTTGATGAGTTTAAAGTAAGAAAAATTCAACATAATTTAAAAAATGTCTTTAATGAGTATTTGGCTGTGGGAGGATTTCCCGAATGGTTTGAGATGAAAAATCAGTCTGATGCAAAACTGCGCTGGTTCACAATGTTGATTGAAGATATACCCAAAAAGGCTATTTATGAGGATATAGCTACTCTTTTTGGAATAAGAAATGCAAAGATCCTTGAACGGGTGTTTGCCTTTATTACGGCGCATCAGAGTAGACTACTCTCATATGAAACGATAAACGACATTGTAAAACTTGACCGCTCGACTCTTATTAATTACCTGGGGTTTCTTAAGTCCTCCTACCTGGTAGCAGAAGTCCTGAAGTTTGCCAGCATCAAAGAACAGATAAAAGCAAAGAAAAAATTCCTTGTTATAGATCAGGGTTTAAGAAACGCTGTTCTTAAGGATTATGAGGTGAAAGAAGACAATTTAGGTTTCATCCTTGAAAATGTTGTGGGGATTAATCTCTTTCTGTTTTGCAAGAGAAACGATATGAAACTTTACTATTGGAGAATAAACGATGAGGTTGATTTTATTATCTCAGACAAAGAGGTTATCCCGGTGGAAGTGAAATACAAAAAACGAATAGGTAAGAATGATAAAAGTAAGTTAAAGAATTTCATGAGAAAATTTAAAAAAAATAGGGCATTTCTTATCACAAAAGATCTCTATGGTCAAGAAAGGGTTGGAAAGAGCCTCTTATATTTTATCCCCGCTGAGGTATTTTTACTTTCTTTATAAAAAGAGGGGGTCAGGTCTCAACATTTAACATTTTTCAGTGAATGCTGTGCAAAAAGTCTCGGACGGGATTCAGTGAATATTTACAGATAACAGGAAAGGGGCTAAATTATGGAAAAGGAAGTAGTAAGAAGAGGGTTTAACCAGGCGACTATCAAGTGGGAGGTTAAATGGGTTGAAGATTCTTATTATCGGAGCTAATGGGCAACTGGGAACTGATTTAGTGAGGATTCTGCGCCATCATCAAGTTATTGCCTTAATCCACAAAGAGATAGAAGTCTGTGATCACCAGGGGACAAGAAAGATCCTCGAGGGATATAAACCGCAGGTAGTTATAAATACCAGCGCTTACCACAGAGTGGATTTATGCGAAGATCACATAGAGGAGACTTTTAAGGTCAATACCTATGCGGTCAGGAACCTGGCTCGGATTTGCCGGGATCTGGGAAGCGTGCTGGTACATCTCAGCACCGATTATGTTTTTGGGGGTGAAAAGAAAAGAGCTTATAGAGAAGAAGACCTACCCAACCCCCTGAATGTCTATGGGGTTTCTAAACTCGCCGGAGAGTATTTTATTCACCAAATTTGCCAGACATATTTCATTATTCGAACCTCGGGGCTTTACGGGGTGGCTGGAGCATCGAGCAAAGGTGGGAATTTTGTGGAACTTATGATCCGCCTGGCCAAAGAAGGAAAACCGATTAAGGTGGTAAAGGACCAAATTTTAACTCCTACTTATACTAAAGAGCTGGCGAAAAAGATCGCTCAGCTTATTGAAACTGGAGAATACGGCCTTTACCATGTTACTAACAATGGTCAATGCTCCTGGTACGAGTTTGCTCGGGTTATTTTTGAGCTAGTAGGACTACATCCAGACCTTTCTGCTACTACTAGTGAGGAGTTCGGTGCAAGAGCTAAGAGGCCTCATTATTCAGTGCTGGAAAACGCAAATTTGCAAAAACTTGGCCTGGATGACCTCAGCAACTGGAGAGAGGCCCTGGAGCAATATTTGAAGGAGAAAGGACATTTGGAGTGAGTGCTGGGGGAAGTTTTCCCAAAGTAGCGGTGATCATCCTCAGCTGGAATGAGTGGCAGGATACCATCGAATGCTTGGAGTCCTTGCAAAAAATCGATTATCCCAACTATGAAATGATTGTGGTAGATAATGGTTCTACTGATGGTCTGGTGGAGAATCTCAAGAGATGGGCAAAAGGAGAGATTCCCGTAAATACCAGGTTTGTCAACTTTGATGCTAGTCTAAAGCCGGTTCGATATATTGAGTATGACCGCAGGACTGCCGAAGCTGGAGGAGACCAGCAAGAGAAGAACCTCGAAAGGTTAGCATCCTCTCGGAAATTGATAATTATCCAATCAGGAGAAAATCTGGGATTCCCTGGGGGAAACAATGTGGGGATCAGATATTCGTTGAAAAAGGCGGATTTTGGGTATGTATTACTCCTGAATGACGATACAGCAGTTGCTCCTGATTTTCTCACCAAGATGGTTGAGGTGGCTGAAAAGGATGAGGAAACAGGAATAGTTGGTGGAAAGATCTACTATTATCAGCATCCTGAAAGAATCTGGTATGGCGGCGGTAAGCTGAGTTTATGGAGAGCTTCCGGGTATAACCAGCAAGTGGGGAAAACTGATCGAGCATTGTCTCCCAGGCAAAACGATGAACAGCCAAGGGGAGTTGTAGGGGCTAGTTTTATCACTGGCTGTTTAATGCTGATTCGAAGAAAACTACTGCAAAGCTCAAGGCTGTTTCGAGAGGATTATTTTCTTTATGTGGAAGACACCGATTTTTGTTATCAGGCATTGCAGGAAGGTTGGAAACTGAAGGTTAACTTAGGGGCAAGAATCTGGCACAAAGGGGCTCCGGCAGAAGGAAGAGAAATTTCACTAATGAGTTCCTATTATATGACCCGTAACAGATTATTCTTTGGCTTTGAAACGATCCAGGGTCTAAGATACAGGATGGTCTTCGGGCTGTTCTTTTTTGTTACCAGGCCAGTTCGTCTCTTGATGTGGGGGATTTCGGACAAAAAGCAGGTGGCAAAAGGAACATGGTTGGGTATAATGGACTTCCTTAAAGGAAAGAAAGGAGAGCGGTATTATAGATGAAGAGGAAGCTTGGATGAATGAAGAAACTCTAACAGTAAAAAATGTAAAATTTATTATTCCTGTTTCTATCTCCATAGGCATCCTCATAGGCAGTGCGCTGGGTTGGCTTTCTATTCATTCAAGCGAAATGGAAGTCCTGGCTTTTACTCTGGGTTTTCTACTGCTGGCACTTTCTTTCTATAAACCTTTATGGGGCCTTCTAATTCTGATAGGATTTTTTTTGGCTCCCGGGCTATTTAATACCCCCGAGGTGACGCCTTTAGAGACTTTTTGGGGTGTCCTTTTCGCCGCTGGTTTTGGTGGAGCTCTGGCAAGGGCTTTTTTTGAGAAGAAAAAGCTACTTTTGCCTTTAAGAGAAGAGAGTTTTCTCTGGGGAGCTTTATTCTTTCTTCTCTGGGGCGCAATATCTTTACTGGTGACTTTTAGAGAAGGAGAAAAACTTATCTGGTGGCTGCGAAAATATGTAGATTTTGTTGGTTATTTTCTAGTTTTCTGGGTGGTTTGGTGCATCAGTGAAAAGAAGGAAAGTTGGATTAAAGTACTGGTGAGTCTTTTCTTTTTTGTGGGAGTTGTCAAAGGTATCCAACAGTTAATCTGGTATTACTCCAATTTCCAGGAGGCTATAACCGGCAACGATTTCCAGTTATTAAGGAGAGGAGCTTACGCAGAGTTCTTTGGATTTCCCGGATCAATTCTAGCCATGTGTTTTTACCTTAATAGTAAAATGAGAAGGGAGAAGATTTTTTATGGAATCTTAGTTCTTTTCTTTTTGCTTCTCCTGGGTTTAAGTTTTACCCGGAGTGTTTGGCTAGGTTTTGGAATTTCTCTTCTTGTGCTTTTGATTGGCTTTAAAGGTCTTCGAGCTGGAGTAGCTAAAGTGCTAGCTTCTTTTCTTCTGTTTCTAGGAGCTATCCTGGGGGGAATAATCTTTTTCCAACAGGGGAGCGTAATTTATCTATTTCATTGGATCAATGTTCGTCTTTTTTCCTTTTTCAAGTTGCAGTTTGACGTGTCAATTCTGGATCGTTTTGCAGAATGGAAAAGTTTGTGGGCTCTTTCCTGGCAAAGACCTTTCCTGGGACATGGAATAGGCGGTGGTTTTACTTTTTATTCGGTCAATCCCTGGAGCTGGGTTGAGGAGGGGGGGATAGGTCGGGTTACCATAAGGTATTCCCATAATTTATATTTATACCTATTTTATACTCTGGGTATGGTTGGCCTTTTTCTTTTTCTCTTCATAATTTTTGGGTTACTCAAGACAACGCGAAAAATCTGGAATAAAACCGAAGATTCTTTTGTCAAGGCATATTGTGCAGCATTATTCTCCATATGCGTCGGATTCTTAGTAACGGCCGTTACCTGTCCTATATTTATGGGGAAGACTAACAGTGTTCTTATTGGTCTCTTAATGGGAATAGTTGCGGTCCTCAACCGAAAAATCCTGGTCGGAAAAGAGTAACACCGAGCTTGATCTAATTTGGGGAAACGAGGATGAAGATCTTACAGTTAACTACCCGACTTCCTTATCCTCCCGATGATGGAGGCAAGATCGGAATCTTTAACTTAACAAAATATCTTTCATTGCGAGGGCATAGGATTGTTTTGTTGTCCATAATAAGCGGTCGGACAAAAGGAACCCCTGGAAATATAGAGGGATTAAGGAAATGGTGTGATGTAAGGGTAGTTTACAAGAATACAAGAACAAATCTTTGGGGATTATTTCTTAACTTGTTCTTCAAGATTCCTTACACTATCTCAAAGTATCACAGCAGTAAGGTTAAGGTGGCCATAAGAAAGATTCTTTCAAAGGGAGGATTTGATCTGGTTCACATCGATTCTTTGCACATGGCCTACTACGGTGAATTTATTAAACATGAGTTTAAACTACCCTTGGTCTTGAGAGAACACAATGTCCAGACAACCATTATGGAAAGGTATTATCAACGACAGAGAAATCCCCTCATAAAACTATATGCATATCTACAGTGGAAGAAGATGCATAGGTACGAAGCGAAAATTTGTGAGATATTTGATAAGTGTCTCATGATAACCAGGGAAGATAAAAATAGAATTGAGACGATGAACCCCAGCGTAAAGACTTGTATGGTCCCGGCTGGGGTAGATACTTCTTACTTTTATCCTTTGAAAATTGAGGAAGAACCGGGGAGTCTGGTTTTTGTGGGTGACCTGAGTTGGCTTCCTAATGTGGACGGAGTGCTCTGGTTTTATAACCGGGTTTGGTCCAGAATAAAGAAAGCCTCTCCCCCGGTGAAGTTTTATGTAATCGGGCGCCGCCCACCTGAGAAGATAAGAAAGTTAAGTAAAAAGGATGAGAACATTGTGGTGACGGGATTTGTAAGGGATGTCCGGCCTTACGTAGCAAGGTGTTCGGTGTATATTGTACCCCTTAGAATAGGAGGAGGAATGAGGTTGAAGATTCTGGAGGCAATGGGCATGGAAAGGCCTGTGGTGGCTACTTCAGTGGGAGCAGAGGGAATAATGGTCACCGAGAGGGAAAATATAATGTTAGCTGATGGTGAGGCTGACTTTGCAGAACGGGTGATTGAGCTACTTAAAGAAAGAAATCTCAGGAGAAGGATTGCTCAAGGAGGAAAAAGGTTGATTGAACAAAAATATAGATGGGAGTCAGTCATAGAAGCTCTAGAGAAAGAATATTTCAGAGTTTTAGAAAATAGAGGCAAGAGTGCAAGCGTTGATTCTGGCAGGAGGGTTGGGCAGCCGCCTTGGAAAGATGGTGACTGAGGTTCCCAAACCTCTATTGTTCGTGGGAGAAAGACCGTTTTTAGAATATCAGATATTACAACTAAGAAGATATAATTTGACTAATATAATTTTGTGCATAGGATATCTAGGGGAAAAGATAAGGCAGTATTTTAAGAAGGGAGATAGGTGGGGTGTAAACATCAACTATTCAGAGGAGAAGGAAGCTTTGGGCACGGGGGGGGCAATCAAGTTGGCTGAACGCCTGGTTAAAGATGATCACTTTTTGGTTCTCAATGGTGATTCCTACTTTAATATAGACCTTGGAGAATTAATTGGTTTTCATGAAAGAGAGCGTGCTTTGGCTACTCTGGCCCTCCTGGAAATTAAAAAACCAGAAAGATATGGATTAGTAGAAATTGATAAAGACTTTGGTATCGTTGATTTTAAGGAAAAAGGTCAGACCGCTAAATCGAATCTGATAAATGGGGGGATTTACGTCTTTGACAGAGCAGTATTTGATTTTATGCCCCAAGGTAAAAGTTCTCTGGAAAAGGACCTCTTCCCTGGATTAATAGGCAAACGTTTTTATGGTAGGCCGCATACAGCTTATTTTATTGATATCGGGATTCCCCAGGCGTGTAGAGAAATTCGGAGAAAACCCTGGCGGTTGAGTCTGGAGATGAAAGGAGCTCATTAGAAGATGCTTGTCCGGTCAAAAGCACCTTTGCGGATTAGTTTTTCTGGAGGGGGAACCGATGTTCCGCCTTATCCTCAAACCAAAGGGGGGGTAGTACTCAGTTCTACCATAAATAAGTACGCTTACGCTTCTTTAATCCCTCGTAAGGATAAAAATGAGATAAAGGTTGTTTCGTTAGATTATGAGAGAACCCTAGAATACAAAAACGAGGAGGATCTGGAATACAACGGGGATTTGGATCTGGTGAAGTCGGTGATTAAAAATATGAAAATTGTGAATAAAGGAATAGAGATTTATCTTCATAGTGATGCTCCTCCCGGGTCGGGCCTGGGTTCATCTTCTACCATGGTGGTTTCTTTAATAGGTCTATTCAGACACTGGCTAAACATGCCACTAACAAATTATGATATTGCCGATTTAGCTTATAAGATTGAAAGAGTTGATTTAGGAATAAAGGGGGGATTACAGGATCAGTATGCGGCAACCTTTGGGGGATTTAATTTTATAGAGTTTTTAGAAAATATGGTTATCGTCAATCCTTTAAAAATCCCCGATGATATTGTTGAAGAACTAAATTATAGTCTCCTTCTGTGTTATACTGGAAAGAGACGGCTTTCTGCCAATATTATTAAAGAGCAAGTAGATGGAGTGGTAAAAAAGAAGCAAGGTGTAATCCGGGCCATGGACGAGTTGAAAAGTATTACTATTAAGATGAAAAATGCTCTCTTGCAAGGTAGATTAAACGATTTTGGTGGGCTCTTACATTGTGCCTGGGAGAACAAGAAAAAGATGGCCAGCAAAATTACCGCTCCTTTCATAGATGAGATGTATGGGGCTGCCTGTAAAAAAGGGGCACTAGGGGGTAAAATCCTGGGAGCAGGAGGGGGAGGTTATCTCTTGGTTTATGCTCCTTTTAATAGAAGGCATATAATTGCTGAAGAGCTTGAGAGATTAGGAGGAAAAATGGTGACCTTTGATTTTGAATTTAAGGGTCTTAGAACCTGGGAGATAAGATAAAAAAGGGGATCATTCGTGGATAGAATTATAAGAAAATGTTTAGATGAAAGTGTAAAGGTTAAAAGAAAGATTCTGGATGATCCATCTTTACTTGATAAAATCAAGCAGACAGCTTCATTGATTATAGAAGCTTATGGCAATAGAAAAAAGCTAATTTTGTTTGGCAACGGCGGAAGTGCGGCTGACGCCCAGCATATTGCCGCAGAACTGGTAAATAAGTTTAAACTGGAGCGATCAGCCTTACCGGCCCTGGCTTTTACCACTGATACCTCTATCTTAACTTCCATTGCTAATGATTACGATTATGCGGGGGTTTTTGCCCGACAGGTGGAGGCTTTAGTGGAAGAAGGAGATGTAGTCATTGGTATTAGCACCTCCGGTGGTTCTTTAAATGTACTAAAGGGGATAGAGGCAGCCAAGGGAAAGGGAGCCAGAACTATTGGTTTTACAGGAAAGGATGGAGGTAAGCTTTCTCAAATAGCAGATTTGACCGTAGAAGTTCCCTCAAGTGATACCCCAAGAGTTCAAGAAGCCCATATTACCATTCTTCATATCGTCTGTTTTCTAGTAGAAAGGGAGCTTTTTAGCAAAAAAATATGAAGGTTATGACAATCTTTGGCACTCGTCCGGAGGCCATCAAACTAGCTCCGGTAATTAAAAAGCTGGAAAAACATGATGGTGTAGAATGCAGAATCTGTGTCACTGCCCAACATCGACAGATGCTCGATCAGGTTTTGAATTTATTTGAGATAAGGCCGCATTACGATCTTGATATCATGGGAGAGGATCAAACTATATTTGAGGTGACCATCCGTGGCCTGCAGATGCTGGAAAAGGTGCTGAAAAAAGAAAAACCAGATATCGTCCTGGTCCAGGGCGACACCACCACGACATTTGTGGCCAGCCTGGCAGCCTATTATCTCAAGATAAGGGTTGGACATGTTGAAGCCGGACTTCGGACCGGAGATAAGTTCAATCCATTCCCTGAGGAAATAAACAGGAAGCTCACCGATGCCATATCCGATCTTTATTTTGCCCCCACGCAGAGAGCAAAAGAAAACCTACTAAGGGAAGGGGTCGAAGAAGAAAAGATTTTTGTTACTGGCAATACGGTTATTGATGCCCTGCTCTGGATCAGAAATCAGCAATCATCAGCGAATAGTCAAAAAAAACTCCACAGATTCTTTTCAGAGAAATACGGTTTGCCTGGAGATGATCATCGCTTGATTTTAGTAACTGGCCATCGGCGAGAGAGCTTCGGCCGTGAGTTTGAGAATATCTGCCAGGGTTTGAAAATGATCGCTGAAAGAAATGACGATGTTGAGGTAGTCTATCCGGTGCACCTCAATCCTAACGTTCAACAACCGGTGAATAGAATTCTGGGGAAGGTCAAAAGAGTCCATCTGATGGAACCCCTGGATTATGCTCTTTTTGTGTGGCTGATGAATAAATCCTACTTAATCCTCACTGACTCCGGAGGGATTCAGGAGGAGGCCTCGTTTTTGGGCAAGCCAATCTTAGTGATGCGGAAAAGAACGGAGAGGCCTGAGGCAATAGAGGCTGGAGTAGCGAAACTGGTAGGGACAAATAGCCAATCAATTTTTAAAGAGGCTCAAAATCTGCTGGATAACAGGGATGAATATGAGAGAATGGCAAAGAAAGTTACTACTTATGGAGACGGCAAGGCAGGGGAGAGAATTATAGAGATATCGATAGAGAAGTCGAGGTCCGGGTGAGAAAGTTCAAAATATTATTGCCTTACCTGGCTAGATGGAATCAGCCGAGTAAGTCGAGGTTTCACCAAATAGCTGATAGATTGGCAAAGAATGGATGCATTGTTCACGTTATTCAAGCTCCTACTTTAAAATCCGAGGAGATCACCTTCAGGGAAAGAAATATCAACTTTCATAATAACATAAAGCTGCATACAATTAAGCTTAATAGGAGAATTTGGGAGAACGCAAAAATAGGCAAAGTGATAAAAAAAGGCTACTATGGCCTTGCTGTGATACAAATGGTGAAACGTCTGATGAGGGAATTTTCTATAGATGTTCTGTGGCTCTATAATCTACCTCATTATCCTTTATCTAAAATCGATGGTTGCATTATTGTATTCGATTATGTAGATGACTACCTGGCCATGCTGAATACGGAAGCAAAATTTTCGAATAACAGAGTCGTTGAGCTAATCGAGAAAGCTTTTTTAAGAAAGTTATTGAGACGAGCTGATATTGTTTTCTCGGTGTCCAAGGTACTGTACGACCATGTTAAGGAAGTTGTTGGAGAAAAAAAAGGTCTTATTCTACCAAATGGTGTGGATCTAAGCCTTTTCTCATTGACAGATTCTAGTTTTTCTGGTCCTCGAAGTATCCCTCAAGGGAAAGCTACGGTTGGATTTGCTGGGGCGTTTGAATACTTCATCGACTTTAATATGATTTTTGAAGCCGCTCGGCGTTTACCGAAAGTGCAATTTGTATTAGTGGGAGGGGGACGTGAATACCAGCGTCTAGTGAAGTTGAAAAAAAGTGAAAATCTCAATAATATTCACTTTACAGGTTTAGTGGCTAGTGAAGAAGTTCCACAGCATGTTTCCCGTATGGATATTTGCCTGAATTCGTTTAAACAGACTCGCGTTTCTCATGCTGCCTGCTCTATGAAACTATTTGAATACTTGGCTCTAGGAAAGCCAGTTATCACCTCAACTATAGAGGAAGTCAAGAACGTTGACAAAGGCTTTCTCTATTACGCCGATACTGCTGAGGAACTAGTAGACCGGATAAGGTGGATTTTGAGATGTTATCAAGAGGCGGTAGAGAAGACATCCAAAGCTAAGCCCATTATAGTCAGGAAATATAACTGGGATATCATAGCTGAACAGTTTGCCAATACAATAGAAGCACACCTTTGAGGTTCAACAAGGTAGGCCGGGGAACACTGGGGAGATCGGTGGTCATCATCACCCTAAGGGGTTGCGTCAGGGTGTGAAATGAAAAGTGAGGAAAAAGTTGATAAAGTAATTAATAAATCTATTTTCTTTTTTATATTTTTCTTACCTTTTTTTTCTCCGGCTAGCTATGTAGCCCTATTGGTGGCATTAATCCTGTGGCTGCGCCAGGGAAATTTATGGAGGATTTTGGATTTTAGACCCAGGATTTTTGGGTGGGCTCTTTTGGGTTTCATATCCGCAGTAGGGCTTTCCGTAATCTTCTCTATAAACAAAACCTTGAGTTTGGGTTTTTTTGCACTTTTCATTTTTTATCCTCTAACCTGTTTCCTTATAGCGGATAACATCAGGAGTGAGGATAGAGCCCGAAAAGTATTAACCGCAGCTCTCCTTTCAGCCACAGTGGTTACCGTCTTTGGCATTGTTCAGTATTGCACTGGATTTGAGCTAGAACATAGGATTGGCTTTATAACTATTGGCCTG
>Ga0307432_1000978_pt1 | contig 19007 bp, 11 predicted proteins | sample SalMarWE160150MG_FD_202158 | JGI IMG/M metagenome (GOLD analysis project Ga0307432, IMG submission 202158) | Salt marsh sediment microbial communities from the Plum Island Ecosystem LTER, Massachusetts, United States - WE1603-150 | ecosystem: Environmental > Aquatic > Marine > Intertidal zone >...
TCGATTACTCATAAGTTGTCGACATAATTCGATTTTGCTTGCATCAATACTAAAATATCGCGGAATTCCAGCCAGGGTTCGTTATGGACATGCTACATATTTAACACCTGGATTTCATACGAGTCACGTAATCTGTGAAGTATGGAATGAAAAAGACAAACGTTGGATGCTTGTGGATCCAAGTCTTAATATGATTGATTTTAGTTATGATAATTTTGACTTTAGTAACGATGTATGGTTGAAAATGCAAAAGAAGGAAATAGATCCCAACTTATTTGGGATACCTGGCAAATTTACCGGATTGGGTATGATTACAGCAACTTTATGCCTTGATTTGGCATCTATATTGGGAACCGAATATAACTATCATCAATATTCACCAATATTGGATTATGCTTTTAAAAACAATAATCAATTGCCGGCAGAACAAATAGAAACGCTAAACAGAATAAGTGAATTAATGAAGTCAATTAATGCTGATAATATTTCGAAATTACAAGAAATTTACGATAATAATCCACAAATTCAATATACAGACTCAATTATATCGGTAACTCCTTATGCTGAAAATAACAATCGAATTAGAGAGCCTTCAATTAATAAACCCAATATTGAATTTGTTGATATACCAGCAGGAACATTCACGATGGGGAGTCCTGATGATGAGGAAGGAAGAGTCGATGATGAAATACAACACAAAGTTACATTGAGTGCCTTTAAAATGAGTAAATATACTGTAACCTTTGAGCAATACGATTTATTCTGTGAGGCAACCGGAAAAGAAAAGCCATTCGATGGAAGATATGGACGTGGGAATATGCCTGTATCAGGTGTAAGTTGGTACGATGCCAATGCATTTGCAGAATGGATGGGGTGTCGATTGCCAACAGAGGCTGAGTGGGAATATGCAGCTCGTGCAAATACAACCACACCCTTTTTTACAGGTGTTTGCCTCACAACTGATCAGGCAAATTTTAATGGCAAAGAACCTTATGCAAATTGTGAAAAAGGCATAAATAGAAAGAAACCAATACCTGTAGGTAGTTTTGCACCAAATACCTTTGGTTTATACGATATGCATGGTAATATTTGGGAATGGTGCAGCGATTGGTATGGTGAATATGACAAAAATGATAAAGTGAATCCACAGGGACCAGATACAGGTACGAAAAAAGTTGATCGTGGTGGAGGTTTTTATGATCCGGCATGGAGATGTCGATCAGCCTACCGTGCAGGTGGTGATCCTCCGGAAAACAGAGGTACAGGTATTAGTTTTCGATTAGTGAAATCTGAATAAAAGGTACTCAAATAAAAACAATATTGAATATTCAGCAGCACTTAACACGCTCTATACACTATGGCGGAATAACGGGGTCAGGCATTGAAATGTGAAATGGGTGATTTGATTAGAAATCTCAAAAACAAGAAAAAGGCGACTTTCAGGTCTTAGGTCTCAGGTACTTGGTATTGGTTTCCCCTACCACCCCAAACATAAAAAACGAGGGGATTAAACTTTCAATTCAAAAAGAAGAAAAAGAAAAGTTTGAAACAAAAATAGTTTTAGAAAACTTAAAAGATTTTTCAGAAAAGATTGGCGAAACTGCCCCCAGAGGTTACGAATCGATTGAAAGAACCTGTCTGTCTTCTTCGTCTGTCGATTTCCGAGCGTATATGAAAAATTTGATCATCCATTTTATCTTAAGGATAACGAAAATATTGTCAAGAGAAAAAATACCGCCTTGACTTAATTAAAGAAATTCCTTAATTTATTAATAAAAATATTATGAAGGAAATTAAAAAATTCGATCATAGAGATATTTTAGAAAGAGAACTAATTCAGATTTCTGTTGATGATTTATCAGAAATATTCCCACTACCCAAAAGAGAAAACACAAATTTTGCTCTTTTACTAGTCATGGATGGAAGAGAAGAAACTGTTGGCGATCTTGATAACATCCCAAAAAGACTGATTGAAGAAGGTTTGGTTTATCTCTGTACCTGGGGTAAAGATTGTGCGCGAATTCATGATATTTTTGATAAGGCTGCGATTCAGAAGGAAACAGAATCGAAGAAAGAATTAACTATAATGACAACTTGGCATAATGATGAATCGATTGATGAGACTCTCTGGTATTTTCTTTACAATACCTTACCTGACGAAGAATATTATGAAACATGTAAAACTGCATATATTGTATCAGTTGCGAACGATGAATGGACAAAACAACTAGAAAATGGTTTATCAGATATAAAAGCTTTAGTAAAGAGAGTCGTAGGGTAACAATGGCATCAATTTGACCGAATGTAGCAGGTAACTGAACGATGAGATATTATAATTTATTAAAGTATGAAATATTTTAAGAGGTAGTATTGGATGATTAATATTTCAAAAGCATTTATTCTTACAATAACTACATTATGTGCCCTTTCTATCTCTCTATATGCGGATTGCGAGCACTGTTACAGTATTGCAAAAGTCAAACTTTTATTTAAAAATGAAGAAACCAAAGAAGGATATATTCAAATATTCGGGGGTTATCTTGATTGGAGGGTAAGAGACAATATAACTGCAGGTGATGAAATAAAGAAAAATCTATCCAAAGATGTAAAAGAAATAACTTTTGTGCCTGAATTATATGAACTGCCAGAAATAAGAATGGTAGCCTGCAAAGAAGAAATTCAGAATTTTACTGTAAGCGAAATCGATAAGATTATCTTCCAATCCTGGGAAAGAGTTGGTGGTGCGGGAGAAATAAGCAATCTTCCCAGAAAGGATATTTTAAATTTAAAAAATAAGGAAATTTTAAATATTAAAGTTTCAAGAGGAAGTGTTTGTGATGTTTTTTATATAAACCAGAATCCGGAAATATCAGAAAAAGATTTTAATTTACTTTTACAGGGCAGAAGGAATGAATTCCCTGTTATTTTTCGTAAAGTTATATACAAAAATAAAGAAAAAATAAAACCGGAAGAACCTCTAAATACGTACAAATTATTAAAAGTAGTGAAGGATGATAAAAAACAAATAGAAAGATATCTGAAATCTTTTAACTCACCTCCTAAAAACAAATATCTTGCTCAATATTTTGATTACTTAACAGAAGTATATAATAGAAGAATTCTTTTTTACACGTATATTATATATTACCTGGAAAATAAAGACAGAAATATACTAGTTTACTTCGTAAATAAAGAGCTTAAAGAAGATTCGTTAAAAAGTCCACTCCGTGAAGAGTTATACAGAAAAGATGAAAAAGAAAATATACCAGAAAAAAAATTCGGAAATTTTGACAATGATACAGAAATAGCATACAACATTAGAAAATTCTTCTGGATTCTACACAATTGGCTGCTTTTAAATGATGCAGAAAAATTGTATGAAGAGGCGATAAAGCAAAACGAAATAATAATTTATGAGTGGTCGTTCGATTAAAAACCGGTTCGATTTTTCTTTAGAAAAACGCCGCCGTAGGCGGCGACTTTGTTTTAAAAAATAGGCAATTAACTTTTTCTTAAATATTACAAAATGATAAAACTTTCAATTCAAAAAGAAGAAAAAGAAAAGTTTGAAACAAAAATTGTTTTAGAAAACTTAAAAGATTTTTCAAAAAAGCATTTGACAAAACGAAAAAAATGTTTATAATTAAAGATAAGAATTAAGGAGGTATTATGAAGTATTTAAAAATATCATTCTTATTTCTAACTATTGGAATGTTAGTTCTTATTGGTTGTGGCGGCAATAAATCACCGGATACACCCAGTTCTCCGAGTGGATCATCATCAGGTTTAGTTAACGAAATTATTTCTTTTTCAGTCCAGACTACAGACCCGAATGATGATGATATTGCGTACCAATTCGACTGGGGTGATGATAGCCTTTCCTCCTGGAGCAATTATGTGGTAAGCGGTGATTCGGTATCACAGAATCATTTATATGTTATGGAGGGCACATATGAAGTGAGGGTAAAAGCAAAGGATATAAAAGAAGCTGAGTCCGATTGGTCGAGCGGACATTCAATAGAAATTACGGAGTCTGCAGGCAATGAAGGCACCCAGAAATGGGCGTTTTCTACTGGATATTATGTGGAATCCTCACCTGCGATAGAAGATGACGGCACCATTTATGTGGGCTCCTATGATGCACACCTATATGCAATAAACCCGGACGGCACCGAAAAATGGGCCTTTTATACTATACATGATGTACACTCTTCTCCTGCGATAAGTTCAGACGGCACCATTTATGTGGGGAACCTGGGAGGTTCTGGTAGTGACTTATATGCAGTAAACCCGGATGGTTCAGAAAAATGGAGTTTTTCGCTTAATGCTCATATGTACTCCTCCCCTGCGATAGCTTCAAACGGTACTATTTATGTATGTACAAGCATGGGTTACTTGCGAGCAATAAACCCGAACGGCACGCTGAAATGGGGAAGCTCAATAGGCTCTTACATGACTTCCTCTCCAGCAATAGGTGCAGATGGAACCATCTACGTAGGCGCCGATAACAATCTCTGCGCAATAAATCTGGACGGCACCCAGAAATGGAGTTTTCCGACTGAAGGTATTGTGGGGTCCTCACCTGCGATAGGCTCAGACAGCACCATATATATAGGATCATCTGATTTTGATAACCATCTATATGCTATAAACCCGGACGGCACCCAGAAATGGAGTTTTCCGACTGAAGATAAAGTATGCTCACCTGCGATAGGCTCAGACGGTACCATCTATGTGGGCTCTTTCGATGGTAACCTCTACGCAGTAAATCCGGATGGCACCGAGAAATGGGTTTTCCCGACCGGAGAGGATGTAGCCTGCTCTCCTGCGATAGGCTCAGACGGTACAATCTATATAGGGAACGCTGAAGGCTATAACAGTAAACTTTACGCAATAAACCCGAACGGTACTGAAAAATGGAGTTCCTCAATCGGGAGTGATATAAGTTCATCTCCTGCGATAGGCCCAGATGGTACCATTTATGTGGGATCTCTTGATAACAAGGTTTACGCGATTTACGGTTCATCAGGAGGCCTGGCAAACAGCCCCTGGCCAATGTTCCACCATGATCTGAAACACTCGGGCCGAGAAGGAGGACCTTAAACTAATTCGAACTTTGTTTTAAAAAATAGGCAATACTGACAAAAACTTCGTTTTTAGTTAATAGTGAAATAGTAAATTCGTTAAATAGTAAAAACCCAACCTAACGAACCCAAATCAATCTCACACAAAGGCACTAAGACACAAAGAATTTTTTTTCTAATCAACAATTCAACCATTCTACCATTCAACACCGAAGCAAAGAATCTACGTATATTTCTTCTCTTTACAACAATTATTTTAAAAATGATTTTTCTTTTTCGGGAGGGGCGGTTGGGTCTTTTTCTGATATTTTTTCCGATTTTTCGTCTGTTAGTAAGGAATGGCTGTCTATCGCCGACCACGTTCGATTTCGCTAAGCTTGACATTTATCTCTACTTATATTAAAATTAAAGCATAAGATGAAATTCAGATATACAAAGCATGCATTAGTAAGTTTAGAAGAAAGACACATTGAAAAAAACATGGTTGAAAAGACCATATCTTCGCCAGATAAGGTTTTAAGAGAAAAGAGGGTAAAGAAGTTGCTCAAAAGCTGCATCATCGATCGGATAAAGATTTTTTACTTCGAGTTATTTACATCCGGCGAGAAAATCTTATTATAGTAATTACTGCTTATTGGACTTCAAAAATTGATAAGTATTTGGAGGAAAAAAATGAAAGTAAAATATGATGAAGAAGCTGATGCCCTATATATAAAACTGCGTGAAGGGAATTATTATGAAAGTGATGAAATAAAAGAAGGATTTATCCTTGATTATGATGATGCAGGTAACATAATCGCTATTGAGATAATAAGTGCTTCTAATTATATCAATCCTGCCGATCTATCGACCGTCAATTTCGAAATCAGCCATCAGCTAACAAAAGCCAAAAGCTGACTCTTTACCTATCAAAATAATCAATAACAATTTTCAAGTAAAGTGCCATAAGCCAAATATTTTCCTCTTTTAAGTATAATGGGCACGATGCTTGTCCTAATATGAAATAGATTCTCATTCCATTGGGCAGGCATTGTGACATTACCCCCCTCGACGTTTCCTAATCGAAAATCTCGAAAACAAGAAAAAGGGAAACTATCAATTCTGAATTCTTAATTTTGAATTATGAATTGCCTCACCACCCCAAAAGCTTAAAACGAGGGGATTAAACTTTTAATTCAAAAAGAAGAAAAAGATGATCTTGTCTTTAGTCACTTGTCGACTGTCCTTAGTCTACCTCCCTCTTCCCATCTAAAAAAATAAACAAAAATTGTTTTAGAAAACTTAAAAGATTTTTCAGAAAAGACATATCCACAAATTACAAAATTATTAGTATATCGCATAAGAAGAAAATTGTAAATTTTGAAGTGCGACCCCATTATATATCATACAAAAGTCTTAGATTGACAAGGATAGAATTTCTATTATAATTACAGTATGAGTTTTTCGTGAATCTTAAAAAAATTAAGCTGGAGGGAAAAGAAATGAAAAAAATATTCGTATTGTTGAGTTATTGTTTCATAATGGGGAATTACGGATACGGGCAATCTCCATCGTTTCAAACTTATATGAACCCGGTGATCCCCGGAGACCACCCGGACTGCACTTTAACGAAAGTAGGCAACGATTTTTATACAACAGGTTCATCTTTTAATGTAACACCGGTTATTTTTCATTCAACCGATTTGGTTCATTGGGAAGCAATCGCTCAACCTGTAAAAGCATCGTGGTCAAATTACGGTGATTCTCCCGGAGGCGGATGTTGGGGAGGGCACATGGTTTATTATGACGGGCAATACTGGGATTTCTTTTCACGGTCAAATACGATGTATTTTGTTACGGCGGATGATCCCAGTGGACCCTGGAGCGATCCGGTAAGAGTCAATAATCCTTCGGAACTTACTTATACATTAGGCTATGACAATTCCATATTCATCGACGATGATGACAAGTGGTATTTAGTCGTCAAAAACGGTCAACCCAATAATGGTATTGTAGAATTGGGAAATGACGGGCAACCTACAGGTGTTGTTTATAATCTTGACTGGTTAAATCCGGATCCTTACCCGTATAGCTGGGCAGAAGGCCCGGTAATGTGGGAATATGGAGGTTATTATTATTATTCGTTTGCCCGGGATTTGGCCGGAGGCCAAAAGGTCATGAGAAGCGACACACTTACCGACGATGAGAGTTCATGGGAGATGCTGGGTGATTTTTTCAATGAGAGCGATCCTAAGAAATCAGGTTCTCTTTTTACAAGCCCGAATCATGCCTCACCCGTGGTGATGCTGGATGATAGTACCCATTGGATAGTTCATCCTTTGTATGCAAAAGGTGAATGGAAAGGACAGGGGCGACAGGGACTTTTAAACCAGGTTCGTTATGATTCTACTTTAAAGCCTGTTGCTGATTACCCTATCAATGATTACTTCACCGCGCCAGAACTGCCAAGCAGCGGTATTCCCTGGATGGTGCCTAAATCCGATTTTTTTGATTCTACAGAGTTGAACCCAGAATGGTCATTTTTAGGTCGTACGCTTGATGCCACGCATTCTCTTACCGACCGTCCGGGATGGTTGCGCCTATCGCCCAAGAGCATTACAAAAGCAAATACGGTTATAAAGAACGACGGGGAACATAATTACTCGCTTATAACACGTCTTGATTTCGATCCGCAGTCGACGAATGACGAAGCCGGGCTTAGAATCATGAGAGGAGATGAAAAGATCTTTGTAAAATTATTCAGTTCTGTAAATGAGGGTAGTGATAAAATAATAGTATTCAGTTTTGAAGACACACTTGAAGAAACAAGATATCAACTCGCCAATACGGCGGGGGATACTTTATGGCTCAGGATTATCAGGGAGAACCATAGTATTAGCGGTTATTTCAGCGGGAACGGCATAGATTGGGTGCATATCGGTGGAGACTTTAACGTATCTACTATAGATTCTTATTCCGATTTTGTAACATTTACCGGAACCAGGCAGGGATTATATGTTCAAGGGGGAAGTGACGCATTTTTCGATCTTTATATTTATCGTGATGCGTATAGCCCTATCATGGCTGAATGGCCGGCCAACCAATTTGGCACGCAGAGGAGAACACCTACATTGGATAGTATACATAATAACGATTGGGCACTGTACGCAGGGGTCGAATTTGGCGGCAACGCTGAATATTGGAAAGTTCCAGATTCATTGGGATTCTTAGCTTCAAGTGCCACTTCTGGGGGAATCATTGAAGTATGGCTTGATTCTATCGATACCGGTGATAAAATTGCCGAATGCAATATTAGTAATACCGGCGACTGGGGAACTTTCAGTGTATTTAAATCCGGGGTGGACTCAGTATCAGGCAGGCACGATGTGTATCTAAAATTTACAGGCGGTGCGGGTAGACTTTTCCGACTTGAACGGCTGAAGTTTTTAATTGAAGGTGATACTTCTCTTTCATCTATTGAGGAGCCGTCCTCTTCCCAAATCCCAAAAAACTATGTTTTAGAGCAAAACTATCCAAATCCCTTCGCCCTATCTACAATTATTAGATTCGGAGTTCCTAATAATTCTTTTGTTTCCTTAAAAGTTTACAATCTTCTCGGTCAAGAAGTAGCCGTACTTGCAGAAAAAGAGTTCTCTGCGGGCATGCATTCCGCAACATTCGATGCTTCGCATTTGGCTAATGGAATGTATTTCTATAAAATTGAAGCAAAAGATACCGACTTTGTCGAGACAAAGAAAATGATGTTAATTAGATAAAGCAGAAAGATCAATCAGTTCATCAGACTGGCGGGAATGGAGATTGAAAGGTTTCCTTCCTTAAAGAAGGAAATCGAAAATCTCGAAAACAAGAAAAAGGAGAGTTTAGTCCTTAGTCCATAGTCATCAGTCCCTAGTCTACCTACCTACCCCCCACACTAAAAAAATATCGGGGATAACACTTTCAATTCAAAAAGAAGAAAAAGATGATCTTGTCTTTAGTCACTTGTCGACTGTCCTTAGTCTACCTCCCTCTTCCCATCTAAAAAAATAAACAAAAATAGTTTTAGAAAACTTAAAAGATTTTTCAAAAAAGATTGGCGAAATTTCTACCAGTACACAGCGTAGGGAAGGTGGTTTAATTTAATTGTCGAATTTTAAAACAAAACCTCCGTTTCCTTTTATATTTATTTCAAACGAGTCATTTGGGGTATAGATTATTTTTTCCGTATAGAAGGAACGTTTGTCTTTGCCGTCGGTTATTAAATTTCCGGATTTTGTCTCTTTAATAAAAGGTAATTTAAATTCTAAATTTTTATCAGTTTCCTCGCCGTTTATACCGGCTACATACCAGGTATTATTGCACTTACGTGCTATAATTGCAAACTTACCCGGAAAACCGTCTATAAATTTAGAGTCATCCCAGTAATTCGGGATTTCTCTTAAGAAATTTTTAACATAACCCGGAACTTTTTTCATGCCTCCCGGTGTTTCGGCAAAATGTTGTATGCCTGAGTGGAAGATAACCGAAAGGGCGAGTTCGAAAGCGTTCGAAGTAATTCGTTTAATGTTGGGTACTTCCGAAAAACAAACCGGTGTGAAATCCATAGGATCGAAGGCATTTCTCGTGAATGGTAACATACAGGAATGGTTAGGTTCGTGATCCGCGTCAAATTGTCCAAAAGTCACATATTCAAAACCTCTTATAGCTTCTACTGTTACCAGGTTCGGGTAAGTACGCTGCCATCCTCTGGGTATGGTGGCTCCGTGACAGTTTACCATGAGTTCGTACTTCGCCGCACCTTCGAAAATATCCTGGTAATATGACATCACGGATTGTCCATCGCCTCCAAAGAAATCGACTTTGACACTCTTTATACCCATTTCTTTAATTCGTTTAAACTCTCTATCTCGACTTTCATGGGTTAGCATTTTATCTCTAGGAGTTTGAGGAGTAGTATTCCAGTCACCTGCTGAATTATACCATAATGTAAGGCCTACGTTTTTTTTCTTAGCGTATTTTGCAAGTTCCGCAATTTTATCATAATCGATTTTTTCATCCCAACCCGCGTCTACCAGACAGTATTCCCAGTTCATGTCCGATGCATAATCGATAAATCTTTTTTGTACATCGTAGACGGTAGAATCGTCTTTTAGAAGTACCCAGCTCCAGGAAGATTGACCGGGTTTTACGAATGAAATATCTTTAAGTTTTACTGGCGCGGCGAGGTCGGTTCCGAGTGTCGATTCTACTATTGTTTTTAAACTATTTCCGATTACGATTATCCTCCATGGCGTTTTCCAGGGTAATTGGGATTCGGGGTTAAGTTCTCCCCCGAAAATTGTTTCTGCTGACTGCGGAAAATCGATAAAAAACTCATAGCTAATAGTATCCTGCTGGAGCCGACAGCCGCAGTAGTCCCGGTTGGGAGCGGTTTCACTTAAAAGCATCCAGTATTCATCGTAGTTAAATAGTGCAGGAAAAACCCAGCCGGTTTTGTTAAATTTAATTTTTTCTATTTCTACACCCTGTTCGTAAAATTCTTCATAAGCCGGGTTAGCCTGACACCATCCTGTTTTTGCCTCCGACATGCGCTGAATATATACTTCTGTGCCGGGATTAAAGTTGAACGAGCTGGTTTCTTTTATAATTTTTTTGATTTCATCGGATTTTTCGGGAAAACAATATCTGAATGCCACTCCATCATCAGACACCTGAAAGATAACATCCATTTTTTTACCGTTTGCATTTTTAAAATGGTAAACCCGACTATTTGCCAGGTAGTAATACTTGCTTTTTTTTCCATGTAGCATTTCATATTTATCTTCGACAATTTCAATGTTCGATACGGAATCGAGAGAAAGGTTTTCGTAAAAATCCTCGTCTTCTCTGATTATACCTATCTTTGATCGATTAATAACAGAGCTATTTCTATATTTTACCGAATAAAAGGCATTATTATTTTCCGATATACCGACAAGAACACTTATTTTCTTATCAGGACTTGTTATTGTGTTTTTATTTTTTTTACACGGGCAGGCAGAGTATAATGGTAACGTTAAAAATAAAATTGCTAATACCTTTATTGTATAATTCCTTTTTTCTCTTCTCATTTATTTTCTCCTTCCGTTTTTTTATCAAGTATAAGAAAAAAATAACAAAAAATCAAGAGTTTTTTTCTTGAACCAGGTTCGATTTATTTTTTACAATTAGCCACGAAGGCACAAAATCGTTAGAGAGTTAGAGGGTTAGAGCGTTAGAGAGTTAAAATATCAAATATTTGGGTGGGAGAGGTGGCTAACGCATCAACTAAAATAGCTACGGATTCACACTGATTTTTTGTTGCTTTTTACTATTTGACCATTTTTTAATTTAACCATTTAACCAATCCGTAGGATTCCTACCACCATGTGCATGAACTAACCCAAACACGCCAAAAATTTCATTGACAAATTTAATCGTTTTTATTACAATTGTATTCGAAAAAAATAAATGAGATAAAGATTAATATAGTGAAACTGACAAAAATAATGGCTTCTGAATTTGGGAATTCTTCTTCCTCAAAAAACAGGAGAATAACTTGTTAAAAAATACTAAAATAAAGAACTTAGTTTTCCTTCTTTTTTTATTTTCATTCTGGTTAATGTCTAAACTAAATGTACAAGCGCAAAGTAGTTCATTACTAAAATTATGGTATAATCAACCCGCCAATCAATGGGTAGAAGCGCTACCCATTGGGAATGGCCGCTTAGGCGCTATGGTATTCGGAAACCCTTCGCAAGAAAAGATTCAGCTAAATGAAAATACGGTTTGGGCTGGGCAGCCAAACCGTAATGACAATCCGGATGCCAAAGAAGCATTGCCAAAAGTCAGGCAACTGATTTTCAGAGGCAAGTATAAGGAAGCACAAGATATGGTGAACGAGAAATTTATCAGTCGGATTTCGCAAGGTATGCCTTATCAAACCGTCGGAAATCTTCTCCTTTTGTTTCCGGGGCATGAAAATTTTACAAATTACTATCGGGAACTGAATATTGAAACCGCCGTGGCTTCTTCACACTATGATGTTGATGGAGTGACATATAAACGTGAAGTTTTTGCCTCGTTTCCGGACCAGGTTATTATTTTCAGAATTACAGCCAGTAAGCCCGGCAAAATCAATTTTACGGCTTCAATGAATCGTCCTGCACCTGTAGATATTTCGACTGAAGGTAATAATAAATTAATTATGTCGGGAGTAACAAGTGATTGTGATTCTGTAAAAGGTGCCGTTAAGTTTCAAGCACAGGTTAAAATAATAACCGAAGGAGGCTCGATATCAGCAGCCAATAATAATATAATTGTAAACAATGCAGATGCTGCAACCCTCTATATTTCAATTGCATCAAATTTTAAAAATTATAATGATATCAGTGCCAATGCCGGTAAAAGAGCAAATGCTTATCTTCAAAAAGCTCTGAAAAATGATTGTGAACAAGCCTTAAAAGACCATATTGCCGATTATCAGCGCTATTTTAATAGAGTAAGCATCGATCTGGGTGTAACCGATTCCCTAAAAAATCCTACCAATGTTCGTATTGAACAATTTGCCAAAGGTAATGATCCGCAATTGGTAGCATTATGTTTTCAGTTTGGTCGTTATTTGCTAATTTCTTCATCACGACCCGGTGGGCAGCCTGCCAATCTTCAGGGAATTTGGAACGATCAGCTTTATCCGCCATGGGATAGTAAATATACTGTAAATATAAACACCGAAATGAATTATTGGCCTTCTGAAATCACAAACCTCAGCGAATTGAATGAACCGCTGATTCAGATGATACGTGACCTTTCCCAGACCGGTAGACAGACTGCAAAAGATATGTATGGCGCAGAAGGATGGGTGCTTCATCACAATACGGATATCTGGCGGATAAACGGACCTATAGATGGCTCATTTTGGGGAATGTGGCCCATGGGCGGTGCCTGGCTCTGTCAGCATCTATGGGAAAAATATGAATATAGCGGTGATAGAGAATATCTTAGATCGGTATATCCTGTAATGAAAAGTGCGGTCGAATTTTACCTTAGTTTTTTAACCGAAGAACCGCAGCATAGATGGCTGGTTGTCTGTCCTTCGGTTTCTCCGGAAAATTCTCCGGCAATCCATCCTGAGTCTTCGATTAGCTTCGGTACAACAATGGATAACCAATTACTTTTTGATCTATTCACGAAAACTATAAAATCTGCAGAAATTTTAAAGACTGATAAGGAATTAGCAGAAAAAATAAAAGAGACGTTGAAACGTTTACCTCCGATGCAGATTGGACAATGGGGGCAATTACAGGAATGGATGCAAGATTGGGACAGCAAGGACGACAAACACCGTCATGTCTCACATTTGTATGGCATGTTCCCTTCTAATCAGATATCGCCTTATCGGACACCGGAATTGTTTTCTGCTGCAAAAACATCGCTCGTAGCACGGGGTGATGAATCCACCGGCTGGTCGATGGGATGGAAAGTAAATTTATGGGCACGTCTTCTCGACGGAGATCATGCTTTAAAACTAATTACCGACCAGCTAACACCTTCTATCCAACCCGATGAAAAACAAAAAGGAGGCACTTATCCCAATCTTTTCGATGCTCACCCGCCCTTCCAAATCGATGGTAATTTTGGTTTCACTGCCGGTGTTACCGAAATGCTCATTCAAAGCCATGATGGTGAAATCTTCGTACTTCCCGCGTTGCCTGATGTTTGGAAAAACGGAAGCGTAAACGGCCTTTGCGCCCGCGGAGGATTCGAAATCGAATCTATGGAATGGAAAAACGGGGAAATCTCAAAGTTAGTTATTAAATCAAACCTGGGTGGAAACTGCAGGATTCGTTCTTATACAAAATTAAGAGCAGAAGATAGAAGAAATCTTAAATCCGCAAAAGGGGAAAATCAAAATCCTTTTTACCAAACTCCAGAAGTAAAAGAACCAATAATTTCTAATAAGGCAACTCTTGAAAATGTAAAGTTAAAAAACACTTTCAAATATGATATTGAAACAAAGCCAGGGAAAAGATATATCTTCTCAAGATTGCAATAAGAACTACGAAAAGATCTTACCACATTGTGTGTAACAATTAACAAATTCAAAAGGAGATTATATATGAAACAACTATTTTTATTAATTTCTACCTTATTTGTGTTTAACCTGATTGCTGATTCCGGGAACATTGTCAAACATGCCCCGAAGGGCTTTGACACCTTACGCATTGGTATACCACAGGGAAAATTAGATACAATCTTTTACTCGTCAAAAACAGTCGGAACTAACCGCAAGGCTATTATTTACACTCCTCCGGGATTTTCAAAAAATAAGAAATACCCTGTTCTATACCTTTTACATGGCATAGGCGGTGACGAAACGGAATGGCTTAAAGGAGGCCAACCTCATGTGATTTTTGATAATCTTTATGCTGAAAAGAAAATCGAGCCTATGATTGTTGTCATGCCCAATGGCAGGGCTATGAAGGACGACCGTGCGGTAGGGAATGTTTTTGACAGTGTTAAAGTGCAGGCATTCGCAACTTTTGAGAGAGATTTACTTAATGAGTTAATTCCTTTCATAGAAAAAAATTACCCGGTTTATCAGAACCGAGAAAATCGGGCGATTGCAGGTTTATCGATGGGTGGCGGACAATCATTAAATTTCGGATTAGGTAATCTCGACAAATTTGCATGGGTGGGAGGATTTTCCTCGGCACCCAACACTAAAAGTCCGGAATTATTGGTTCCCAACCCTAGTGATGCAAGAAAGAAACTAAAGTTGCTTTGGATTTCGTGTGGTGATGCCGATGACCTGATCACATTCAGTCAACGCACTCACGATTATTTAAATGCAAACAATGTCCCCCATATTTATTATATAGAGCCCGGTGCACACGACTTTAAAGTTTGGAAAAACGATTTATACATGTTTACTCAACTTATTTTTAAACCAGTAGACATTTCAAAATTTTCCAAGTACAGTATTCTGGGGATACCCGCTTCAACCAATGTTAGAAGAGCAAAATATCCACAGATTTTACCGGATAGTCGTGCAATCTTTCAAATCAAAGCACCGGATGCACAAAAAATCCAACTCGATTTAGTAAAGAAATATGACATGGTAAAAGATAGTGAGGGAATCTGGGAAGTCACCACCGATTCGTTAAGCGAGGGATTTCATTATTATTCTTTAATTATTGATGGTGTTGCTTTGGCCGATCCGGCAAGTGAAACATTTTATGGCATGAGACGAATGGCAAGCGGAATTGAAGTACCCTTTAAAGGAGATTACTATTACGCTGTTAAAGATGTTCTACACGGAGAAATAAGGATAAAACGATATTTTTCTACTGTCTTTAACAAATGGCGTCAATTTTATATTTATACACCTGCTGACTATGATAATAATATAAACGAAAAATACCCGGTATTATACATATTGCATGGTGGCGGCGAAGATGAAAGAGGCTGGGCAACCCAGGGTAAAACAGATTTAATTCTTGATAACCTCATCGCCGAAAAAAAAGCAAAACGTATGCTTGTTGTCATGCCGGATGGAAATGTGGATTTACCGGGCTTTGGTGAAGATAATTTGAAATTGTTCGAAGCCGAATTAAAGCAATGTATTATTCCATTTGTCGAAAAAAATTATAGGGCAGAACCCGATTCTAAGAACCGGGCGCTTGCGGGATTATCGATGGGCGGAATACAAACGCTCTATGTTGGCATAAAGAACAGTCAGCTCTTTTCGTATTTGGGAGTATTTAGTTCCGGCTGGATAATACCAATGCAAAAGAATATTTCCGACGCGCAATATGAATTCATAAAAAACAATGTCGATATGATCAACAGCAATTTAAAACTACTCTGGATTGCAATGGGAGGCAAAGAAGATATAGCCTATAACAATTGTCAAATCATGCTTTCAAAATTTAAAGAGATGAAGATTAAGTATACATATAGTGAATACCCGGGAGGTCATACCTGGCCTGTGTGGAGAAATAATCTATATAAAATCGCACCATTGTTGTTTAAATAATTATCTAAGGAGGTAAAAATGAAACTTATAAGAATTTTTGTTATATGTGCGCTTACTATATTTTTCATAAAATGTAGTTCCTTTACCCGGAATCCGATTATCACAGATATATTCACCGCCGATCCGGCGGTATTGGTCTATCAGGACACGGTATTTTTATACGCCGGGCACGACGAAGCTCCAGTCGGAACAGCGGAGTATGTGATGCATGACTGGTACGTATTTTCTTCCACGGACATGGTCCATTGGACTAGCAAAGGCGCATGTCTTTCTGCTAAGGATTTTTCGTGGGCTGGCGATCATGCTTATGCCGGGCAGTGCGTTTATCGTGATGGTAAGTTCTACTGGTACGTGCCAATGGGACACAAAAAAGATAGTTTAAGCAACGGCGGCTTTGCCATAGGCGTAGCGGTATCTACCTCCCTGACCGGACCCTTTACCGACGCTATAGGTAAAGCGCTAATTACCAACGAGATGACAACCGATAAAACACATTCCTGGGACGATATCGATCCAACCGTATTTATAGATGATGACGGCCAGGCGTATCTTTACTGGGGCAATAAAAGCTGCAGATATGTAAAACTTAAATCCAACATGATCGAGCTCGATGGCCCCATCTCTGTTGTTACTCTAGATAATTTTGAGGAGGCACCCTGGCTTTATAAGCGTAATGATACCTATTATCTCGTTTATGCGGCTTTGTTCCCGGAATACATCGATTATGCAACATCTAATAGCCCCACAGGCCCATGGACTTACCGCGGTCGAATTACCGATACAGCATATAATAGCACCACCATCCACCCGGCAATTATCGATTATCATGGTGATTCATATCTCTTTTACCATAACGGTGCACTACCCACTGGCGGCGACTATCGGCGTTCTATATGTCTCGACTACCTCTATTACGATTCCAACGGTACAATAAAGAAAGTAACACAAACAACTAATGGTGTGAAAGCTGTTAAATAGAAAAAAGCGTACAAATGGAGGACTGTGCTTGACATTGTGACATTATACTACTCAAAGTCTCCTATCTTACAAAATCTCGAAAACAAGAAAAAGGAGAACTATCAATTTTGAATTATTAATTTTGAATGATGAATTGCCCCACTACACCAAAAGCTTAGAACGAGGGGATAAAACTTTCAATTTAAAAAGAAAAGTCACAAAATCTTATATTGACAGAGATAAGATTTCCTTTATACTTCTAATATGCGAGTTAAAAGAATATATAGATAACATGTTGATGGATATGAAATCACCTAGAATTGTTAAAATATGTTTATACGGCTTGACAATAGAATATTTGCGATTGTTGTTAGCAGTTACTGAAAACGATTATAATGGAAATTTTAATAACAGAAATATTTAAATAAAGGATTTTAAAAATGAGAAAATTTGTTTTAACACTTGTTATCGGGTTCTGGGTAGGTAATTCATTCGCCCAAAATAAAGTAATTATTAATGCCGATTCGGCTAAAACACAGATAAGTAAGCATATTTACGGACACTTCGCCGAACATATCGGCGGGGTTATATACGACGGAATATATGTCGGCGAAGACAACGCAAACATCCCCAATACGGCCGGGGTGCGCAATGATGTAATCCAGGCTCTTAAAGATTTGAACATCCCGAACTTGCGATGGCCCGGAGGGTGTTTTGCAGAGACTTATCATTGGAAAGATGCTATTGGGCCTAAACACGAAAGAAAGCTTATCGAAAATTTAACATGGGGCAATTATCGTGAGGATAACAGTTTCGGCACTCATGAGTTTCTCAATTTGTGCGAACTGCTGGGAGCTGAGCCGTATTTGGCTGTAAATATGAATACAGGCAGTGTACAGGAAGCCGTTGAGTGGGTGCAATATACGAATCATGCAGATAGAACCAGCTATCTGACCGATCTCCGCGAGAAGTATGGACGCAGCAAACCCTGGAATGTTAAGTATTGGGGAATCGGCAATGAATCCTGGGATTGTGGAGGTCATATGACGGTAGACTACTATATCAATCTATATAAGCGATACGCTACAGCCATGACGACCTACTTTAATACCGAAAACCTTTTTAGAATCGCCGTAGGCCCAGGGCTTCCCGACTATGACTGGACCGAAAAAATCATGAAAAACATTCCTGCCAGACGTTTCGAGGGGGTATCCATCCATCATTATGCTGTTAACTGGGACCACAAAAGCTCATCTTATGCGTTTACGGATGAGGAATACTTTACCACTATGGAAAAAGCCTGGTTTATGGAAGAATTTGTAACGACCAACAGCGAAGTGATGGATAAATACGATCCTGAAAAAAGAGTGGCTTTAATCGTGGATGAATGGGGAGGTTGGTACGATACGGACCCCAGGGGGAAAGGCGCATTGTATCAGCAAAATACAATTCGAGATGCCATGATTGCAGGGCTCACACTCAATATTTTCAACAATCATGCAGACCGTGTCAGAATGGCCAATCTGGCTCAGACAGTCAATGCGCTTCAGTCGGTCATTCTGACCGAAGAGGAAAAGATGATTCTGACCCCGACTTATCATGTTATGGAAATGTACAAAGTTCATCAGGATGCCCTTCTAGCGCCAGCTCAGGTTACTTCTGAAGACTTTGTTCTGGGAGACAGAAAACTTCAGGCTGTTTCCGTTTCAGCTTCGGTAAACAAGTCGGATGAAATGCACATTTCATTAACTAACATCGATAATAAAAATAACCAGAAAGTAGAAATATCTTTAAAAGGTTATAAGCCCAAAAATGTAACGGGCAGGATATTGACTTCATCAAAAGTTCAGGAACATAACACATTCGAGAATCCTTCGAATATTGTTCCCAAAAGTTTCAATAAAACAACATTTTCAGGTGATAATTTAATT
>Ga0307432_1000982_pt1 | contig 18988 bp, 15 predicted proteins | sample SalMarWE160150MG_FD_202158 | JGI IMG/M metagenome (GOLD analysis project Ga0307432, IMG submission 202158) | Salt marsh sediment microbial communities from the Plum Island Ecosystem LTER, Massachusetts, United States - WE1603-150 | ecosystem: Environmental > Aquatic > Marine > Intertidal zone >...
GTGAAGTAATAGCAGTAAATAATCTTAAATTCAATTGCCAAAAGGGAAAAATTTACGGGTTATTAGGTCCTAATGGAGCTGGAAAAACTACCACTTTACGCATCTTAGCCACTATGATACTTCCTACTAAAGGGAAAGTAAAAGTAAATGGATTTGATGTGGTGAAAGAGCCAAGAGAAGTACGAAAACAGATAGGATTTTTATCCAGCGAAACAGGATTATATGACCGTTTTACCCCCCGAGAAACTGTAATGTTTTTCGGACGAATCAATGGGATGGAAGACAAAGTTATTAAAAAAAGAACGGCTGAAATCTTCCACAGTTTAGATATGGAAAATTTTCAAGATGTTAGAGTAAATAAACTTTCTACCGGAATGAAACAGAAACTCTCTATTGCCAGGAGTATTATTCATAACCCATCTGTGTTAATTTTAGATGAACCAACAGTTGGGTTAGATATAATTACAGCTAAAACAGTAATTGAATATGTTAAAAGTTTTAGAGATCAAGGGAAGTGTATCATCTATTCTACCCACATTATGCAGGAAGCTGAAAAATTGTGTGATATGATTGCGATTATTCATCAAGGCAATCTTATTGCCCAAGGTACATTGAATGAATTAAAAAAGAATTCTTCATTTGACGATTTAGAAGAATTATTTTTTGAATTAATAAATCAAGGAGAGAATTTAGAATGAGCTGGAAAAATATTAAACTTATTTTTACTAAAGAATTAGTGGGAACTATACGGGATAAAAGAACCATAATTGCCATGATAATAATTCCTTTAATCTTTTATCCTCTCTTGTTTACAGGAATTGGCTATTTTAACAAGGTGGGAAGCATGAAATCAGAAGAAGTTACCTCAAAGATTATGATATACGGTGCGGAATTTGCTCCTCAATTAGTAAAACATCTCCAAGATTATGAAAAGATAGAAGTTCTTACTATCGAAGATGACTCTCCTGCTAAATTGCACAATGGGGATATCCAGGCAGTTTTAATAGTTCCTCCGGATTTTAAATATAAAATTGAACGGGAAGAACCTATCAAACTTATTTTAAAATATGATACTACGGAGGCTAAATCAAGAATAGCCCAGAAAAGAGTTAATCAAATAATTGAAGAATACAAGAGTGAAATAATTTTACAAAGGCTTTCTCGTCTGGATTTAAAAGAGGAATTTCTTACTCCGTTAATTCTACAAGAAGAAAATATAGCTACTGCTGAAAAAATGACCGGTTCATTTTTGGCACTTTTACTTCCCTATTTGATTATAATACTCATCTTTGCAGGGGCGATGCATACAGCTGTAGATATAACTGCCGGAGAGAAAGAAAGAGGAACCATTGCTACTCTACTAGTAAGTCAGATAAGTCGATTAGAGATAGTATTGGGTAAGTGCGTTGCTGTAATGTTAATCTCTTTCACCAGTATGGTTTTAGGACTGCTTGGGCTTACTCTTGCTTTTTTATCGGGAGCTTCTATTGCCGGGGGCATTCAGGGAGTGAATTTTGGGATATCTATTAATACTATCTTTTTACTCTTTTTGGTTTTATTCCCTTTAGTCGGTTTAGCCAGTGCAGTATTAGTGATGGTAGGCATATTTGCCCGCAATATTAGGGAGGCTTCGAGCTATATAACCCCCATCTATATGTTAACTGTCTTATTGGGGATAGTTTCTGTAAGTCAGGGAATGGAATTGACCGGTAACATGTTTTTAGTTCCGGTTTTAAATAGTAGTTTTGTTTTCAAAGAGCTATTGATGGGTAAGATTTACTGGGATCATATTTTAACTACGTTTAGCGCTAATATAATTATTGCCGGAATAGCTCTATTCGGAGCTACTCGTCTATTTAACAAAGAAGAAGTCCTCTTCAGAAGTTAAAAATAATACTATAAATCCGGTAGGACAGGCGTCTCGCCTGTCGCTATATTTATATACAAGATATAAATAAAAAATTTACTATCAGGTCAGATAACTAAATTACCCCTAAGGTGCGAACTAATGGGAGAATATGATAAAGTTATAGATAAAGAGAAACAGAGGAAGGCGAAAGAATATCAAAAGAAAAAAATTATTTTTAAAATTACTGGAACCGCTCTTTTTTTAGCCTATTTTTTAATATTAATATTTAGTAGCCTTTCCTTTGTAATTGAAGAAAAAATATTGTATTTTACCGACATACAATGGCAGATTATTGCTTTATATATTTTTTTTATCTTAACTTTTTATGATTTACTTTCCTTGCCGTTAGAATTTTATGCTTCTTATACCTTTGAACACAAATATCATTTTTGTACTCAAACATTAGGAGATTGGTTCGAAGATTGGTTAAAAAGTTATATCTTGAGTTTGGTTTTAGCTATCCCTATCATTGAAGGAATTTATTGGGCTATCAGAACATTTCCTCAAAATTGGTATCTGGTAGTTACAATTTTTACCGTTCTTTTAACTGTTCTTTTAAGCCATTTTTCCCCCATATTATTGACTCCGCTTTTTTTTAAATCGAAGAAGATAGAAGGGGATAATGAATTAGCTCAAAAATTAATTAAATTATGCAATAAAGTAAATACCAAAGTTAAAGGGGTTTATGAAATAAATTTTAGTTCCAAGACCACTAAAGCCAATGCCTATCTTTCTGGTTTAGGTAATACTCGGAGAATTGTGATAGCCGATAATCTTTTGAAAAATTTTACTCTTGATGAAGCAGAGGTGGTATTTGCTCACGAATTAGGTCATCATGTTCATAAGGATGTTCTAAAAGGAATACTTTGGACCAGTTTGATATATTTAGGAGCTTTTTATTTTACCAGCCTTATTTTAAAAAATGTCGGTCTTTATTTAAGTTATGAAGTAAGCGATATTTCTAACTTTCCTGTTTTAGCTTTATCCATAGGGTTTATTCTATTCTTATTTAATATACCTCTTAATTTTTATTCCCGAAAGAGAGAGCAGAACGCTGATGAATTTGCCTTAAAAACGACTGGGAAAGTAGATGCTTTTATCACATCGATGGCAAAATTTACAAATCGAGATTTAGCTGATGCTCATCCTCATCCTTTTATTGAATTTCTCCTTTACACTCACCCTTCTATCGGTAAGAGAATTAATTATGCTCAGGAATTTAAGAAGAAAATTGAATTAGAAAAACAAAAAGAATGAATTTTAAATATGTAACATTTTGTGCCTGGCACAAAATGTTACATATTCTGTATATTCTTTGCTATATTTTGTAATATTGATATAATAAAACTGAAAAAATACAATTTTATGCTACACACTTTTGTGATACTAAAGATATTAAGAGGTAAAAATTATAACTTAATAGTCCATAGGGCTAAATAAAGAGGGTGTTTTATAATGAGAAAGCCCCTTGTTTTCACCTTGATAGTGATTTTAATTTTTTGCCTAACCATTTCTGCCCAGGAACAGGAAGAAGATAAAGAAGAAATTTTTACTCAGAGAAGGCAGAGTATGGTTATAAATCAATTACAAAGCCGGGACATCACCGATTCAAAAGTCTTACAGGCCATGTTCACTGTTCCCCGCCACCAATTTGTTGACCCACGCATTAGAGAATCAGCTTATAATGATTACCCCCTTTCTATCGGTGAAGGCCAAACTATTTCCCAGCCTTATATTGTAGCCTTAATGACTCAACTTTTAGAACTAAAAGGAGGAGAAAAAGTTTTAGAGATAGGAACCGGCTCAGGATATCAGGCAGCAGTTTTAGCTGAAATTGTAAAAGAAGTTTATACAGTGGAGATATACGAAAGTCTTTCTAAAAAATCAGAAAAATTACTAAACGATTTAGGTTACCGAAATATTAAATTTAAAGTTGGAGATGGTTACCATGGCTGGGAAGAACATGCACCTTATGATGCCATCATTGTAACCTGTGCCCCTGACCACGTCCCTCCACCCCTTCTTCAACAGATTAAAGATGATAGAGGCCGAATAGTAATTCCTGTTGGCGGAATATGGATGGTTCAAACTCTAATGAAAATAGAAAAAACAGAAGGAAAAATTAAATCTAAAGGGATTATCGGAGTAAGATTTGTTCCCATGATTGGACATAGCAGATAAATTTTTTTAGTTTACATAAATGTAGATTAGAAATTATGGGAAATTTTAAAATTGGAATATCGTAAGCATTTCTTTGTTATAAATATTTTCCTCTATAGGGAATAGGAGAAGGTTCTCTGTTCCCTAAAATACTGAGAAATCCAAAAAGATATATCAGGGCAGCTAATATAGCCACTACTTTAAAACCAAAGAAGAGAGCGATCATCACTGCGGAGACAGAGGCAATAATCGAGCAGAAGCTATTAGTCGCCCACAACCAGGGAATAAGTCCCTTTCCTTGCCCTATCGAATTGACCAGCTTTATCCCCAAGGGGAAGGGCATTCCCATTAAAAATCCTAAGGGAAAAATTAGCCCCAGCGTAATAAATGTTCTAACAAACAAGCTATACTTCAAAGTGGTATTAAAAACATAAGGCAAAATAAATTGATAAAGTATTAAGATGCCACACAAGGCAAAGATAATAATTTTCAGAGCATTAACATAATTTTTCTCCACTCTTCTTGAATAAAAGCTCCCCAGACCTGAGAAGAATAAAAAGGAAAAGATAATAATTGAAGTAGAATAGCTGGGATTAGTTAAATAGAGGATAAATTTTTGGATAAAAGAGATTTCTAAAAGCATATACCCCAAACCAAGAGAGGCAAAATAAAGCAAAAAAGGAATCTTTACCTTTTTTTCAGTCACAGGGAATCTCTTTAAAATTAAAGGCAGAAATATAAAAATAATGCTAAATATTATTCCCTGCAGAAAAGTGGCAAATATAATTAAATTCCCCCATTCTATCAAGGGCTGCCAGTTGGCCGTACTTTTTATAATCCTGGGGATGTTTTTCCACTTCAAAGTGTAGAAAAAATATGGTTGATTATCAGTAACTGCTGAAACATTAAAGAAATAACTATCATAAAAATCTTTTAAGTTACCTTCTTTAAAACTATCTACCAATTGCTTTATCTCTTGATAATAATAACTCTCCTCCAGGACGTGATTTATATTTGCCTCCTCCTCTTTAATCCCCGGAAAATAGACTGCATCAAAGTTTCTTTCATTACAAAAATCTTTAATTATTTTTATTTCTTCCTCTCCTATTTCTTTTTTACTCAAGATAAGGGTAGAAGTAGCCCAACTACGAATTACTGCCAGATGATTTTCCGGTCTTTCTATTCCTACTCGTTGAAGGGCTTCTAAGGCTATACTACCGAGACGTACAATTTCTCGAGGGGGAAATTTTAGCCAGCGAGTAATGCCCAACTTCCCATCATCAGAGAGATGCTGCCAAAAATCTATAAATGCCTCCACCGTATAGAGATAATTTTCTGAAATGCTGTAGAATCCTCCGGAAGCAGTATTGGATGAGCCAATTAAAGAAATTTGAACCAAGTCAAACTTTTGCTCCAATCCTTTTAATATACTCCTCCCTTCACCGGTAAAAATTTTAGTTCCTGCACGGTTATAAATATTTCCCGAATAATCGGCATAATTACCCTGTAGTAAGATTTTAACATCGGGATTCATTTCAATCCCCCGGATCTCTTCTGCTTCATTATAAATTCCTCCTAAGACATCTAATCCTCCTCCCGGTCCAATGATTAAAACTTTTCTTTTGTCACCGATAAGATGAAATCCTAAGGCAGAAGAAATATAATCTGAAAACTCTATTTTTTTCAATTCTTCTAAATCATTTTCTCCCTCTAATTTAGTAATTGCACTCAATCCGTCACCATCAGTAACCATTCCTAATTGTTCAGGAATCTCTCCGGAAAAATTCAGACTTAGCCCGGGAGCATATTTTACCCCCTCACTTTCTACCACCTCCAATCTGGCGAAACTATTCTCCTGTCTATCAATTATTCGGGAATTAGGATAGCGAAGCAAAGTGAATAAACTTTTATAAGGATTTACCGGGAAAGAATAAAAACTTTTTGCTCCACTAAATAAAATAATAAAAACAAATACCCCCACCAGATAAATTGCTGAGCTTTTATTTTTCAGCTTTAAGGAAAATAAAAAAGAGGCTAGAAAAGAAAGTAGTGGAGGGACAATCAATAAACGACTCAAACTTATATAATTAGCCAGAACCAAGAAAGAGATACAGCCTACAGCTGCACCCCCCAAATCGCAGAAATAAATTTTATTTATTTTTTCGGGTAGTTTAGATATGGCTAAGGAGATGCAGATTCCGGCAAAGAAAAAGGGTATGGCAATAGCTAAATAATAAATCACCAAATACAGCAATTGATATCTATCCGTTATTACTCGATAAAGGTCGAAGGGGACTTTAGAGATGACAAATGTAGAGAGTAAAGAACCCAAAGAAAATAGTAAGGAAAAGAAGAGGAGATATTTATATAAATTTTTACCTTCAGCCCTTTTCAGAATCGAAGAAAAGACCGATAAAAAAGTTCCGCTCGCTCCGTATCCTAAAAAGGCAATACTAATAATCATAAAGGCCAGATAATTCCATTGGAGAATGGAAAATACTCGCATAAGGGAGAGTTCAAAGAGCAAGACCGAAATAGAGAAGAAAAATATTCCCATATACAAAGGAGAATCATTATTTTTTTTATACATCATCTTTTCCTCTAATTTCTTTTAGATTCACTATTGGGAAAGAGAAACATTCTTCTTTATATATTCCTGCTTTTAAGGCTAAACAAAAAGTAAAGTGTGTCCTTATTTTATTTAAAACTTAAAATTGCCCATATAATAATATTTCACCATTTAAATCAAAAAACCCTTTTTTATCGAAAACATTTTAATACAAATTTATTTCCCCCTTCTCTCATGTCATTCCCACGAAAGTGGGAATCCAGTTTTTTCTTCTCTTTCTTTATTTCGTATTTTATGCTTTTGTTCTTAATACCAATGACTAAATTATCCCATAACTCGTATTTTTAATCGGTCAATCGGTCTATTGGCGAATTGGTTAATTGAATAAACTTTTTCTTCAAAAAAGAAGGATTTCCCAAACCCTTTGTCGAACATATAATAGGGTGTATTTATAAATCAAAATGGTAAAATAACCAATCGTGCTGCCTTAGATAAAATAAATAAACTTACCGAATTGCAATTATTGAAATCTAAAGGAAAAGAAAGAGCCCTACATTATATATTATAATAATGGGATATGTACCTAATATAATTAAAGTGGGAAGATAAAATAATAAATAGAAAGGAAAGGAGAAAAGTAATGAATAAATTAATTTTTAATAAAAAATTGTTTAGATTTTTTTGTCTTGTTATTTTGATTATACTAATATTTTGTGGTGTTAATGCTTGGAGTTCGGAACTGGTTTTACATGAGCATAATTATTTAGGTGAATATTTTGATGAAGGCTATGCTGAAACTTTTGTCTCTTTTTCTCTAAAGGACAATCAAGGGCAGTGGATTAGTGGATTGAAGTTAGAAGATGTACAAATTTCTGAATCAATTATCTCCAAAACTGAAGATAGAATAGCTGGCCCCTATGTAGTCGATATCGCGTTACAAAAGGAGAATGAAGATACGCAGGAAGCGGGGTTAAGAGAACGTTCGGTTAGTGCAGAAAAGATGGATATTGTATTCTTAATTGATGGTAGCGGTACCATTAGTAAGGCAATGCCGGGTATAGAACAAGAGATCCAGCGATTAATAGATAGACTTTTAGAAGCCCATGTAGATTTTCGTATAGCCATGGTTATATTTAATGAAGTGCCAATATTATGCGATTATTTCCGTTTTTACGACTGTATGGAAGTAGATAAATTAAGAGAAGAAGTTGAATCTATTTGTCAAACCGGAACAGAATGGTGGAGCCCTACTACTGCCTATGATGCTTTATTATTTACTCCCTGGTTAGATTTTCGGGAAGAAGCCCGCAAGATTAGTGTAATTATTACTGATATTACTCCTCAGACGGTATATGGAAGTTATTGGTATGCCGGAGGATGTACTGCTACTACTCTTTCCGCAGTAAAATGGTTTTTACAGGAAACCGGTATTGAACTATATTATTGTCTTAATCCTGACCAAGATACTGATTTAGAATATTATACTGATCCCGATATTAATCCGCGGGCCGGAGATACACAGAGTGGATTTGCTGCTCTAGAGAAGATGGGTCTTGCACTTCCTCTTGGTGAACCGGATTGGCCTTTTCTTCAGAAAAATATTTCTTTTACCTCATCTCCAATTGTTAATTCCTGCTATTATCTTTCCTGGCAGACCTTATTGCCGGAAAAATCTATAGAATTACCCGGAGATATTCAGGATTACTATATTGAAATTACCTTACAGGTAAAGGACCCGGATAATCCGGAGCAAACACTAAGTAAAACTTATAATTATCCGTTAAAGAAACAAGTAAGTAGTTTAAAGATGGAGGTTACTGATTCCCAGGGTAGACCAATAGATGGTCTCGTGGCTTATTTGGACTATCCTATAGGAAATTGGCGGAAAAACTATTTATATCAATTGCCCATAAATAACGGATTGTTAGAGGTAGAAGAAATACCGATAGGTAAGTATTTCCTTATAATTACAAGTGGTGGTGGAGGAGAAGAAGATGATGCCTCTGACAGATATTCTGAAGTTGATTATATTTATAGGCAGTGGATAGATGTTCCTCCGGAGGGATTAGAATTAAAAATTCAAATTCCTTTACTCTGGCGGGATGGAGAGCTGGCTAAAGCTTATGGCTTGATAAAGGATTTAGGGGAATTAAAATTTTCTCATGCCCCCTTTGAAGAATTCACTAATCATGCGGAGTCCTGGCTAAAAGAACTTGATGAAAAAGGATTGACTATAGAGGATTTGGTAAGAATTAGACGTTTTTATGTACCTTTATCAGGATATAATAATATTAATGAATATGCCTACTGGGAGAACAGGGGAGCAATTAATAGTTTTAGCGAAATTGTCCGGAATTTTCATCAAATTATGGCTAAGATAAGAGAGTTACAAGATTCATTAGAGACTGATTTAGAAGAACAGCTTGCAAGTATACCGTTAGAGATAGCCTATGATATATTAACTGCAGGAGGATTTACCGAATTAAAAGAAAGCTTGGAGTTGGCGGTAGAAGAATTGGTGGATTATTTGAAAAATGAGTTTTCGCCGCTGCTGTTTTCAAAAATCTTGGAACAAATTCCGGATTCGCCGTATAAACCCATAATAAAAAGCATGATGCAGTCAATTATTTTTGAGGAAGACTTTGATAGTTGGGATTCGGTTTTAAAAGCAGCAGATAGTTTAGGCATAAAAGAGCTTGTTGAAGAAAGCGATAAATTAAAAGGTGAAGAAGCCGTGGAGTTACTGGCGGAGAAGAGCCTGCAAAAATTGTTTTTAGATAAATACTACTTCCAAAAGGTTCAAACGGGGTTAAATAATCTTTTGGATAAAGCACAATTTTCGCCTCTACCAGGCAATATTTATACTTATTACAATAATGTTGTGACTGACGATGAGTTTTGGAATTGTAGAGGTATAGTAGAAGAATTACAGGAACCTTCCTGGAAAGCCTTGCAAGAACAGGAAGATATTTCGGAATGGGCTGCTAATATTAAAGGTTTAGCAAATTATCTGGAGGCGGCTATTACCCCCTTAGAAGCCTTGGCTGAAGTTTATCCGCCTTTACAGGATACAGCAGATGCCTTAGATGGTTTTATAATTGTCCTTGATGGTATTCAAATTATTAGTCGAGCTATTGAATTTGGACTACAAATTGATTGTTTATATACTTATGGAGAAAATATGGAGCCTATCTGGCAAGCAGTATTTGAAGAATAAAGCTGAAATCTAATAGGGAGCCTTTATAATTGTAATTAGCTTAATATACCAATTAATATACTGGTTAGCATATCACCCGGTGCATTTTTCTGTAAAATATTATTTTAAAAACATTTTGCCCTAAGAGTAATAATTAAAATTAGAGATTAGATATTAATGTTTGACTACCAATATAACTCAAAAAAAATAAATTTTAAGGAGGATAAAAGAATGAAAAAAGAATATAGGACAATATTTCTAATAGTGGGTGTACTAATTATTTTTCTTGGTTTTTCTTTTTCGGCTATAGCAGCAGAATTTAGCGCTGATTTAAAGATTAAACAACCGGATAAGGAGTATGAATTTAAATATTATGCTCAGGGCGATTTCTATCGATTAGAGAAACTAACCGGTGAGGACAGAATTTTGCTTATTGCTGACCGCAAAGCGGATATTACCTGGATGTTAAATCCGGAAGATAAAATTTACATAGAGTTAAAAGGTACAGATGCAGTATTTTTTAACCCAATACGGGGTTGGGAAGCAACAATCGAAAGTACCGAGGGAAAAAAGGTAAGGACTGAGACAGTTCAGGGTTACTTATGTGAAAAATATACCTATACTCCTCCGGGAGGAACAGAGCCGGGAATGGAAGGGTGGTACTCATCTGAATTAGACACTTTTGTGCGAATGATAGTTCATTACGGAGGAGGCTATGATGACGGAATTTTTGAATTACTTAATATTCAGAAAGTTTCCCAGGATGATTCCCTCTTTAAAGTTCCGGAAGATTATCAGAAAGAAAAATCTCCTGTAGAAAAAGCGCGGGAAAAAGCCCAGGAAAAAGAAGCTGCTCGACCGTTGCTTACCGGGGCAGAAAAGACTGTTTCACCTGCCGGAAGATACATGGGACCCGGAGGAGCTTTGAGGGTTAAAGTAGACCCGAATAAATCTGTACGGATAGTGATTAAAAACCAGATAAAAGAAAAATCTACTTATAAAATAACTCCTTTCAAAGAAGGTTTACCAGTAGAAGATAAAGTCATTCATTCCAGTTTAACAGGGCAAAGGAAAGAGAGCGAGCGATTCTTTGGGGAACAGCTGAAATTGGATGAGATTTTAATAGAGGTAGAAGAAGGATTAGTTATTGCGCTGGTTATGAAAGAATATTCTTCTTTTGATGAAGTTAAGCGAGAAGAATATTTCGTAATGGAAGAAAGCGAGCAGGGATTATTTACAAGGGAAAATCTTAAATTTGTGCTTACACTAACCGGAGACAGTCAGGGGGCAGAAAGCTCCCCATTGAAAGTTAAATTTTTTAAGGGGCAATATAGTGATCTTTTAAATGAAGAGGATTTTAATTTACCTAATGGGCAAATAAAGAAATGGGAATTTAATCCCGGAGAAATTCAAACCTTTGAAGTTTTAGTAGGAGAATCAGGAGGAGTGAAGTTATTATCAGAACAGTATCCAGTAGTTAGCAAAAAAACTCTCAGAATATTAAGTGAGGATGAAAAAAATGAATTAGTTCAGAATTTGATTCATAAAGAGCTAAATAAAGTTAAGGTTATACTTGATTCCGGAGTAGATGTAAACATGAATATTTCCTCTACTGATTCCCTCTTAATGGGAGTTTGCAGATACAGCGATAGTGAGATGGTAAAATTGTTATTAACTTATAATCCCGATATATATTATCAGGATCAGTATGGTAATAATGCCCTGACTCTTGCAGTCGGGAATTTTGATAATTATAAAGGAATGATTCCTCTCCTACTGGAAGCAAGTGCTGACCCTAATTCTAAAGTAGGTAGTTCGGGGCAGATAAACTTTACTGCCTTGGGAAATATTATCAATAAGGCTTTAATCAGTAAAAGTGAAGAAGATTATCAGATAATTGAAATGTTCCTTTCTCACGGAGTAAATGTCAACCTTGCTCCAAAGACGGGAACTACTCCTTTAATGCAGGCTTCCTATAAAGGAGATGTGCGGTTAGTGAAATTATTTTTAGAGTATGGGGCTAATCCCAACCTAAAAGATAAACAAGGTAAAACTGCTTTAGATATGGCTAAAAAGAAAAATCATCAGGAAGTAATTAATTTATTGCAGAAATAGTGTCAGAGGGGCAGTTATTTTTTTGACAATATTTAAGATGAATTGGGGTCCACAAGTCCACAAAATGTAAAATGAAAATAGAATAAAAAATTGTGAAGTTGTGAACCCTGGATTTTTATCTAAGAGAAATATTCTTTGAGGCAATCTCGTAATAAAAAGGGGGATAATCTTTCCCCCTTTTGTTATGTCAATCCCACGAAAATGGGAATCCATCTTTCCTTTTTATCTAATTGCGAAAACCAACAACTAAAGACTTTTCCTTAAAAAAAGAAGAATTATTTAAAACTTTGTCGAATATAAAAAAGAGACAACAGCAGAAGATTAAGGAAAGCAAAAAACAAACAGATTGCCTTAACTGGAAAAAAGATAAGGAGTATATAAGATGTATCCCTGATTAAACTAAAAAGGGTATAGAATTATGGATGAGATTGAAAAATTTGAAAAGAAAATAAAAGAGTATAAGGATGAACTGTTTGGAGTTAAGCTATTTTATGAGGGAACAAAAATTTTATAGGATGATTCTTATTTAGAAAGAATAAACTTTGAGCAACATTATGAAAATATAATGAAACGAGGCGAAAATGTAATTAATAAAGCTGAAAAAATACTTAATAAAATAAAGGCTAACAACGACATTAATAAGGTTAAAGAAGTAACATTCCCACTTTTAGAAAATGAATTAATGCCTTTGATAAGTCCTGATGGCATACCTCGTTTAAAATTATTATTGGAAACTTATAATGGACTATTCCCAGAAAGAGATAGAAAAATTCCTCTAACAGAAGAAGAATATAAATTAATAATGAATAAAGTAATAAATAAATTCTAAGAATTTAATAAATGGGATTTGTCCCTATTTTAATTAAACCTATCTGAGGTTTTAAACTATATGGAAGATTATCAAATGTATCTAATATTAATAGTTGTTGGAATAGGAGTTATCATTCTTTTTTTCTCTTGGATTTTCGATATAAGATATAAAGTTAAAAAATATGACGAATTAAAGCCTAAACTTGATAACTTAGAATACAATAAACATCAATTATCTTTAAGAGAAGCTGAGTTTAATAGTAATCAATTTGAATGGAAAAAAAGAATAGAAAAACAACAAATTACATGGAAAGAGAAAATAGAAAAAGAAAAATTCGAATGGGAAGAAAAAGTTGAATCCGATAAAAAGGCTATAGAAATATTAGCAAAAGAGAAGTCAAAAGGCTTTCCTTGGCTTGCTGATGCTTATGCTGAATATTTTTATCTTCAGGGTCAAGAAGAAGCAAATTATTTAAATAACAAAAAACATCCTGCTCCAGTTTCTGCTAATAAGGTTCGTGAAATAGCCCATAAAAGGAGGATTATTGAAAAAAAATTACGTATTGCACAAGAAATTATTAATTATTATCAAGACCTATTTCCTTTTTTAGAAGATTTACTAGGTGAAACAGAAGACGAGATGCTTGTATATATTCTTTCTAGAAATATTGAAGAACCTATTAAAGATGTTGGAGAAATTGGGGTAGATCCTGTAAAAATATATCTATCTCATTTATCAAAAGAAGAGTATCAAAAATTATCTTCAACAGAAAAAAACCAACTTGCACTAGAAAGATATTGGAGTAAACATAAAAATAACTGGCAATTAGGTAAAGATTATGAGCGATACATTGGATATTTATTTGAGAGCAATGGTTATTATGTATATTATCAGGGGATTTTAGAAGGCTTTAATGATCTTGGAAGAGATTTAATTTGTAAAAACGAGGGAGAAACAATAATAGTTCAATGTAAACGATGGTCTCATTATAAAACAATTCATGAGAAACATATCAATCAACTTTATGGTACTCTAATAAAATATAGGATTGATCATCCAAATGAAAAAGCTAATGCCCTTTTATGCACAACAACAGTACTTTCTGATAGAGCAAAAGAATTTGCTAAATATCTTGATGTAAAAATTAAAGAAGAATTTCCACTCCAAACTTATCCTTCCATTAAGTGTAACATTTCTAGACGAGATAGCGAGAAAATTTATCATCTTCCTTTTGACCAACAATATGATAGGACTCTTATAGAAGAAGAGAGAAATGAATGTTATGCAGAGACAGTAAAAGAAGCGGAAGAACTTGGCTTCCGTCGTGCTTGGAAGTGGAGGGGGCAGGAAGGTTTATAAAAAATAACTCAAAATTAGTACAAATGAGTTTAAAATATTTATTTAAAGGAGGAGAAATTATATGGTTGTGAAGGATGACTATATTAAAATTCCGCTTTCATTTCAACATACGATGTCATATCTATTTGGGGAGAAAAACTATCTTGGACATGTAGGTTGGGTAAAAAATCTGAATGGAAAAAAGATCTATTGAAAATAATAAAATATATAAAAAAAACAATAAAAATCAATATAGAATCTGATAAATATCATGAAAATAAATTGAGAAATTTACTTAATCTAGAAGAAAGAATTAAAAAACATAAAGAAATAAATGATATAAATATTGAAATAATTGAAATATTTACTATAGTTATTTTTGAATTAATAGGTCATTCTCCTGAGCATTTGCATTGGAAACACCCCTATAGAGATAATTTTTGGAAATTGGATAGATTTCGAAAAATAATATATTTACAGTCAGATTTACAAAAAGCAAACCTCATAATATACATTGTGGATGTTATAAAAAAATATAAAATTACAATTCCAGCAAAATATTATAGTTTAGGTGAGTTGTATTCATTTAAATTTAAAAGTAATCCTGTAATATTTTTAGATTGGTTTAAAAGTGAGTATCCTAAGTTTTACTGTGAAATATTTTAAAAAGAAGAGCTTTAACCTATCAAGAGATGATAACGTGACAAGTTTATTTACTATCAAGCAGTTCGATAAGAAGATAAGAGGAAGTAAGAATGTATGGGGTCTTCACAGGTTTACAAAATGTAAAACGAAAATAGAATAAGAAAATGTGAAGTTGTGAAGCCTGCCCCCGGATCTTTTTAAAAAGGCGGTCTTTGTTATGAATATGAACAAAAAAGTAATATCTTACTTATTAATCATTACCATAATTTTTGGTTTATTTTGTTCAGCTTCTATTTCACAAACAATTAATGTTAAAGATTATATTAAAGATAAATTTCCCTCTATATTTAGTTTCTATCTTTCTTCTCTCGAAGATCTTGACTCATACGAAAAAGAATTTATTGATTTATTGGAGAAATTACCGAAAGAAGAACAAGAATATTATGCCAAAGAAGTCTATAAAAATGGTTTTTCCCTGGAACTTTTAGAAAATGTTAAAGAGGGTAAAACAATTCAAGTGCCTACGAGTAGGCCTACTTTGCCTTCCTTACCTAAACCAAAAGAAGAAACAACTGAAAATTTACCTTCTATCATAAAAAGAATCAAACCATCTGTCGTTATTATTTTTGCTTATAATGATAAAGGAGAATTCTTAAAACTAGGTAGTGGTTTTTTTATAAGCCAGAGTGGTGATATTATCACTAATTATCACGTGCTTCAGGGGGCAAGCTCTGCCGAGGTAAAGACTTCAAATGGTAAAACTTATCCCATCACCTATATTATAGCAAAGGATGAGCAAAATGATATCATCCGTCTTTCAGTAGACATTCCCTCTCAATATGTATACCCTTTGTCTTTAAGTACAACCATACCAGAAGTAGGAGAAGGAATAATAGTATATGATAGTCCATTGGGTTTGGAAAAAACAGTTAGTGATGGGATTATTTCTGCAATAAGAGAAGTTCCCGGTTATGGTAAACTTATCCAAATTACTGCCCCTATATCACCTGGTTCAAGTGGTAGTCCGATCTTAAATATGAATGGAGAAGTTATCGGAATAGCTACTTTTCAATTCATAGAAGGGCAGAACTTAAATTTTGCAATTCCCAGTGAAAGAATAGCAAACCTTAATTTAAAAAAGGAAATTTCTCCTTATCTTAAAAAATACAAAAAAAGTGAAGAGAAAAAAGATTCCGACTATGCTTATGAAGCATACGATAAAGCGTTATATTTTATAGACAAGAGAGACTATGAGAAGGCATTATCTTATTTGGAAATAGCGATTAAAACAGATTTATTATCATTAAAAGAGTGGGTATATTTTGAGATTGGTTACTGCTATGAAGAACTTAAATCTTATACTGAAGCAATAGAAGCATATAAGCAGGCAATTCGAATTGATCCTGATCATGCAGATACTTACTACAATTTAGGTAATGTTTATTTTGCATTGGACAACCATTATAAAGCATTAGAAGTTTATAAGCAGGTTATCCGTATTGCTCCCGATTATGTTAATGCCCACTACAATTTAGGTGTTACTTATGGCGAACTTGGTTTCTATAAAGATGAAATAGAAGCATATAAGCAGGTAATCCGTATTGCTTCCGATTATATTCAAGCCTACAACAATATGGGTGTTGCTTATGGTAAATTAGGCAAATATATTAAGGCAATAGAATTTTTCAAGCAGGCAATCCGTATTAACCCTGATTATTCTAAAGCCCACTTTTACTTAGGTGGTACGTATAAAATAGTTGGAGATGAAAAATCAGCTTTAAACGAATATAAAATTCTTAAAGAATTAGATATTGATTTAGCCAATAAATTGTTTGATTTTATTTATTGATATAAAGGTAATTTAAACGAGATATTAAAATATAAAGAGGGAGTTAGAGTGAATAAAAAACAAAGGTTAGTTTTGGCAATTTTTATTCCGGTTATTATTTTCTTCCTTGCACTTACTATTGCGTATTATATGGGAGTTACACTTGTAAGCCATAGCGGAAGTTTAATCCACTTTCCCTGGGATGGGGAAGATAGTAGTGAAGGCTTTTATACAACAATAACTTATAATCCCTTTAATTGGGGAGGGACTTGGTATATATGGGTTTTATATTTAACTTTTTGCTGTGTTTTTGAATATAAACTATTTGCAGATAAAAAAGTAATTAATAGTAAAAAGAAAAAAAATAATCTTAGCTGACACATATATTCCTACAAAAAATTACAAAAGTAATAGGGGGTACATTATGAAAAAAATAATTATTATATTCATAATTGTGTTTTGTTTATTTTCCTTTATGGAAATTTCTTGCTTGGCAAAAGAACCACACAATTATGGTAAAATATGGAATTCTTGGTCTGATTATATAAGAAGTATTTATATAATGGGACTTAAGGATGGACTTCAAAACCAAATTTATTTTTCTTTTATTTACCGACTTATAATTGAAGAAAAAGATGTATTTGATAAATTTTTAAAAGATTCTGAAGTGGTAAAAACAGAGGAAGCAAGAAACAAAACATTATCGGGTTTTATCAATTTTAATAATGAAGCTATTGGAAATGTTATGACTGACTTATATAAAGACCCAGCGAATACTTATATATCCTTTTATGATATGGGTGGTATCGCTTATCGGAAGCTCAAAGGAGAGTCTATTGAATTATTATTAAGAGAATTAAGAGAAGAAGCATTGCGTTAAAAGGTGTGAAACTCGGAATAGGGATTCCGAAGTTTTAGATATTAAAGCGATGGGGAGCAGGATAGTTTATTTAAATAATTTTATTGAAAAAAGGATTTATAAAATAATTGTAATATAATATATATAGAAAAATTATTTTTTGGGTGTGAAAATGGAAAAAGAGTATTTATTAAAAATAAAAAAAGAACTAAGCAAATATCAAAATATTCCAAAAGATTTGTACAATTATATTGAAAATGCATTCAAAAAAGGTGCGCAAGAACATTTACTCCCCGTAATAGCGGTTAAAAAAGAGCGAAAAATAGTATTAGAAAAAATTGATAATTTATTTAAAGAAGCTTCCAATATAACTGAACTATCACCAGCAGATATAATAAAAGCATTAGATTTCCATTCAAAAGATACAGATTTAGCAAGAATCGATGCGACCTTTGCTGAATTAAGAACTATTAATTTTCTTAGTAATCTAAATCTATATAATATTACTCCTTTACAAGCTAAAAAAGGCGAAAAGTGCGCAGATATTATTGCTACGGGAGGTTCTGATAAATATGTCATAGAAGTATTTTGTAAAATATCACAATCTTCCCCGCAAACGGAAGATGAATTAATAAAAGATCTTGAAAATAATACAATACTTAATTATCCTTACACTTATGAGGATGATCTTTTTCAATATTATATAGATAAATCTATACTCAAAAAAATACAATTAGATAATACAGCAAAAAAATATAAATGCAATAAAAGAATAATGGTTTTGGTTTTAAATGACCAAAATATTTTTGGCTTTTTAACACCTGATGAATGCACTAAAATACTTAGTAAAATATCAACTGAATTAGATTGGGGAAGTAACTACTATTTTGCTATTGTTACTGGGTTGGTATCATTAGATATTATTTATCCTCCTATAACGCTATAATCACCTACATGCAGGGGATGGGTCAGGCTTCACAGCTTCACAAAATAACAAAATAGGAAAAATAGTCGATATTTTTATATACAACTAAATACAAGTTAAATTTTTTGCATATTCATAGCTAATAATTTCTTTATTTTTTGGTTTTGTCCAGGCTTCTTCTTTATGGGAATATTGGGTTATTTCTTTCTAAGGTGAGATGCTTAAAAGCATTCAATACTTCTTCTATACTATTTATTTCTTCTTGAGAAAAAATACCAATGGTCGGTTTTTCAAGTGATTTTGTAAATTCGTATTCTTCGACAGAGAATTACATAGGGGATGGTCATTTATTTAATATATTACATTTCAAATCTCTGAACCAGATTCTGTTCAATCCATTTTAGGTTTTCTTCCATAAACAATCTGTCCTTTTCCTCTTTTTCTTTCTTTTTAAGAGCTAATTTATTTAGTTTTACTATTTTACTTTCCGATTCCATTTCTTCTGTTTCCATTATTTTTTCTTCCTCATCATTTTCCTCTCTGTATGATTCCGGATTAAGATAATTAGCTTTCAAGGCGGCAATCAGCCAGCCGGCAGGATTTATTACATCCCTCTTTATCCGGAGAAGGTCT
>Ga0307432_1000995_pt1 | contig 18782 bp, 23 predicted proteins | sample SalMarWE160150MG_FD_202158 | JGI IMG/M metagenome (GOLD analysis project Ga0307432, IMG submission 202158) | Salt marsh sediment microbial communities from the Plum Island Ecosystem LTER, Massachusetts, United States - WE1603-150 | ecosystem: Environmental > Aquatic > Marine > Intertidal zone >...
CCACTACTATACCAGTCATTCACCACCATGCCAGTCATTCACCACCATGCCAATCATGCACCAGCCTTAGGGGCACCCCTCCCCTCCGCACCCCTTTCCTTCCCACGGAGGGTATTTACTGAAATGAAACTTCCTTCCTTTCGCCGGCGGCAAAGCCGCTCGGCTCAGGCACACATGCGTTTGCCCCATCCTTCGTTAGCCCCACAGGAAGGAAGGGAAGAAACCGTTTTTAAGGGGAACTGGGCGGTAGAGGGAAGTTTGGGCTGATGAGCTGCTCATATACCTTGAACCACTTGACCTGCACGGACTCCGGCCACTCGTTGGAGAACTCGGGGAACGAGGGTAGATGATTGTTGGTGGGGGTGACTACTGCCGGGCTGCTTGCAGGTGATTTCCTAGTGGGGTGGCTTCTTAAGGTAAGGGCATGCTTTTCCTGGGGGGTTAGCCATCTTATCTCTAGCTGGGACATCGTTCCACTTGGTATGCTCCACTTCTTACGGGTGGCTGGCCTCCCTATGCTGCGGAGGTCGGCTAGTATCTCCTCCTTGTGCTCCTCATAACGCTGGTGCTTTTCCATGTTGCTTGTTGCCATGCTTTCCTCCTGTTCTGATACTTGTTTGATACTAAGATTGCCCCTTTTGAGCACTGTTGTCGGCCCCCTGCCGTCCCAGGGGAACTGCTTGACCTCACCGCATAACGAGCAGACGCCTACGTTATGGCTGTTGATTTGCCATATATGTACGTGGGTGACTGGCTCCCCTGGCGGGCTGGGCCTTGGTCTCGCTTGTGTGATGATAAACGGCATGCTGCTCATCATATTTCGCACGAGAATTGCCGGCAATGGAGGCATATCGTTCCGACTCTCACCCAGCGACGCTTGATTCGGACGTAGCAGGCTTTGACGTCCCCCTTTCGGATTCGGGGCTGCCCCTTCCGCTTGCGGGTTTTGACGCCTTTCGGGCAAAAGTAGTGAGGCTGCAGTCTCATTACGGGGCTCCAATGGTGAACCTCTGCTGATAGAGCCACTGACGAAGGCTGAGGGCGGTCTCGATATCGAGTACCCGGTACTTCTTGGACGAGATCCCGCAGCGGGTATCGGTGACGGTGATGACGTCGTAGAGCTCCTGGCCGCAATTAACGGGGATGGTTATTTGACCCCCCTGAGCTCGCAATGACGCTTTTCTCAGGATAGCGTCGGCTCTCTCCTGGGCTCGGGTGCTTGTCTGGAGGTTAGGATCATAGGACTGTTCCAGGTTATCAATACCGAGTTCTAAGTTAGGCCAGTCGAAGGCGTCTTCAACGACTCGGTTATCGCTGGCATCCCTGCCGATGGCACGGGCCCGTGACAGCGTAATGTGTGATGCGTAACTGCCCTGGAGGATAACGTGGTCTGTGCCGTAGGAATAGGAGCTAGCTTCGTCGTCCTGGAGGTCTTTGACATAGGCCTCGTTACCGTCGAAGATGAGGGCGTCGGGGATGAACGAAAGGATGCGTCTCAATGCTGCGTCTCCGCTGGTGCCTGGCTGGATGGTGAAGTCGGGATAAAGGTTATCAACGGCCGAGCTCTTAGGGACTCCCCCAGGGCTGGTAAGATTGATTCCCCACCTGCAGATAATCTCCTGGATGATCTCCCACACCCGTTTATTCGCTGGCCACCTCATTTGAAATCGGGCGGACCACTTATCGGCCAGGCCCTGGCCATCGAGGCAGACCAGGGTGAGGGTTGATGTGTTAGGAGAGGAGGAATACTCCCATGAATCGATCCAGTACCTCCCCACCTCCACCGCTTCGCTTCCTTCAGAAGTCCTATAGCCTAACTTCAGGACCACTTCGCTTCGCTTTGCGGGCGGGGTTGCGTATTGGCCCTTGTGGTTATCAAGTTCCAGGTTCAAGGTTCCAGGTTCAACGTTCAAAGAGAGGATATCCTGGGTGAGATCCAGCGGGGTTCCCGCAGGCCTGGGGGCTCTCCAGACTCCGTCGGGTCGTTCGAGCCACCAATAATCGGATGTCGAGGATGTTCTAAGTCCAAAGTTCGAGGTTATATTCAAGAAGGGCTTTGGCTCGGTGAAGGCCATGGAGCTGAAGGCTGAGCCTCTGACAGAATGACAGATTAACGGCATGGTATAAGCGGTTGTTCCGGAATACTTTTCCACCGCGGTGAGCTGAGTATTCTCGTAATCCTGGGCTGATGCCGGGTTATGACAATCGGGGTACTCATAGGTGATATCCTCGCCTGCAGGTGAAATGATGAACGGTTCTACATCTGAGAAAGTGTAGGTATTGTCGAAGGTCTGCCGATAAAGGCCATAAAGGTTATAGGGGTCTCCTGCTTCCAGGGCGGCGATGACGATATCGACATGATCTGGGGTGAAGGAAGCGCCGATGCCCAGGGTAGTAGAGAAGGGATGATTGACACTGCCCAACCAGGTATGCTCGGTAGTGGACTGGTCTGAGGAATCTAAAACGATGCCGTTCTGCTGTCCTGCCTTCAATGCGAAGCAAACAACGATGTCTCCCGTTGACCACCACGTGGCTGCCATCGATAAAACATTGGTATAGGCTACGAGCTGAGCATTTGACCAATCCTGGCCGTAATTGTGGCTGTAGTACTTCCACAGGACGTTTGCCGTGGTCCTGTAGAAAATATAGACCTTCGCCCCATGGGCGGCGATAGCACACGGGCCCTGGCAATTCGCGGCTAGCTGCGTCCACTGGGAATAGTCAGACTGATCATCGGGGCTGGTGACCTTCTGCCGGTACAGCTTATTGTCGGCAGCCGCCCTGATGCGGTGCATGCTGCCCTGGCCATCGAAGGCGATGCCATGGTGGTTGTCGGCCTCGCTGCCTTCATAGAGTCTTTCCCAGGATAACCTCTTGATGCCCTGCTCGAAGTCGTAGACCTTCGCCTCCACATAGGGAAGGCGGTCAGGCTTCTTCTGAGCTGCCAAGAGGGTTGCTGATAAATCTTTCATTCTATATGTTGTGGGTCAGTTTCCAGGATCATAAAAATTCCGTTCAATATGTAGTGTCACCAAAATATCACCCCGATTAGCCTGGCGATGGCGATCCAGGCAATGACTCCGGAGGCTCTGCCTCCCAGGTAATAGTGATGCTCGTCCTCGATGTGGAAGAAGTAGTCCTCATTCATCGGGTATCGTTCTGACCAGGGGCAGAGGACCTCAAAGAATCCAATGAGAAAAGCATGCCACTCCTCGCTGGTGCTAAATAGCTCTTTCAAGCTAATTCCTGCGAAAAACGTGCGAGAACGGGCTTTTGAGTCTTCTTCCGACATATTGTTCATCTTTAGCCCTTTTCGATGCCGTTTATATCAACGCTCCCAGGGAATCGGGGACTGGCTTGTCGGCTTTCTGGTAATGTCGGGCTAAATGCCTGGCTGCCGAGATGATATCCTCGGGGTCGGCCTGGACTCTCTCCCCGCGGTAACCGCCTCTTGATAGAGCTGCCACCGCTGCCGGCATGCGGTCCCAGTCCACGGTCTTCTCGATATCGATCCTGCCCTTCAGGGCTCTGAAGATAGACTTCTTGTGATGAGGAAGCTTCCAGGTCTCGGGATCCTCCGGGTCTCCGACGATGGCGAAGGCTTCTTTGGGAAGGCCTTCCCTGGTTTTGTCCTTCTCGACTGATTCCTTTACTTTGCTCATTGATTCCTCCTTTTGAGATTGCTTCGCTCTCCTCGCAATGACACGGGCTATTGCTTGTTTGAGTTTATTCATTTTCATTTATGCCAGTTTATGGACTATGAGGTAGTCACCTCTTGATGTCCCTTCTATGTTTTTGGTAGTGCCGCAGTTATGCCAAATCTGGCTTTCTATATACTGTCCTGCTGACAGATACTTAACGGTTAGTGCGTTAGCCATTCCGTTATCTGCGATTGGCAGGGCAAACCGGCCGCTGCCAGCATCGTTTCCATTAACACGAATCCTTGTTATCAAGATGGAATCGGCTGGCATGCCTATAATCGTGTTTGCGGAAATCAATAGATATACACCGCTCACAGTGACCTCAAACCTGTGGTTGGTAAGATTAAAGTTGTTCTGAATGTCGTAGTCTTCGGCGTTATGCTGAACGGTCGTCCAAGTGGCATTGGGTATAGACTGCCCCCTGTTTCTATATCCTTTGGCTGATGATTGCTTTGCCAGGGTGAGAACGCCAGCATCATCAAGCAGAAGTGCCTCGACGCCTTTGACAACACCGTGGATCTTGTCCTCGTCGGCTGTTTTCTCTACCCACAAGTAGGTATCACCGTCGGCGTCCTGGATCTTACTTCCGCCTCCCCCTCCTCCGGAGCTGCCTGCTGGCCACGAAGCCACGATGCAAGCGTCCCGGGGATTTCCCCCAGGGATGGCTACCAGGACGTAGTTACCGATGATCATCGCCTCCGCTGCGATGTTGGTGGCCACGGCGATGTCATCCAGGTAAGTTGTCAGCGAACCGACGAGCTGGACACCCGCCTTGTGGGTGGTGCTGTTCCAGGTCTTCAGGATGCCGAGCTGTAACATAGCTATCAGCCTTCAGCTATCAGCTTTCAGTATAGAACTCCCTGGTGATCACACGGCTTTTGAGGGCTTTGAGCTTCTTCTCGTAGCGCTCGAGCCTCTCTTTGCCCCACTTCAAGAAGTTGATGGTGGCCCACTTACCAGCGATGGTGGCTTTGTCAACGGTATAGACTGATGCCGACGTTGCCAGATGTCCGGTGGCTCCGAGGACGATGATTTCCTCGAGCTGGCTCGGGATAGTCGACGATTCGGCATCGAGGGTATGCTCCTTATACCACTTTACCCGGGCATCGCTGCCGTCGCCTTCGTCGGCTAGCTGGATGGTATCCCGCCAGACTCTGAACTTCTGGTAGTAGCAGGGGTTCTCTCCTATCGGGAACTCAACGGACTCGACCCCGATGAGACCTGACAGGCTGGAGATATCGATGTCTCTTGAGCTCTCGGTGGTAGCGATATCGTCCTGCTGCTGTATAGGCTTTGCTATGGAGAACTCCCTGACGACTCTCTCGATGGCTCCGTCCACCTGGTCGTTGGTCCAACGATAGTTAGCATCATCTTCGTCCTGGAGGTCCTCGCGGACTCTTGCTCTCATTTCTGTTAAGTTCATTTCTTAGTCCTCAGCTTTCAGCTATTGGGATTTTTCTCAGGTGTGTTTTTATTTTCAAAGAAAGAGAAAAAAGAGGGTAAACAGGTGTAAGCTGCCGTTTTTCTCTTTCTTTGCTCCCCCTGTTAGCTGCTCTACCCTCATTTACACAGCGTTGTGAAGATGGTGTGTAAATCCTCATAGAGCTGCCCTTTTGGGAGTTTCTTTCTCTTTTTTTTTGCCTCTATGTTTAGGCGTTCCTGTGCGTTCCTGTACCATAACTATTCTGTCGTAGCTGCCGTGCATGCGTGGTCCTCTGTGGGATGTTCTGTGTCTCACTTTTCACCTCCTTATTCAACGTTCAACGTTCAATGTTCAATGTTCAATGTTCAATGTTAGGGGGAGGGGAGGGTCGATGCTCCCCTCCCTCCAGCGCAGGAGGTTAAGATGTGGCTTGCTGGCCGGTGCGATCCTTCTCGTTCCGGACCAAGAGGACTTCTCTGGCTGGTTCATCAATAACCAGCGTTTCAGTGGTGCAAACGTTGCCGGCTGTATCAACACTGTGTGCACAAACCGGGATACAGAACTAATGGGACGTATCCTCTCCTGAAGCCCGCAGGCCCGCGCCAGCAAATTCATTTAATCCAACACTCCTGTCAGCATGGCCGCTTTCACGGTGGAAAAGAGGGCTAGCGACACATACCACTTCACTCTCGTCCTGGTGGCGTCCTTGGTCTCCAGAGAGCCAAGCCGTTCCACCTGGAGCATTTCGGGACTGGAAAGGCCACACACGCCGCCCTCGCCCATCTGGAAGGCGAAGATAGCGGAGCAAACTCCGCTGGAAGTACCGACGGTGTAGTTATCCTTCACCCAGTCATTGACGGCGATGGGGATGCCGTTGTAGAGCTGGACCTGCTCCATGAACATCCCCGGTCGGGTTTCCAGGACGGCTCCTGAGGCTCTGATAAGGGCCTGGATCTTCCTGCGGCTCCTCTTGCTCATCAAGAGCATGTCTGGCTTACCGCCTCTTACCAGGTCGATGAGCTTGTCCAGGTTGGCGAGGGTCAGGGTAGCACCGTTAGCTCCCGTTCCCTGCCAGTGACCGTACTTACAGGTCCAGGTCACCTGGTCATCAACGACGGTGGCTCCCTCCTGAGTAGGCCAGGTAGGCTCGGTAGTGCCATGAGTCTTTTTATCGCCGGCTGCCGCCGTGCACTCATACCGGAAGCCGTTCTCGAGGCCTTCGGTGGGGACCACGATATCGCCCAACGCCATCTCGGTGTCGGCTGTCCAGGCTGTGTCCGAAAGCAGGACATACAATCCTGAGGGTTGTTCACTGGCACCCGTCCCGTTCAGGAAGGCATTCTCGAACTCGTGCTGTATCGCCTTAGCCTTCTGCTCGATGACGGCTGTCTCAAGGTCCTGGACATTACTCCTGGTTGACTTGAGGAAGTTATCGACATCGGCGTCTCCGCCAAGAATCTGGAGGGTAGCGGTCACCTGCTCGAACTCTGGTTCGGACTGAGTCCAGGTTCCCGATACAGGCGCATACCACCCGACTCCGGGCAGCGTCTTCTCCCTGTTGTACTTCAGACTGGTACCGACAATCTGAATGAAGGGCAGCTCCTGTAAGATAGGGCTGTCCTTGATAATGGTCTCTATGATGCCCTGCAGCAGGACATCGGTAGACAGTTTACTTGCTTCTGCTAAGCTTATGCTCATAGTTTATTCCTCCTTGTTCTACGTTCTACGTTCTAGGTTCAACGTTCAACCTTTTTGTTGAATTCCAGCGGCGATCTTGTCCCTGGAGGACATTCCCTCGAGGGAGATGGCTCCTCTGGTTGGAGCTCCCGCGGGGACTTTGGCTTTTGAGGCTTCGGACTCCAGGGACTGCTTAACCGAAGATACCAGGCCTTTAGCCTTCTCGACTGAAGCGTCGATCCCCTCGATGGTCTCGCCACTGATCATGTCCTCGGGGATAGTGGGATTGAGGGCTTTGGCCATTGTGGCATACTTGGCGACTGCCTGGTCTCTGGCTTCCTTCAAGGAAGTGGTCAACGCTTCGCTTTGAGACTTCGCTTCGCTTAAGGACGATTCGAGCTCGCCACGCTTGGTCTCCAGGTCGGCGATGGTAACGTCCTTCTTGTCGGACGCTTCCTTCAAGGTTGCGTTGGCTGTCTTTTCTTCCTCAAGCTGAGCTTTGATAGCAGCAAGAGCCTCGTTTGTTGAAGCCTCATCCTGGGGCTCCTGGGTTTCCTGATTTCCATCCTTCGGATTCTTATCCATAAAGTTCCTCCTTCTTACTCTCCCCCTGAGATTGCTTCGTCGCTTCGCTCCTCGCAATGACATAGGGGTTGACTTTATTATTCAGGCACTTCCATCTCAGCGGCAACCGCTCTCTCTCTCGCTCCGCCACGAGTTGACTTTGCCCTAAAGTCCTCATTCATCTGCAGGATCCTCCCCCTCTCGTCAAGCCACCTGGTGAACTCCTCGTCGGGGTCCATGATTCCCATTTCGTCCATAGCCGTTCTCCTGGAATGGACTCCTGCCTGGACAAGGAGCTGCTCGTTCTGAGCCTGACGCTGAGTATCCTGGGGAAGTACCGGACCCCACACTACACGGTGGGTGATGCCTTCCGGATTCTCATTCATATATTTCTGGGCAAGCTTCAGCATCATCTCGGCTCTAAGGTGATAAGCGTTTGTCCTGATGGTCCTTTTCCTGGTGACCTTCTGAATTAAACTCCCGAGCTCAATCTGCATGGCTGCACCCGACAGCTCCTTCTCCACGCCGCCATAGGCTGCCCTGGGCGTTTCGGAGATATCGTGAAGGCAGCGGTAGATCATGTCGATGTAGTCGATGTGCAGCCTGATGCCTCCCCCCTGGAGCAGGTCTAGCAGGTAGGCCTTGGCATCCTCGGGTATGGTCCATACCGCTCCCGGCTGGACCTGGATATCCTCTGCTTCTCCGATGTTCTCGAGCACAGCGATGGGGTTGCCTGACAGCTCGAGGATTCTAGACAACTGGCTGACCGCCCGGTTCAGCTCCCGCTGCGGCTGTTTGATTGAGGGGATATCGGAAGTCCCCCAGAACTGTTTTGGCTCTCTCAGGTTGGGGAAGATGATGAACGGGATGAAGCCGTAGGGGTTTGGCTTTGACTGTATGCGGTCGTTATCCAGGAAGAGCTCGAAGTCCTTAGCTGTCCACAGCTCTGTCATGGTGGCTGCCTTCTTGGTGATGGCTACTCCATAGAGCATATTTACTTCGTCCTGGGTCAAGGTATATCTCGAGGCCACTCTCCACACTCTGGACATATCATCACCGAGCCACCAGGCGTAAATGCCGGCGATATCTGGAGCGGTGACTTTGATACGCTTCTCATCCGGGTCCCAGATGACCTTATAGCATCCGTCGCCCAGGATAGCGGCGTCAATCTCAGTCTCCCAATCGAGCTGCTGGAGGTTGTTGTTTTGATAGACGTCCCTGATTAGCTGCTCTGCATGGACAACCTTCTCCTTGAGCTCGTCGGTGTTCTCGGTGGGATAGCAGGCGAAGGTCAATCCCTGCATTAGATAACTGGTGACCTTATCGATGGCCACTTTGGCATAATTAAATACGAGCTGACGGTTTCTGCTTGTCTTCTCCCACTGGCTGCCGTTGTAGAAATTGAGGTTACTGGTATAGGCTGCCAGCCTGGCGGTATCGATGCGGGCTAGCTGTGAAGGATTGAATTCATTCATCTCGTTGGCCTCCCTTGGCTATTCTCGGAATAAAGTCTTTTGCCCCTTCGACTAGCAGGGCAAGGCTCATTAAAAAGTCGTCGTGCCCCTCTGACGGGTCGACGTAGAAATTCATCGTCTGGTTAGGACGGAATTGCTGCCGTGCTTTCTCCAGCTGAAACATCATCTCCTTATACTCGGGGCTGCCGTCCTGCTTGTAGAGCTTCAATCTGGAACTGTTGACGAACGCCAACACTTCGAACGCCATGTCTGACTTGCTTTTCTGTGTGAATATAAATGGTTGGATTCGGCTGCCGAGCTCCTTTCTCAAGAAGCTGGCCACGGGCTGTCCGATACCGGTAGCGTCAACGGTGACTCTGCGGCAGTTCCACTTGTTGAGGATATCCACCGTCTGGCTGTAGACCTGGCTGTGTGGCATTCCTGTCCACTGGTAGTGCTCGACCACTCTAGCGGTGGGCTCGGTCTTGGTGATGTCTATCTCTCCGATAGTGATCACCGTTGAATCAAGCTTCTGCTTTACTGCTGCCAGGGCTGCCTCTTTGGTCTGCTCCCTCTCTCCTGCCAGGTCTATGCCGGCGGTGTAGACTTTGCCTGGCTCTGGCTCCTTCAAGCGGGGGTGCGAACTCATCATCGTCACGATCTGCTGGCGGCTCAGGAATCCTCCCCCTCCACTGATAGGTAACAGCATATATTGGGTTCTGAATAAAGGATGGTCCTCACCTAGCCTGGCTCTCTCGCTCTGGACGAATCTCTTGTAATCTGGATTCTGCCTTGCTACTTCCTGCCAATCATATCGGAAGTGACGCTTGATACCGTCCTTCCGCTCGAGCTCCATGTTGATCTGCTTTATCTCCTCTAGCAGGGTGGCGTCGTCCCAGGTTGTGCCGTAGTGAATCGTGGTGGCGTTGGTGGATGATCCCATCGGTCGAAACTCTTTGGTGTATTTCTCCTTGGCCACGTCCTGCGACTCGTCCACTTCCAGGAGGATATCGGCGGTATGACCTACGACGGAAGACGACTCTTCCGCTGACAGGAATATCTGCTTGGCTGCTCCCAGGGTGATGATGTAGCCCATCTCGGTGTGATAGATGCCGCCGAAGCCGAACTGGTCGAGGCGTTCCTTTAGCCGCTGCATGGAGATGATCGTCTGCGGCTTGAAGGTTGGTGAACATTTGACCAGGTTACCGCCGCTGGCCATGTAAAGGGTTAGCAGCAGGACTTCAAGGTGAGCTGACAGCTCGTTTTTGCCACCCTGGCGGGCGATCTCCACTGATAGCGTCAAGCCTTTGCGGTTCTGGACGCTGTCGATCACCGCCTTTGCTACTTCCTGTTGATACGGTCTTAGCTTCATTTTGTTAATACTTTCGTTGCTACAGTAATCCCCAGGGGAACGGCCACCTCCGTTAGAACCTTAGCGATGGCATCCTTCAAGGACCGCTTTTGCTCGCTTGTGATCTGATATCTGGTCCGTACCAGGCGGGCTATGGTATTGGCTGCCTCTAGGTGCAGGTCGATACGTTCTGGCTCATTCTCGGCGAGCTCCCTGAGCTTTACTCTGAGCAAAGCGATCTCCTGGTCAAGCCCTTCGACGCAAGACGCCTCGTCGAGCTCAACCTGCTCCGCCTCGGTTAGTGCGCGGCTATAAAAGCCGTGCTTCCTAGCGTTTTGGTTGTTCTTTTGTCCGCCTCTTTTTGTCATTCTGTTCTGCTTTCACCTTGACCATGCCGTAGACCAGGGCATGAGCGGCAAGGTCATAGTTTTGATTTGATAGGGCTACCTTCAGCAAATTTAACTTAACCGCCATGATATCAATCCCCCGTTCTGTTATTCGTTACGTCGCGGGCAAACTTCTCTTTTACGGCCTGGGCTATCCATGTGCCGATGTTGACGTCGGCCAGTGATGCTCCTGCGTTGGCCATGCGCCTGGCTTCGGGATCAAATTCTCTGATGTGGTAGTCGCCGTCCTGGTATCTACGTTTTTTAGTGTTTAACAAGGTGACCATATTTCCCCCCGGTGTATTTATTAGCGATTGGCAAGGGTTCCTGTTGTTCTTGGGCTTCTTGCTCCGCTTCGCTTTGCGGTGCGACCTGATAGGCTGTGTGTCTACCTTCACCCAGCCTGGTAATCGTTATCCGGGCATAGCTCTGGTCGTGGGGTATCGAGCTGAGGTCTCTCATCACCTGCTCCCCGAACTCCCAGTCGGCGGGCTTGCCGTCAATGATAAGCTTCGCTTGGTATCTCCAGCGCTTGGGGTTTCCTGCGAGGCAGTAGGGGCATCCCTGGCTGAGGCAGAGCTCGCTTCGCTGCCCCGTCCAGTGTTTGGCAACGGTCTTAATGGAACTAAAGTCGATGATCGCCTGGATGGTGTCGCCTTCGTGGATTTTGAGCCACATGCTGGGGTTCCCCCTTTCTTTATTCTATATTTTGGGTTTTTGGTGCTTAAGCTTAAGCTTTCACTTACGCTTACACTTTTACTTCCGCTTAAGCTTAAGCTTTCGTCGAGCAAAGCGATTGAGCTTTTGAGATGGCTTGGAATGAGGTCGAGGTATATTGCCGTGGTAGAGATATCGGCGTGGCCGAGCAATTCCTGGACGGCTTTGAGCTGAGCTCCGCGCTCAACCAGGGTGGTAGCAAAGAAGTGCCTCAAGGTGTGCGGAGTCACGTCGTTGATGCCGGCCGCCATGGCGTATTGTTTGACGATGACGTAGAGGCGCTTCCGCTGAATGGGGAATAGCCTACCGGTGGGTCTGATGCTCTCCCTGGTGATATAGTCCTTCAACGGACCGCTGAGAGTTTTGGCTAGCGGGATGGAGCGGTCCTTGCCGCCTTTGCCTTTCCTGATGAAGATAAAGTCCTGGGTGATATCGCAGGGACGAAGGCTTAAGAGCTCTGACGCTCTGGCCCCGGTGAAGGCTAATATGAGGAGGATGAGCTGGTCTCGATGTCGAAGCTTTGCCCAGTTATCGGTGCGGCTGGAGGCGATATCCAGGATCGAGTTGAAGTCCTGAGTTGAATGATATCGTGGCAGCTCCCGCGGCTTCTTGAATTTGAGCTTGAACGGGATGCCGTGAAATTCCAGGAACGGCTTTATGGCATGGTAGTAGAGCTGAACACTTCTCGGTTTATATCCCTGCTGCCTGAGCTCGGTAAGAAACATCTTTACTGCCTGGGCTGATAGTGGCTGCCCCTGCAGCCAGGATAAGAAGTACTCGAGGCATTGTTTGTATTTTGCGAGGGTTGATGGTGAAAGATCCTGGTTTGATAGTGATAGCTCAGTGAGGTAGTCTTTGAGTAATGCGATATCGCGGGCCTGGGCTTCGATTGTTGTCATTGGTGACCTCCTTTGGTTGCGGCAAAACAGGAAATTTTACCGCAGACGGAAGGCCAAGGGGACACATAACTCGGCTTATAGGTTTACTTGCCACCAAGCGAAACTTTGACTCAGCATTGCCTCGCCTTTTCCTGTCGTTAGAACAGAGAGCATGCGCTAGCAGGATGGCTCAGCTATCCCGAAGGATACTATCGAAGCTATATCAGTGCCACAGACTGAACAATGGCAGAAATATTTAGTGCTACAAGAATTAGATCTTAATGCCTCGGTCACTCAAGTCCTCCAGGCTGCCCGAATCCACATTCAGAAAGAAACCATCAATATATAACACCTGCCTGGTAGGCTTCATGGACTGCACAATAAAACTCACCATCGCCTTCTTCCCCCAAAGCTCGAACCAAACCTCCTTGGTCCTCATCAGCGGGCCCCACTGGTCAATAACCTTGTTATCTACTCTGAGCTTCCCAGCTAAACCAAGCGGATTCCACTCCAAATCCACTACATGCTCCTCACCACTCACTTCAAACTGCCATATCCTCCTGCTCACCGTTCCCCTCCTTTTACAAAGTTGCCGGAGCCTGGAAGCAGTAGCCGGTACACATAAGAAATATACTATAAGTTTAATGCCAACACAACCGCTTTGTTGACAAGATGGCCACGGTGATAATATACGGGCTACGGAGATTCTTTGAAGGAGGTGTCTTTGAAAATAGCTGTCCTCTCCGACACTCATGTTACCTCGTTTGATGACATCCCCAGGAAGATAATTGACCGCCTTTCTACGGTGGACTTGATAGTCCACGACGGGGATTTCGTCACTTTGAACGTACTTGAGGGGTTGAACAAATTGGGAAAAGTAACGGCAGTTCACGGCAATATGGATTCAAGTGAACTGAGGAATTCATTGCCTGACAAGGAGATAATCGAGGTAGGGAGCAGGAGGATTGGGATTACTCATGGCTGGGGGCCGCCATGGGAAATGGAGAAAAAGGTAAGAACCATGTTCCCCGATGAGAAATTAGATGCCATAATCTTCGGGCACTCCCATTTTTCACAGAACAAGGTGATTGACGACATTCTTTTCTTCAATCCGGGCAAGGCATCGCAGTCCTTTGGTATCCTCACCGTTGGAGAAGATATCAAAGGAGAGATAATAAGCTCCAAACCCTAACAAATATCAAAAATTAAACATAAAAAATCAAAATTACAATTCAAAAGTGGATTCAGTAGCTATCAGCTATCAGCCTTCAGCCTTCAGTTAACTACTGACTACTGACTACTGACTGCTGACTACTGACTGCTGACTACTGACTACTGACTGCTCTGTCATTTTGCATTTTGATTTTTGAGTTTTGCTTTGCTGTTAATAGCTATCAGTTTTCAGCTGACTACTGACTACTGACTGCTCTGTCATTTTGCATTTTGACTTTTGCATTTTGACTTCCCCCGGGGTTGCTTTGCGGAGCCTGTCCTGAGCATCTCGAGATTCTTCGCTGCGCTCAGAATGACAGGAGGCGAAGGGCTCGCAATGACAACCACTTTGTCATTGCGAGGAGCCCGTCTCCTGACTGGCGACGAAGCAATCTCGGGGCAGGGAAGGGCATGACAAACAACAGCTTTACCGTCTTATGACGATGGAGCCATAGCCCACCACCCTGGAGAAATCCCCGCTGGTATCCCCACTGGTGGCATATTTCAGCAAAGTCGCCTGTTTCGCTTTCATCTCCTTAGCAGCCACAATCGCTGCCGCCACAGCACCATAGCCACACATGGTACAGTTAAGCGACTCACACCGCTGATATAATTGTTCCTCATCCAGATCAGTTATCGCCTCTATCACGGATTTATCCTTCTCTGAGGCTATGGAATGAGGCTCGTAGTGGGTAAAATCGCTACTGGCGATGATTACGATGTTACCACCAACTCCAGAAACAGCCTTGCCCACCTCCCTGGCGGTCTCAATATCCTGAGCAAGCATGGTTATCGGCACAATGTTAACTTCTCCATAGAGATGCTGCAGCCAGGGCACCTGGACTTCTATGCTATGCTCATACAGATGAGCTGCCTCGTCTGCTTCAATCACTCCACCCACAAGGTTATCAGCAAATCCCTCATTTATCTTCACCTGCCCTAGAGGTGTCTCCCAGTCTCCTTTTGTCCACACTGAAACCTCAGCACCATAGCCAGTATGGTTAGGGCCAAGTATCACCGCTGTATCGAAAATACCATCATTGGCAAGCTCTTTATAGGCATGGGCAGCCACTGGACCCGAGTAAGTATATCCAGCGTGAGGAACAACCAGAGCTACAATCTCTCTCGGACCTTTATCATTGACCTGAGGCACAAATCCTGGACCAAGCTCATGCCGATAACATCCCTCGATTTGCTCTTTAAGCTCCTGAGATGTGCCGGCATAAAATGTCCCGGCAACCACTGGCATCCTTGTTCTGGCATTCATTTCTTCTCTTTGGTTTTCCTGGGTTTCTCCTCTTTCTTTTTCCCTTTCTCTTTCTCTTTCAGTTCCTTTTCTTCAGTTTCTTTTTTGCCTTCTTCTTCCTTGCCTTCCTCTTCTTTGAGTTCTTCTTTCTTGAGTTCCTCTTTCTTGCTAGCCTCGTCGCGAAGCCAGCGGTGAATTTCATCCAGACCCGGCGGAGAAACGCTGAATACCTCGATGTCCTTGGGAAATTGTAACCTGTGTCCTTCTCTAATGAATAAAAGCCCCGCTTCGTTATCCTTGAGCGTTTCAGTTATTCTATTAGCCATGAATTCATACCGCTTCTTCGAAGTCTCGGTGTAAAATTCCGAAACTTTGCCTGCCACCTTCACGCTTGCAAAGCCAATCAAAAGGCACCTCTCCCAATCTATAACCTCCTCGAGCAATTCCCCATCCTCAATTGCCTCGAAGGTAGCCTCATTATCACACTTGCTTTTAGCAATTTGATAGCAGCTTTGGTTTATCTTTTCCACCAGCTTCATACCATCCTCACCGGACAGCGAGATTGACTCGTGATAAACCCGATTGACCTTACCGATTTTTTCTTCCAGATTGGCTAGCTGCTCTGTCACTTGCTGCCAGTAGCGCTGGCATCGCTCCTTGTATTCTGCAGGAGCATCTTCACTAGAAAATATCAACGGGACGAGATAAAGCTTCTTACTCCCCTTAAACTGCTCTGCCAGCGGCTTCTCTATCTTGCCTAGTTGCTCGGTCATTCCTCCTTTCCCCAGTTCTGCATCATCTCCTTCATTTGTCGAGCAAGTTGAGGACCTTCTTTAAGCCGCTGCGCAAAGACAGGGCAACTTTGCAAAATCATGTCCTGGCTCATAGAAGCTATCTGCTCCAGGATATTCTCCATTTCGCTTTTAGCCTGTTCGGGAAGATTCCCCTGCTGCAACATCAACCTGAATTGAGCAATATCCTCAGGACTAACCTGTAGCGGAGTTACACAATTCTTATACCACGGACATTCCCTGCACTTGAGAATCGCTGTAGCTTCATCAAGAACATCTCCCATTCAATACCTCCTTAAATTTATAATTGTAACAACTTTTCACCACAAAAGCACCGCCGCATCGTTGCCAGCCCCTCCGAGATTGCCGCGCCTTGGCCCCTTCGCTGGGCTCGGGGTTTCAGCTCACCGCAATGACAGAAGGGGGGTCATTAAAAGCCCTTTCCCCTGTCATTGCGAGGAGTGTTAGCGACGAAGCAATCTCGTAATAGGAAGAATTGAGGCTCTGAGATTGCTTCGCTTCGCTCGCAATGACAAAAGGGGGGCATTGCCAGCCTTCTTCACTGTCATTGCGAGGCTTGTCCCGAGCAAAGCGAGGGAACTTGACGAAGCAATCTCTTGTTATACTTCAAAGAAGGCGGGCTATATAATAAAACCACCATGATTATCTCCGCCAGCCGCAGAACGGATATCCCGGCACTCTACAGTCAATGGTTCATGAACCGAATCCGTGCTGGTTGGTGTCTGGTGCCCAACCCCATGAACCCCAAACAAGTATCCCGTGTATCCCTCAAACCGGAGGATGTGGATGCCATCGTCTTCTGGTCAAAAAATCCCGCCCCTATGCTAGCGCATTTAGACGAACTTGATAAATCAGGATCCCGCTACTATTTCCAGTTCACCCTCAACGATTATCCCAGAGCCCTTGAGCCACATATCCCCGGCCTTGATAAACGGATTTCTACCTTCCTGAAGTTAAGTGAACATGTCGGACCGCAAAGGGTCATCTGGAGGTACGACCCAATTATCTTGTCCAACATGACCAACGCTGATTTTCACCGTGAAGAATTCGCCTCTATCGCCAGGAGGTTACAAGGAGCCACCCAACGTGTCGTGGTAAGCATAGTCCATTTCTATAAGAAGACTGAGCGCAGGCTATCCCAGTTGGAACAAAGTGGGTTTTCCTTCGATAAAGAAGCGCTCTCCTCCCAGCATACTGCTTCTCTTATTGCAGACCTCGCCTCTATCGCTAACCAACATAAGATAGAGAGCTTCACCTGTGCTTCAGAACGCGACTTCACCGAGTTCGGCATGCCGCCGGGAAGATGTATCGACGGAAGTCTGCTCCATAAACTCTGGGGATTACCGGATAACTATCCCAAGGACCCTTATCAGCGCAAATACTGCCGATGCTCGGTGAGCAAGGATATCGGCATAAACGATACCTGCATACTGGGATGCCCTTACTGTTACTCCACCAGAAGCAACGAAATCGCCCAACGCCGCTATAAGGAGCATGACCTCGATTCGCCAGCGCTGTGGGGACACCCCGAGACCTCCACCCTACAATTACCACTCGCTAAGTAATTCAGGACTATCTAGCCATAGCCTTGCTATTGTTACACAATAAGTTCAAGTGCCTTGGAGAAGGATAAATGGCTATGAAAAGCGTATATAGCCAATTAGGGCTGGGGTTAGCTTTAGCTTCCTGGGAGGCAAACAGCAACTAGACGCATGGCAAATCAGTCAGGCAGTAGAAACAGTCAAAAAATACCCACAAAGGTATTGACAAAAAGTACCGCCTAAACTAAAGTAGGATAAAGTAAGATACTCTAAGATAGAGTAAGATATTATAAGTGAAAAGCATGGAAGCGGATATAGTGCCGCATTTTATGCGTGGGGAAAAACATAGCTCAAAAAGCTCAAACCATGATGAGATCGACTTCAGATGAGAGCTTTTTTGTTATTGCGAGGAGCTTTCCTCTCTCTGTCATTGCGAGGCGTTTTCCTCTCTCCGGCATTGCGAGGAGCAAAGCGACGAAGCAATCTCAATAATCCAAGATAATTAAGTAAAGATAATGATAATACAAGGAGGATGTAAATGAGTAACACAAAATGGTATGCCAGGGGAGTTTATTGGCTGGTTGGCCTGGCGTTGGTAGTGTCACTGTGTTGGATGCTGGCGGGGCCAGTTTTCGCAGCCACTGTCACGGAATACACTGATGAAACCACTTCAGGGCAGACAATCAAGGCATCCAGCGATGCTACACCTCTCCTGGGAATTAACATAACCAATACTACCCCAGGTGAGACCCTGTCAAAAGTATTTGTTCACTTTACCAGCGTCAGTGGTTTCACTCCCGATGACCTGGCAAGCGGCACAGCCGGCGTTACCATTTATGATGATAGCGGTACCGCTAACGGCACATTTGATGCAAATGATACTGATATAGGAACTTCCGTGAACTGGAATTATACGGCACTCACCGCTACAATTTCCACCTCGGCAGCTGCCATTCCAGTTAATGACACCGGTACGAATGCAGGAGATGACTTTTTTGTCGTGATTAGGACAAGCTCTAACATTACAGACGGCGACCGATTCACGGCCTATCTGGGCACTGCTGGAGTAACGACTTCAGCTGGAACTACCGGTATTCCGCAGGTAATAACGAATACCATCACTGCCGATACTGTTGCGCCCACAGGAAATGTTACCGTGGACACAGACCCAATCTACGATGGAGACTTAGTCCAGGTGGTAACAGTCACCTATAATGAGACAATGAATGCTACTCCAGCTCCAACCATCAGCTTTGCCACTACCACTGGAACCTGGACAAGTAATGCAGATGGAGCCTGGGATGGAACAGCAAAAATCTGGACGGAGAACTTCACCATCACCGATGCCGATGAAGAGGTGGCTGGCGTCAACGTTACCGCTTCCGGTGCCAAGGATACAGCAGGCAATACCCAGGTATCGAAAACAGAAGTAAGTGCCTTTAGCGTTGATACCAAGAACCCCACCTGCACTATAGCTGTAGACACAGACCCAATCTATGATAGTGATTTAGTTCAGAAGGTAACCGTTACCTATAATGAGACAATGAATGCTACCCCAGCTCCAACCATCAGCTTTGCCACTACCACTGGAACCTGGACAAGTAATGCAGATGGAGCCTGGGATGGAACAGCAAAAATCTGGACGGAGAACTTCACCATCACCGATGCCGATGAAGAGGTGGCTGGCGTCAACGTTACCGCTTCCGGTGCCACCGATGCCGCTGGCAATACCCAGGTATCGAAAACAGAAGTAAGTGCCTTTAGCGTTGATACCAAGAACCCCACGGTCACCGGTGTTGCACCAGCCAGCCTGGCAGAGG
>Ga0307432_1000996_pt1 | contig 18774 bp, 18 predicted proteins | sample SalMarWE160150MG_FD_202158 | JGI IMG/M metagenome (GOLD analysis project Ga0307432, IMG submission 202158) | Salt marsh sediment microbial communities from the Plum Island Ecosystem LTER, Massachusetts, United States - WE1603-150 | ecosystem: Environmental > Aquatic > Marine > Intertidal zone >...
TTCTTGTTCGCCGGCTTCATAGCGCGCTTCTCCCAGTGCTTTTTCAGCCGTCCGAACAGCCTCTGCCATTTGCTTAAACTCCTGAGGCTCTAAGGAGAAAGCACTATCAGGGCTTGGAGTGCTCCGCGAAAGAGTGAAGTGTTTCTCAATGACACAGGCGCCCAACGCTACGGCGGCTACAGGAACAGAGATTCCTAAAGTATGGTCGGAAAGTCCCACAGGCACCTTGAATAGCTTCGCCAGATGAGGAATAGCATGCAGGTTCATTTCTTCCGGCGGAGCCGGGTAGGCGCTGGTGCACTTCAATAGAGCCATCTGTGAGGCTCCAGCCTTCCGTGCTGCCTGCACAGCCTCATCTATCTCAGACAGCGTTGCCATGCCAGTTGACATAATCATTGGCTTACCCTTGCTGGCGATATACTCAATCAGGGGGATATCTACAATTTCAAAAGAAGCAACCTTGTAGGCGGGCACGTCCATCTCTTCCAGAAAATCCACCGCCGTTTTGTCATAAGGTGTGGAAAATAGCTCAATCCCCAGGTCATCAGCCACCTTTTTCAGTCTTGGCTGCCACTCCCAGGGCATATAGGCTTCGGCATAGAGGTCATAAAGGGTCTTCCCATCCCAGAGTGTCCCGCCACCAATGCGGAATTCCGGTCGCTCGCTCTGGATGGTTAGGGTATCGGCTGTGTAAGTTTGCAGTTTGATGGCATCTGCCCCGGCTTCCTTAGCTGCCTCAACTAGTTTTACTGCCTCGTCAAACCGCTGGCGATGGTTGGCAGATAATTCGGCGATAATATAAGTGGGATTTCCTGACCCAATTCCTCGTCCATTGATTTCAATGTATTGCTTTTCACTAAGCACTATAACTGCCTCCAATAGCACCTCAGATGGCCAAGAGTCGACAGGGTATGGTCGTATAGGTAAATATCAGGGCGATACGAGCGACAAAGGTAAATGGACAATCTAACTTTCCAGTTCGAAGAAAACCTCGCCAACGGTTCTCACTCCTACCCCCCTTTCATATCTCAGTTTGTATTCGATTGGTTTATTTTGCTTCAAATCAAGCCACCACTTCACATCTTGAAAACCAAAGTAGTGCCTAAAATAAACAGTGCTTGATAGCCTGGGATTAATTTCGAAAGGGATATACCCGTCTTTAGCTTTCCTGAACTGGACATTTATCGAGCCCTCAAGCTGGCTGGCTCGGGCAATTTTTTCTACGAAAGATTCTATTTCATTGCTATGAACTAACTGCACGAATTTCGACAAACTACCATATCCCAGATATCGGTGAAAGCAAATAGAATAAACATTCGTGCCATCAGAAAAAACGCCAACCGTATATTCCTCGTCCTCGATTCCAATATCTTCTTGCACTACTGCATTTGCTGTTCTTTTCTGGTAAAATTCAAGTTCCTCGGTATCCTTTATTCTCAACAATTCCTTACCTCCCCAACCTCTTTGGGTCTTTATTAATAGGGGAAAATTTAGTTGGTTATCATACTCTTCGAGCAAAAAAGTAGCTGGGTAAGGAAGCCCGTTCTTCTTTAAGAACTTAACTGTCTCATATTTATCCAGGAAAGTATTAATGATAAAAGAATTGTTGATAAATACTACTGCTCCGCATTTATCAAAATATTCCCGCTTCCGGTCAAAAAACTCAATTTCTGCCTCAGTAGTAGGGTAAATAAACTCAATTTCATATTGTTCAATAGCGTTCATTACGAACTTGAGGTAGTTTTCCTCGTCGACAGCCTTGGGGGCGTTTAGGAAGTTTTCCACCTCTTTCCTGCCGGCCGCGTAAGGGTCAATATCGCAACCTAGTAATTCAAGAGCATAACCTGAATCCTCTAAACATTTAATAACACTCGAACCAATGTCTCCCCCTACCCCAGTTACCAGAACGCGCATTCGTTTTGAATCTTTCATGCTGGTACCATTCACGCTATAGTAGCGAAGGCTTCAATTTCTCTGCCAATTCCCAGTTGGGCAAACGCTTCGTAGAGCGCATCTTTAAAATCATTACTATTCACTTCGTACAACCACTTCTCAAGGCGTACCCGCTTTAGGTGCATCTGTCTACCAATCTCAGGATTTGATATGTAGTCCTCTCCCATCAAGGGGAAAAGCTCCAAAGGGAAAGTGGAGGTTATATACAAGATTTCATATCCCAATGTGGTCAAGAATTGCTTTAGTGATTGATGCGTCCAGTAATTAAGATGCTCTGGCGGATGAAGCCAATAGTTCTGATTAGCACTATTTTCTTTCAGAACAGTATCATTCAATAACTGTTGTAACAAACTAAAGTCATTGGGGACATGAATATTCAAAATACCACCCGGAATTAAGAGACGCTCTTTTACCAGTCTGAGAACTTCTGCTGGCGCTGGTAGATGTTCCAACACAGAATTAAGGGTAACCACTGAACTAGAAGGGAAGTCCATCTTGAGCAAATCGTAAAATTGAGCGCAGCGTATATTAAGATTATCATCCTTACAAATTTCGCAAGCATCTTCTGAAGGCTCCAGTCCCATAGTTTCCCAGCCCTTATTCTTCATAAAACGTAAAAAGTCACCATATCCTGAGCCGATATCAAGAACCCTTAAGGGGAGTTCTTTGGCGAGAAACTTCTTAATCCTGCGTAACTTATCTTCATATTGAATATAGTAAAACCCATCAGGGTCATGGGGCTTGTCTGTCATCGAGCGGTTGTCCCCAAGGTTTTCATAGTAGCTCTTATGGTAGTAATCACGCAGTTCCTCTTCCGTTGGCATGGGATGCACATGCCAGTACCCACAGCTCACACAGTTGATAACTTTGTAGCTGTCTTTTACTATAAACTCTGAATATTCGTGTCTAGGCATCTATTCCGTTGCCCTCTCTTTAATACCTCTGTCAGATAAGGAACTTCAGGGTCAATTCGGCGGGTTTCCTTGATGACCTCTTTAACATCATACCTGACATGGCGAAGTTGTACGGTTAAATTATCCAGTTCTAACAAAGCCCAAGACGCTCCTGTTCTATCCCTCGCTTGCCCCACGGAACCTGGGTTCAAAATGAGTTGCCGTTTATGTTTCTTCAGATACTGATAATGACAATGTCCGATAATAACTATATCATAGTTCAAAGCATAAACCTCACTAAGCTTCTGGTCTGGCATGTCGGGGTACAGGTATTCATTTATATCCCAAGGAGAACCATGGCAAAGCAGTATTCTCCTATCTTTTATTACAACTTCCAGCCTGGGAGACAGGGAGCGCAACCAATGAACGTTTTTCTTGGCAACATTTTTCACTGCAATTTCTAGCGAACTTCCGTATTTCTTTTTATACTCGTCGGTCATTTGCCATTCGCCATCCAATAACCTCAAAAAATCCCTATCATGGTTCCCCAGAATTGCGGTGTGTGGTAGTGTTCTGATTAGCTCAATAACCTGGTTAGATGAATAGTAATATCCGAGATAATCGCCACAGCATAGATAGTACTCACAGGCTAACCTCTCTGCCGCCGAAACAACAGCCTTCAGAGCCGGATAATTCCCGTGAAAATCACTAATGACGGCAAGCCTTTTTATATTCCTGTTTAATATCATGCAAGGATTCAAGGAACGTCCTGGTTTCAGGGAACAAGCTAGACGGTTCAATTAGTTGGTCTCCAGCCTCAGCGCCACCCACAAATATGGGTTTCTTTTGCGGCATATACTCACGACACACGAACTCAAGCATTTGCTTGATACTCAAGACTTCTGTCCCAGCTATCAGGTGCACTCCTTTGACGTCTTTATCAAGACAGTATTGGATAGCCCTGGCTGCGTCTCTAACATAAATATAGTTACGCTTGGCTTTACCTGAACCCTTGATTTGGGGAATCTCTCCATTCAGCGCACTTCTGATGGTATTATTCAACCCTAAATGAGATGGACCATTTAGACCAAAAATTCCGGCGAAGCGAAGAATAGCATAGTCTTCTAGCGTTGACATTATGCCCCTTTCTGCTATCCATTTGCTTAGCGCATAAGGAACATCTGGTGAAGGAATTGAAGACAGTGAAATGTGCGGCGCGAGGCTTCCTGCAATTATAGCCGTGGATGAAAAAATAAATTTTATTCCTCTTTCTCGTGCCATCTGAGCCAGCATTATTGAAGCCGTAGTATTGACTTTATAGATAGTCTCATTAAATCTCTGCCCAAAATCAACCTTGCTTGCCAAGTGAATCATGGCGTCAACCGAAGGCAGTTGACCGCGTAGAGAGTCAAGGGTTACATCCTCCAAATCAAGTGACATTTGGTCTTGATAACACATGCTTCCGTGCCCGACTGGTATAACATTATGACCAGTTTCAGTAAGGCAAGCATAAGTGGCTTTGCCTAGAAACCCGGTTGCCCCAGTCAATAATATTTTCATTTCCTAATTGCCAAGCATAGCGATTTTCCCGTGTTGAGCGGATTCCTTGGCCGCTAGAGCTATCTCCAGAACCCGCTTGGCGGTAGCTCCATCCGCTTCTGGTCTCTCCTCTCCATTTATACAATTGATAAAGTGCCTCATTTCCTCGAGGTACATATCATTAGGCTCAGTCTCTACTTTTATCTCTTCCCAGTGGCTTGTTTTAGCCGTAAAGATACTCACCTTCTTACCAGGATAGTCCCAGATAATTGTTCCCTCCTCACCTATGAGCTTGCACGAGCGAGAATAGCCTCGCTGGACAAAGTCTAAATGAACTCCAGCGATAGCACCGCTCTCAAACTTAAGGATAATCTCAGCAGTATCTTCTGTCTCTACTTCCAAACTACTGAGCTTTCCAGCGAAGCAGCATACCTCTCTAACCTCACCAAGTAGCCAACGAGTATAGTCTAGTTCATGGGAGCTGTCCAAAATTATGCCGCCCCCTATCTCCTTCCTGACAGTGTACATTTCCCTGTAATCCTGCCAGGGATGCCAATCAGGAAGATATTGCCCAGCCTCCATTCTCGCCGACAGAACTTTTCCGATCTTCCCATCATCAAGAAGCTCCTTTACCAATCTCAAACCGGGATGGAAACGGAAGTTGTAGCCTACGAAAACAACCAAACCTTTAGTCTTGGCTTGCTCAAGAAGCGTATCAACGCCTTCTAGCTTATGCGAAATTGGCTTCTCTATGAAAAGGTGAGCACCATGCTCAACACCTTTGAGTGCAAAGGGGATATGCAGAGCTGGCGGCACAGCTATTATAAAAGCGTCTACATGACGCTTTAAAGCATCGTCCAAATTGGCATATGTCCTAACTTGGTATTTTTCTTTTATAAAGGCAAGGCGTTTGATGTCTGTATCGTGAACTAAAATTTCACCAGCAAACAGACTTTGCAGATTGCGAATATGTCTTTCACCGATAGAGCCACAGCCTACTACTAATATAAGCATCTTTGATTACTCCCTGCATTTCCCTTTCCCTTGTGGATGCACTACTAAGCCAGCAATACTTTCACCATGTTCCCTAAGCCACTTGAGCCCTTGTTTCTTGCATAACAGTGATTACCCTTTGAGCCCCTTGCCCATCTACTATCCGCCGTGCTTTTTCTATCGTCTTTGTCCTCCAATCATGGTTTTTCAATAGTGAAGCCACTGCCCTAGCTAATGGCTCAACCGAGATACCTTTTGCCCAACCCAGGGATTTTCCCGCATCAGCGCTCTCCACCTGCTCGGCAATATAACGCTGGTTATCGGCAACGGTAATAAGCAGAGCCGGAACACCCATGAACATCAGTTCCCAAACAGTACATCCTGACGTGGCAACAGCCACATCCGCCCAGGCCATCAACTCAGCCATATCCCCTACATTGTGGACTAAACGGATGCGAATACGGCTCTGCCTGGCTGCTAATTCCAGTTCATCGGCATGAGGATTGCTTGCCCCGACGACGACGGTTGCTTCCAGACCGGAAATATCTATCTTCTGGAGTGCCTGAATCACTTTGAGTGTATGATTCTCAGCATCACCACCGCCTAATGTCACCAGCACTCGTCGAGCTACCTCCGGGATTTCACGCTTCCAATCTTTCCAGGCAAGAAACTCTCGTCTGAGGAGCGCGTAGCGCGTGCCCAGCAACAAATGGGTGTAAGGCTCACAAGAGTAGTGCAACTGCTCCGCACCCAGATTCTGGTTCAGTAAAATGTCAGCATAGTAGTGCTTCAGGTGAGCTATATCATCTAGGACGAGCAATCGATGTTCCGTTTCCTTCACCTGTTGCTGATAGACTTCGTTAAAGTGATAGCCGTCTAGCACCACCCAGGCATCGGGATGAGCAGCTAGAATACCTTTGGTATGGTCCCAATCGCTGGCATCGGGATGGGGCATAGCCAGTAGATGGATGTCAAATTCCTCTTCCCTGAGTGGTTGAAGTAAGCCCTCTTCTTGACAGGCAGTGATAAAAATTACCTGACCACCGGCTTCCTTCCAGGCCTGTCCCAGCGCCAGGCAGCGCATCAGATGCCCTATGCCTATCTGAATGCTGGCATCGACTCGAATGATAAGTTTTTCCATCATAAAACTCTGGGTTCTTCCTGCGTTAACTATGTAAGGCGGCGAAAGCCGGAATGTGCTACCGGACCCTTTAGAAGCTTCTCCACCTCGTTTTTTTCAATTGCCTTGGCGATAACAGTAAAGGTCTCGTCTAGTGCCTTCAAGTAACTTTCTATGTGAAGGTCCTGATGAGCCAAAGCGGCGTAAAAGGCGTTGGAAGCTAGAAAGCCCTTATAGAGCATTTCTTGAGTGAATAATGTCCTAATCGCCTGGCCATTTTCATAATTAAAATCAAAATGTGCCAGTGGCGGAATCCCACTGATGCTGATTCGCAAACCGTGGCGCTTGGCAGCCGATTGCCACCCGGATTGGACGTGTTTACCGGTTGTCACTAAATGCTCCGCAACATTATGGAGCTGGTGCTTGCGAATTGTTGCCAGAGCCGAAATTGGGCCAATTTTTTCTGTCCAGGAAGTGCTGCTTATGAAACTATCCTGGGCAGCCTGCATAACATCGGCGGTGCCGATAATCGCTGCCATAGGGTAGCCATTACTTATTGCCTTGGCGAAGACGGCAATATCTGGATTAACTCCATATAGAAGATGAGCTCCTCCTGTGGCCAGGCGCCATCCAGAAGAAACCTCGTCGAAGATTAACACAGCCTTGATACTTCTGGCGATTTCTCTAACTCCTTCCAGGAAACCTGGGTTCGGTTCATAATTTCTTACTGGTTCCATAACGATTGCTGCAATCTCATCCTTGTACCGTGATATGATTGCTTTCAATTCCTCAATTTTATTGTAGTGGAAAGCAAACGCTGTATTTTTCAGACAGCGTGGCACCCCGGCTGGCTCCAACCCGGGAAGGAGGTGACCATCCAGAGCGTCCTCCTCCCCCAGATTAGCTGCCAAGTACCAATCGTGCCAGCCGTGGTATCCGCAGAAGGCAACCTTGTCTCTCTTCGTCCGGGCACGGGCGATGCGGACAGCGATTGCCATTGCCTCTCCCCCTGCCCGTGAGTAACGAACCATATTGGCCCACGGATGAAGCTCACAAAGCAAATCGGCTAACTCTACCTCTTCGGGACAATTTAAGGTGCACATTGCACCGGAGTCGATTGCTGCTTTTACAGCGTTGTCTACGTCGGGGTCAGCATATCCCAGGATGCAGGCACCGAGCCCCATATAACTCATGTCAATATACTTGTTGCCATCAAGGTCCCAGACCTTGATGCCTTTAGCTTTGGAATAATAGCTGGGCCACTGTTCGGGTAAAAAGAGCTCGGGGCGTTTTGAAAACAGTTGGGTGCCACCGGGGATTCGCTGGCGTGCTTGAGTATAAAGTTTCTGACCAGTCTTAGCCATATGTTAACTCTACTTTCCTAATGACCATAGTCTTACCGGTTCAACATAGGGTGCAACCAGAGCTTGTAGCTCCGGGTGGCTATCAATGAATTCAATGATTTCACCCAAGGGCAGCCTTGGAGCTTTGTGCTTTAGATGAGCGTAGACACGCCGACAAAGCACCAAATCCTCTGGATAGTCCACAGTCAGACGCAGGTCAAGCCGTTCCAATTGGGGAGGAATCGGCAAGACCTCAACTTTGAAATCATTAAGATGTTCTCGTACATACAGGCTACAAAACTCCGACCGATGTCTTTCGTCACCAAGTTCGTGGGACTTTTCCAGAGCTTCTAGGGTATAGATTTCAAAATGAGAGCCCTCTGGTAGGCCATCAATCGTGGTGACATCGTTATCATTCTTTACGTGCTGCTCCCACGCTTCATCAACCTTATCGTAGTAGAAGAAAGGTGACTCGGTGGTGACGCGGAAAATATCTGTGGCTTGAGCTTTATACCCACATTGTATCAATCTTTGCAGCACGTCTTTTTCATCACCAATGATATAGTCGAGCCCTCTTTTTTGAGCAAAGTCGACAAATACCAGGTTGGCAGTTCCTTCAGAAATGCCTAGAACAGCAGAATGGATTGACGGAATAGTCTGAGTTATGTCTACTATGTGGTCCAGAATAGTGACCCCTTTTTCAGTATCCAGGTTCTGTAGGGGCTTGCCATACAACCGGCTTCCCTGCATCCGGCAAGCTAGGGCTGCGCTCAGTCGTCTCATGAGAGCATTTCCTCCACGATCTGTTGATTGGGCTGGACACTCACCGCCAGTCTACGACTGGCTGCCTGTTCGATACGAAATAAAGAAGATGGGGTAGTAAGCGGTACGCGCTTTAAAGATAAGGCATCTGGGGGGATTATCTTGCCCTTACTTAACTCTCTGTTGGCGACAACGACCTTCCTGCTCTTTCGGCGGTATTCCTGTTCCGCTGTTGTTAGCTCCAGAGCATCCGTTCCCAGCGCGCTCTCAAGGTGCCTGATTCTCTGAACAAACAGACGGAAATTCTCCGGAGATAGAGCCGACACATAATCCTCAAGCTGTAAAGTGCGGTCCAGGCTGATGTGCTTCTCAATGCAGTCAACACCAAACGGGAGTGCCAGTAATGCCAGGGTCATGGCGTCATCGCTGCTGCCATCCGAGTGGTCCATGAAACCGAATCGATAGCCCGGGAAACGTTCTTGCAGGGCTTTAAGCCGGCGAAGGTTGTTGAATTCGACAGGTGTCGGCTCAGCCTGGAATCCATACATGAGAAATACCTGTTGGTCGGCAGTAATGTGATGGAGGCTAAGAAAGTCTGCCAATTCTGTCACTGAGATTCCGCCTAAAGAAATGTATACCCGCGGCATGGCATCAAGGGCTGAGCGTACCAACCCTGTGTTAAAGAAGTCCGAGGCGTGAATCTTGACACCATCAGCACCCAGCTCAATAGCTTCTTGCAGGCTCCGCTCTCCATAGACATCCAGGTAGAACCGTAATTCTCCTGCCTTCGCTTCTTCGGTTAATGTCCGCCACCCATCTAGAGGCATCTCCAAGCTGCGAAACAGGTCATAATATTGATAATCAGGTGTGGCTAATTCGTCGGCATATACAAGCTGAAATTTGACCGCATCGGCTCCGGCGCGTGCTGCCCCTCGCACCAATAATCGTGCCTGAGAGACATCACCTTCATACCCCTGTGCAACCTCAGCAATAATTTCCACTGGCATTTCTAGTACTCCTTCTTCAAATCATGGGCGATAATACCCTCGGCTCCCAGAGTCCTGAGGTTACGAATATGCCTTTTGCCGATAGAGCCACAACCAACCGCTAGAAAGAGCATGGTGAATTATCTCCTGCCAAGCATTCCTGATGTATCTTTGTTCACTCTACCCATAATTAGTGAATCGTAATATGCACCATTATAGAAAAAGTGGCTTTTTAGCGTACCCTCAATCTCAAAGCCAGCTTTCTGGAAAGCCTTTACTGACCCCTGATTATTAGCCGCAGCCCCAGCCGTGACTTTATGCAAATTTAGTATTCTGAAAGCGTAATCAACAATCAGTTTAATAGTCTCAGTTCCGTAGCCTTTGCCCCAGTACTCCTTTTCACCAATCATCAGGCCAATAACACCTCGCCGATGATGGCGATTTATTTCAGACAGGGTAGCTGTTCCTATTAGAGCGTTAGTATCGTTCGAGTAGATACCCCACATGTATTTCTCGGTATCGCCGTAAAAGGAGCAGACATAGGAAAGGACGGTCTCATATGTCTGGCGGACAAACCGTACCTCTAGAAACTGGTTAATCTCTGGATTGTTAAGCCAGCCAATGTACGTGTCAGATATATGTTCTTCCTTGAAAGGAATGAGGCTGAACTTAGACCCAACAAGCGTTTTCAAATCTGCCATAGTCCTACTTCCGATAGTTAGTAATCACCTTCATAACTGACCCAATTACATACTCCACATCATCATCGCTCATCTTGGGGAAGAGGGGCAGGGTAATGGCTCTTTCATAATAGCCCTCCGCCTTGGGGTAATCGCCCTTTTTGTAGCCGAATTTCCTCTGGTAAAAGGGATGGAGGTGCACCGGCAGGTAGTGTACATTCACTCCTATATTTTTCTCTCTGAGCGCTTTAAAAATCTCTTTCCTGTCTGACTTTAATTTCTCTAGCTGTAGTTGAATCACATATATATGATAGACTGCCTGAGCATCCTCACGCTCTACGGGAGTAATAATCTCCTCTATGCCGGCAAAGGCTTCATTGTACCTGGCAGCTATCTCCCGTCTTCTCTGGATAAAGCGGTCAAGCTTCTTCAACTGGCTGAGCCCCAGAGCACACTGGAAATCAGTAATCCTGAAGTTATGCCCCAGCTCGTGTATTTCATAATACCACAAGCCCTTATCCTGGTTATCCCTGACAATGCCGTGATGCCTGAAGATTTTGAGCTTTTCGTAGAATTCCCGGCTATCGGTCAGAATCATGCCACCCTCGCCGGTAGTTATGTGTTTCACCGGATGGAAGCTAAGGATGGTCATGTCAGAGATACTGCCGATTCGTCGCCCCTTATATTCAGCGCCCAAAGCGTGGGCAGCATCCTCAATAACCACCAGCCCCCTCTCCCGGGCGATTTCCCTTATCTCGTCCAACTCAGCCGGGTGACCAGCAAAATCTACCGGGAGAATTGCTTTGGTTTTGGCTGACAACTTGTTTTGGATTGCCTCAGGGTCAATATTTAAGGTATCTTCCTTTATATCGGCGAATACTGGCTTCCCGTTGCAATATACTACAGCATTGGTGGTAGCCGGGAAGGTAATAGGGGTGGTTATCGCCTCATCACCTTCGGAAATCCCGGCGACAGCACAGGCAGCATGTAGAGCTGCGGTGCCATTGGCAACAGCTACGGCATATTTGGCTCCACAATATTCAGCTACTCTCCTTTCAAATTCATCAATTTTACGACCCTGGGTAATCCAGTCGCTCCTGAGCGCTTCGGCAACAGACTCGATATCCTCATCGTCAATCCATTGATGTCCATAAGGTATGAAGTCATTCTTCAGGGAAGACATACTGCCTTTTACCTCAATCCTTCTTTTTCAGTTATTATCCACTCTTCAACCCTGCCAATACCCTCCTCTAGAGAGACCATTGGCTCCCAGTTCAATAATTCCTTAGCCTTGGTGTTATCACACAAGAGCTTCTGAATCTCGCTCTGGGGATGATGATGCTCCACACGCTCAATCTGGTTCTGGTCCTTGCAAATCAGTAAGGCGAGGTCGTTGATGCTGATATCCCGGCTGGCGCCGGCGTTTATGGTTTCACCGATAGCGTTATCTAAGAACGCCGCCTTGACAATAAAATCGGCGCAGTCCTCTACGTACAATAAATCTCTGGTTTGAGTTCCATCCCCAAATATTCTTAATTTTCTCCCCTCAATTTTACTCTTTAAAAAAATTGATACCACACCGCCTTCCATATTTGTTTTCTGGAAGGGTCCGTAAGTGTTGAATGGCCTGAGAACAACTACCGGTAAGGCAAACCCATAGTGATATGAAAGCGCCAGGTTCTCTGCGGCCAACTTGGAGCCAGCGTAAGGGGAAGCCGGTTTGACGGGAGAAAGCTCGGATATCCCCCCCGGCTGGGCCACATCATACACCATACAGGTGCCAATGAGCACCACCTTAGTATTAGACCTCAGAGCGCAGCTTAATATGTTATAGGTGCCGATGACATTGGTTTTAAAGGCTTTCTCAGGGTTATCTAGGCTCTCCTGAACGTTAATCTGGGCTGCCGCGTGAATACATATGTTATATTTGTTTTGAAATAGCTTCTCAACGCATCCAACGTCTGCTACATCTCCTACCGTGAACCCATGAAAACCGTCACACGTGGTAAATTCTTCAAGGTTAGCCTTGCTGCCGTTCGACAGGTCATCCAACACCCAGACATCCTGACCATCCGCTAAAAGCCTTTTGACGACCCATCGCCCGATAAATCCGGCGCCTCCAGTAACCAGAACCCTCATTCTAGCAGCCTCAATATTTCTTGCTTTGACAATAATTTCGCCTCACGAGAATTTTGAACTTTTTCTACCTTTTGGGATCCTTTATAGTTATCGTTCCTAATCTCTTCGAGTTGAGAGAATACGATATACATGTCCTCCCCTTCATACGCCCTTGACATCTCCTCTTCCGTCATCAGTTCTTCGTACATCTTTTCACCGGCTCTCCTCCCGATTATTTCCTTCTGTACTTTGCCATACTTATCTATCATCGCATCAGCCAGGTCGTTTGTGTTTATCGCCGGCATCTTAAAAATAAATATCTCGCCCCCTTGTGACAGAAAGCCTGATAATAAAACCAATTCAACTGCTTTTTCCTTTGGTATAATAAATCTAGTCATGTTGGGGTCTGTTATAGTTATTCTTTCACCGTTAAGTATTTGCTCTTCAAACAGAGGGATAACAGAACCGAGGGCGCGAACAACATTACCGAACCGGCAGCAGGCAAAGACGCACGAATGAGCACTGTAGGTATTGGCTGCCGTTATTAATCTTTCAGCCATTAGTTTGGTTACTCCCATAGTATTTGATGGGTTTACCGCCTTATCCGAACTGGTAAAAATTACTTTCTGAACATTTTTCTCTATTGCCGCTTGAATAACGTTTGAGGTTCCGTTTACATTTGTTTCCACAGCATCTATAGGGTTATATTCACATTCCAAGACATGCTTGTAGGATGCAGCATGGAACACAATATCTATGCCCCTGAACGCGTATTGCAGCCTGTTTGGATTTCGAATGTCCCCCAGCAAAAACCTTAACTTTGCTCCATTATGGCGATATTTCTGGCGTAGAGTGAAAAGGGCAGTTTCATTCATGTCAAGCACCCGAATGACCGCAGCCTCAAACTCAAGGAGCCTTTCTATCAATAACTGGCCAATATACCCGGCACCACCGGTAATCAGAATTCTCTTGCCTCTATAAAAATCTTTCATTGATACTTCTCCGTTTTCAAGTTGGATAACACTTCCGGTTTATCTTTATTGAATATTATACAGTTCCTGGTATTTCCCGTTTTGCCTGATTAGCTGGTCATGAGTCCCGCTCTCGACGATCTTCCCTTTGTCCAACACGTAGATAACATTGGCATTTTGAATTGTCTGTAGCCTGTGGGCAATAATTAGAGTAGTACATGTCTTGGACACCTTATTAATAGCATCCTGCACAATACTCTCAGAAATGCTATCCAGCGAACTGGTCGCCTCATCCAATACCAATATCTGCGGTTTCCTTATCATCGCCCGGGCAATGGCAATACGCTGTCTTTCCCCACCGGAAAGTTTGATGCCACGGTCACCCACAATAGTATCATATCCCTCAGGAAGTTGCCGGATAAACTCATCCGCATTGGCTAATCGCGCCGCCACAATAACCTCCTCCACCGTATAGTTATCCCCAAAACTAATATTGTCTCTTACCGAGGCATTGAAAATAAAAGTTTCTTGACCGATGAACCCAAATGCCCCTAAAAGTGAGGAGGTGTTGTAATCTTTGATATTCCTATCATCAACGTAGATGCCACCGTCATCGACGTCATATAGCCGGAGCAATAAATCAACTATCGTCGATTTACCGGCTCCAGAAACCCCAACAATGGCCGCCGTTTTATCTTTATTCAGTATGAAAGAAACATCTTTGAGCGTAGCCTTCCTCTTTTTATGAGTGAACCTGACATTTCTAAACTCAACAGCTGTTTTCAATTGAGAGATATCTTGCTGCCCACTTATTATCTGGCTGTAGCGAAGGTCCTGCAATATATCCTGAATCGCTTCTACATTTGGCAATGCATTCATTATCTGCATCATATATATGCCGAAACTCGATAATCTGGGTAGCAACTTAAAAATGGCAAAGACAAAGGTGCCAATAACCGGGAGGGCATTGATGAAATTAGCTGGGTTCTGCATTCTTATTACAATCACGGCAATAGCCACCAGGGAGAATAACAACAAATTGACCACATTTGTCGGAGTTTGCATCCAGAACTGCCCTCTCTTCCACAACCCCCAGAATTTATTTACTGCCCCGTCGTAAAGTGCTTGCCAACTTGGAGAGGTCTCAAATACTTTTATTGGTTTGATGCCGGCTATATATTCAGTCAAAATTACATTCTCTCCCTCAGTGGCTTCTCTCTGGCCAACACCGGTTACATATGATATCCTCGACCCCAGGTATCTGGTTAAGTAGAAATACCCGACACCAACAATTAATACCAGAAGGCCCCCCTGCCAGGAAAGCGAAAACAGCAGGACGAATATTGATATGGTCAATATGGCTTCGACCAGAAACCTCGTCAGCGTCATTAGTAAAACACGCAGTGACGCTGGAGCAGTTGCCGCTTTATAGAGCAACTCACCCTGTTTGTTATCGATAAAGAACTGGTAGTCCGAATCGATATATTTCTGGAACACCCTCAATTTATTGTCCACCACAATCCTTGAGGTGGTTTTCAACGAAAAGACAAGGTAAACCATCCTGGACAGGAAAAACAGAACCGTAAGTACGATAAAGATGATGCCATTAGCAATAACAACATCATCGACTGGAATGACTTTGGCTATGCCATTAATAATAGCCATGAGGAAACCGCCACCCGCCGCGGATTGAACACCCAGGGTGCCATCTAATATCGGGTACAACACGGCAATATGCAGAGTTTCGAAAATGCCGTTCAGGGCGCCGACGATACATAAAAAGAGCATGGGGAACTTGTACGGCCTCAAGAAATACCAGATTGTCTTTAAGCTATTTCTCTTCTGCTTCACGATAACCCCACTCATTCAGACTAAAGTAATTTGTTTTTGCTAATCCAGTAGCTCCCTGTTTTGCCGTAGAAATTTGGTCCCGATTCGGGCGGGAGAGCCATAAGTGCGATGATGCGGTTGAAATAACGAACGAAACCTGCTTTGCAACTCTTCGTCTTCTTCCGTGTATTCGAGGTTTCCGGGGTAGGGCACTTTTCGGGGATACCATAACATGAGGAGGACGCGGTATACAAAAAACGTTTAACGCCTGCCTGACGTGCCGCTTCAAGAACTGAAACAGTCCCCTCCACATTAGACGCATGATATTTCAACGGGTCTTGTATGGAGGGAACGATATCAGCTAGGGCTGCCAGATGGAAAACCCAGGTTACATCCTTGAAGTGGTCTTTTATACCTTGAAAATCAGCAATGTCCCTTTCAACTAACTGCAATTTATTATTGTCTTTATGGGCCGAAAGGTTCTTCGGATGACCGGTCGACAAATTATCGAGCACCAAGACATCGTTGCCCTCTTTCAACAATCTATCCACCAAATGAGAGCCGATAAAGCCTGCCCCTCCAGTGACAGCTACCTTCTTCATCCGTAATTTCCTTCTAGCACAGCAGGTGAGTGTTCAGGTCTTGTAGTGCTAATTATAAATGTGGAGTGGACAACTGTCAAGAACATTGTCCACTAAGTGCCGTGTGTCTCAATAGGGCACTTTACTGGCATTAACTCATCCTGCTCCCGCTCCACCTGAAATTCAGGGTTGTCTCATGCTGGCTATAACAGCATAGTCTCAGAGTAGTAGGCTGGTATCTGCCAGTGTGCTTGCATTTTTATCAGAATTGTTGTATACTTACTTCAAAAGAATAGGTAAGCGGGGGTGCCCGAGCGTGAGCGAGGGCCTAAGTGGAGGGCAAGTCGGTGCAAGTCCGGCGCGGCCGCGTCGCTGTGATTGATGGGTAAACCATCGAAAGCCAGAACGCCAGCCCCTGAATAGCCTACAATGCTCCGCGGGGAGAGGTAGGGTTTTTTGTTGAAACTTTGCTATTCCCCCTCGGCGGTAGGCGAGGGGATTTTTATTTTACAATCTTGGCAGGCTATGGAGAAGACATCACGGCTCAAAATATCAAGGAGGTCTATGGTGCCGAGAACTGTGTCTATACTCACCCGGTTAATGGCCTTCCTGTTGTCCTACTGGACGGCAACAAGCATCAATCTGCCAAGCTCGGAGGGAACATAGTCTAATGGTGCCCGATATTTTGCTCATTTTGTTCACTTAGAGATAAAAAACATACTATATTCTTTTAGTCAATGACCCCAGCAAGGTATCGTTTCTGTTTTATCTTCACATCGGTGAGCAGCCTTAGCCTCTATTTTCCTGGCCCCCAACTTAGCGTTTAGATACGGGCTCACTCCTCAAGAGGAGATCCCATCATACTTCATACGGGTTTGGCCAGGAGGGCAGGGCACCATGTTTTTTGGCGGGTTGGCTCGTATGAGCTCCCAAAGGAACCTGCGGTGTTTCCCTGCCCACCTGATGTGTTGCTTACCTCCTAAATTGCTATTTCTACGGGTTGTGGCTCTGGAATCTGATAAAGGGCCTGGTTTTTGACCAGTGCAAAGGCCAGACGCAGTAGTTTGTTGACCGCGGCGACCATGACCTCCCTGCCGCTGAGGGGGTTGGCGCCAGCCGGCCGCTCGCGCAGCTTCTTCGCCCAGTCACGAAAGTCGGGGTTGAAGCGCAGCATAGGAATGACCGCGGTCCAGGCACAGTGCCGGAGCACCGGGCGACCCTGCTTGCTTATCGAAGTCATGGCGACATGGTGCAGAACCCGGAGCTTTCCCTTCATAACGCGCCCCTGGCATGCTGCCTTGATGGCACCGGCGAACTCAGATTCTGTCATACCGGCGATAGCCTGGGGCACAGCGCAGGTACAGAGTACGCTCGCCGCCGTCTGGCCACAAGGATTCTTGAAAACCTGCGTGAATTCGGGAAAGAGCCCATCGAGTAACGACTTTACCAGGTTCACTGTCCTGGTCTTCTCTTTGACTAGGCGGCGATAGGAACCGTAAGCGGCGCGTAACTCGGCGTAGACTCCCTGTGATAATCTGGCAGCGTTGAACTCACCGGTGCACAACAGCTGGGCGGCCACCTCGCTATCCCGGTAGTCATTCTTCCGGTGGTTCAGATCCTTGCCCTCGCGCCTGCGTTTCAATGTGAATTGATTGATTAAACGCAGGGGGATCCCTTTCTCATCCAGGAAGTAGGCTAGGTTACGCCAGTGGTGAGCTCCCGTTTCGATAGCAAATATTACTCCGCGACATTCGGTCTTTAACATCTCAGTTCTGGCCCTCTCAAGTACCGTCTCAAAGCCTTCTCTGGAATTGTCGAATTTCAACTTGCTGTGGGTCATGAAATCCTGAGTCACGAATACCGCTGCATGCTTCTTCTTGTGAGGGTCCACTCCAACCACAAGATACCCGACTGGAACTTGCTTACGCTTCTTCGCGGTGCTATTCTTCATTTGATGGATCCTCCTACACAGATTAGTGTTTGCTCTTACACCCTTCTATTGTAGCTGAAGCCATCGACCCTCTTACTCAATATACTAAGGAACCTTTTTATATTGCTAGGCTGACTGTTTATTAATACTTCTTCTTATGGCTTCACGGCTAACACCATATTCCCTGGCCAGTTGTCTAAGACTCTTTTTACTGAGGTTTTTACGGATTTGTGCCTGTTGTGAAATAGATAACTTTCTAGTTGAAGTAGTAATCTCTTTGATATTCGGGTATAATATCTCTACTGAATAAGCAATTTGCACTTCAGAAGCCAGTGCCTCTCGAGGTCGCATCCAATATCTTTGGCGTGACACTGTGTTTGTTCCAAAGTAACAACATCAGGAAGTAGCACAATTTCAACGCTTAAAATTTCCGTGAATATTACTGTACTGATGAACCAGATCGAGATATAATATATGCAACCACAATTCAATGAGGGGATTGTAGTGCTGGAGAACCGCAGACTTGTAAACAGTGGATCAGGAAATCTTGACTTCCCACGGAGGAAGTCAGGGGTTCGAGTCCCCTCAGCTCCACAGTTTTTCTTCTAGGTTTTCTTTGGGGAGCATCCTGGCATCCTTGTCCTGGTTGAAACTTCTTTCGCACAATAAGCTTCCCCGCTCCTCTAGAGGAGCGGGGAAGCTCGTCGTGAGCTTGATAAGCAATTCTATTAGGCTCTTACGCGGATGACCAGTCGCCAGCTCACTATACCGGTAACTATGATAGCAGCAATAATAGCGCCAATGAGCCACCAGTTAATCACTTTGACTGGTTGTGTCGGGAGTGGTTCTTCTGATGGCTCCAGAAGCGGTGTTACTACTGCTTCCTTGACTATAAATGAACCAGCCAGTCCATTTATATTCACATCATAGGTCTCAGCGATGCTCTTGGCTATGCTGAAGCTTACCTTTTGGCTAGCGCCGGCATCAAGAGTCACCTCTTTTCTGGCTTCCTCTACACCATTTATCTTGAGAACCACAGTATATTTACCCTTGCTGCCGCCAGTGTTGGTAACTA
>Ga0307432_1001012_pt1 | contig 18466 bp, 14 predicted proteins | sample SalMarWE160150MG_FD_202158 | JGI IMG/M metagenome (GOLD analysis project Ga0307432, IMG submission 202158) | Salt marsh sediment microbial communities from the Plum Island Ecosystem LTER, Massachusetts, United States - WE1603-150 | ecosystem: Environmental > Aquatic > Marine > Intertidal zone >...
AAAATTTACAGATACCAACGTATGGAAGGATCATACTCTGATATACCACGGAGATTTTCAATCCCTACCTGTTCAGTGCTTCCCGGGTCGTCGTATTTCATTATCTCTCCTCCTCCTTTGTACCCGGCATTTGAAAAATCAGGGATTTTATTACCCTGACTGTCAGCAACACATACCAGTCTGCTGTTGGTGCCGGGATACACCAGGGATGTAGTCGGTGGAATATCCTGAACCTGAATATTACTTCTCAAAACCGGTTTATAGGTGTTGACCGATCCCTGTTTATCAGGTTTGCCTGTAAAATCCGTTAATCAGGAACATCAACACTGCAAAAGAATAAACAATAATATTCATAGTTTCCAATATTAACGACAATCTTTTTCATTTGTGTACAGGCTGTCATAATTTCCATCAATATTAGATTTTTATGAGTTTTAAAAGGTCATTTATAATTCAGCTATTCCTTTTAAAACAATTCCAGCTGATCCCTGTCTTTTTTCTCCTTTATTCTTATTTGAGGAATTTCTGTTTCTATTAATTCCTTTTCAATTTCGTCCAGAAATGGACTTCTCCTCTGAAATAGCTCCCTGCCCATTAAAAACCTATGCCGGGCACTTGTGAGAAAAAGATAGTTTTTAGCACGAGTCATCCCGACATACAAAAGCCGCCTTTCTTCCTCAGGATCAGCAGGTTTTTTTTCAGACATGGAATAAGGTATCAGGTTTTCCTCGCACCCGGTAATAAAAACACAACTGAATTCCAGTCCCTTTGAAGCATGAAGAGTCATAAGATTTGCAGCTTCAGTTTTTGGTTTCCATGAATCGATTTCAGTTCCAAGTAAAATGTGCTGGAGGAATGCCTCTTCATCTCCATCATATAGCTCTGCAATTTCCGCTAACATGGTGTGAATGAGTTCATTCTCTTTAAACTGGTTCTGAAAACAGAGGCTGATGATGGATTCCAGCTTATTTTTAAGAGCTTTACCCTCACATGTTTTTTTTACCTGCTGCAGCCTTGCCTCGCTTATATTTAATTGTTTAAGAAGGCGTGACTTCAGAAAATAATTTTCCGGATTTGAGATCATCCTGTAGATATCCAGTACTGATTTAACAGGTTCCTTTTTAAGGAATGAATCTTCGTCGATTTTCTGGTAAGGGATATTATGATCATTCAGTGCTTTTTCTAATACAGGCATTTGCCTGCTGATTCTGCATAGAATAACAAAATCTGAAAGACTTTCAATTTTCTCATATCCGGTACCTTCAGCAATCTGGCTGTCAATAGAGAAGAATCCCATGCCGCCTATCATCTTTTCTATATTACGCGCAACAAATTCCGCTTCACTTTTATCAGTCGGATTTTCAGAGATTTTAATCCTGACTCCTTTTTGTAATCCTTCCAGGAATTTCTGATTTGTTTTCAAGACATTCCCTGAAGCTTTGAGTATTAAATCGGAACAACGATAGCTTTTATTTAATTTAAATACAACAGCATCTTTATAATCATCCCTGAACATTCGGATATACCTGACATCAGCTCCCCGGAATCCGTAAATTGCCTGATCGGGATCACCGATTACAAACAGATTTGAATCTTGTTCCGGCATCAGCATTTTTATCATTGTGTATTGAGCGTGGTTAATGTCCTGGTACTCATCAACAAGAATCCATTCTATTCTACTTTGGTATTCGGACAAAATATCCGTATGCGTTTGAAATAACCGGATAGGGAAGCTTATAAGATCATCAAAATCAAATGCATTCGAATTTCGTAATATGTGGTTATATTTTTTGATAGCGCCAGCTATTGTAGCATCAGTGATACTTGTTTCAGGAACCAATGATTGTTTTATTTCAGATATCGTTTCACGCAGATCGGTAATTTCGGATTTTTCCGTGACTATTTCTGATAGTATCTGTTTTTTATCTTCCTCGTCTATTACAGATAAACTACATGTTATACCTGAATTCTTCAGATACTCTTTAATTATTGACAGTCCAAATGCATGAAAAGTGCAAATCCTCAGATCTTCCAGTATCTGTTTATCCAGCAGAAACGCCAGCCTTTCTTTCATTTCCCTGGCTGCTTTGTTGGTAAACGTTATAGCTAAGATTTTGTCCGGACTTATATTTCTTTCTTTAATTAAATAAGCAATACGGGTTGTCAGAACCTGCGTCTTCCCTGTTCCGGGTCCTGCAAGTATTATAGCCGGGCCAAAAAAATGTCCTGCCGCAGCCTCCTGTTCATCATTTAATCCTGATCGTTTTTGGTTTGTGAGCGATATCTGTTTTGATAGCCTTGTTTCTGCGGATACGGTCACTGGTTTTTGGAGCTTTAACTTACGAAAAGCTGGAAGGTCAAAGCTTAATAATGGACGAGGCAAATTTGTGGTTAAATATTTGCTTTCAGATTCCTGAAACAAAGAAGATGACTGCATGAAAGTTTTTGTCTCGCCATCTTTAAAAACTCTGATTCGACCATACTCCCCGTCAAAACCCTCTTGTATATAGACTTCCCTGTTACGCATGCGTCTTATTGCCTCGCATAATAATTCTCCACCTATTGTTTTAATATGATCAATATCGAAATTCAATAGAATATTGAACTCTGAACCAGCGTTATGCACCAGGTGTCGGTAATGCTGATCTACTTTGTTGGAATCAGGCGATACGCCTTCTATTTCCGATAATATTTCTTTTAATGGTATCAGGCTATAAAAGGGGTGACGGTTTTTCCGGTCCATTATATTATCCCGGTCAGCAAGCTGGGCGATCCGGTTCATTACACCAACAGTAATCTTTTTCCCGCAAACCGGACAAGTTTCATTATGTTGTAAAGTATCCAAAGGACTCCATTGTATTCCGCACTTTCTATGACCATCAAAATGATATTTACCTTCCTGTGGGAAGAAATCTACGGTACCATAGAAGTCTTCATGATTGCCTGATGCCATGGCATCGATAATCCCTTTATACGACAAATCGGTATCAAGGATATTTGCATTTCGTCCCAGCTTCTCGGGTGAATGGGCATCCGAATTGGCAATCAACGTGTATTTATCAAGGAAGCTGCACATCCAATTCATCGGAGGATCGGTTGAAAGACCCATTTCGACAGCAGAGATATATTTCGATAAGTCTTCAAAACATTCAATAACAGAATCAAATCCTGATTTTGAGCCTAATATGGAAAACCATGGAGTCCAGATATGCGCCGGCACAAAGAAAATATCTTCGGAAACTTCCAGGCTCAATTCAAGAAGATCTCTGCTGTCCATACCGATTATCGGTCTGCCATCAGAAGTAATGTTAAAACCCGGAGCAGCCAGCTTATTCTGTATTTTTTCAACAACATTGAATGAGGGAGCAAAAATTATATTATGTACTTTTCTTACCTTTTCTTTTTTCTTATATATGTTGCTGATTTCTGTTGTGAGGATAAACCTTGTATCTCCCTCAACAGTTAAACCGGTTCTTTTTTTGTTTGCCTGTTTCAGACGAAACAGCCCCTCCTCGGCAGGTTCCAGTTGTTCTCTTAGTTCGTGAAGCCAGCCGGGATGTGTGAAATCACCTGTACCTACTACTTTAATACCTTTTAACCGGGCCCAGTAATCAAGGTAGTCAGGACGAAGTTCTTTGCTGGTAGCCAGTGAATAATGTGAATGTATATGGAAATCTCCAATGAATTTCATCATAAATATATATCAAATGATACATGTGAAACATTCATGCCCTTCGCCCTCAGCTCTGAGCCATTACCTTGGTTCCACATGTATAGTAACAGTAAGATTTTTATAGACAGCCATAAGCTTATCCTCGATCATATCACAATATTTGTGGGCATTCCCAACTGATTCATCTGCAGGTATTTCCAGATGCAGGTCGATAAACCTGTAATTCCCTGCCACACGGGTACGGAGATCATGATAATGCACTCCCATTTCCTTAAGTCTTTTCTGAAGCCCGTTAATTTCCTCATCACTCCAGGCAATGTCAAGCAGGGGGAAAAAAGCACGTCTGAGCAGGGAATATGATTCTTTGATGATAAACAGGGCAACAAGAATAGCAACAATCGGATCTAACCATCTGATGTTAGTAAGCAAAATTAGTATCAGCCCGACTGCTACTCCGATCGAAGTGTAAACATCGGTTTTCAGATGCAATGCATCTGCCTCAAGAGCAACTGACCCTGTTTCCCGGGCAACCTTGTATAATCTTATTGACACGAAAATATTTACAATTGCAGATACTGCCATTACAAGGGAACCAATCCATATTTTTTCAAGGATAATCTCCCCGCCAATCAGTTTTTTTACAGATTCAACTATGATCCATATTGCAGCTGTAAATATCAGCAGCGCCTCTATTACACCAGAAATATTTTCAAATTTTCCGTGTCCGTAAGGATGCCTCTTATCTGGCGGATTATCAGATACCCTGACAGAAAAAAAAGCAATTATTGCTGCCACCAGGTCCATGGAGGAGTGAATAGCTTCGGATATTATACTGACTGAACCGGTAATGATCCCAACAACCAGCTTCATTATTATCAATAATGTATTGGATACAACTGATAACCTTGCAACTCTGACTTTAACATTCATAATAGAACATGGAAGTGGTGATCAAAGATAACCAGAAAAGAAGCGAATCTGAAATTATTATTCCACTTTTATAAGCTCATAGTTGGTATTACCCAGTCCGATCTTTTCGGCATGTTCAAGTCCGGCCTGCCAGAAAGTATCAGGATGAGTAAGTTTGAACTTATCTTCTCCCTGTAAGTTGCCATCATCATAATTTTCACAGATCTTGCTTCCGGGGAGTGCCGGGGCTGCTTTGACAAAATCAACACAGGCCTGATCGAGTGCAACAGGATCGAATGAGGCAGCCATACCTATGTTCGGGACAATCGGATAATCATTTAAGTCCCAGCAGTCGCAATTGGGTGAGACATCAATTATGAAACTGATATGGAAAGAAGGTTTGTCCTTAACTGCAGCATAAGCATATTCCGAGATTTTTTTACAAGCCGTCTCCGAAGAATTTTGCCACACAACTCTTGAAGCATCATACTGGCATACGGCAACACATTGTCCGCAGCCAACACATTTAACATAATCTATATGCGCGATTTTGTCTTTTCCCACGTGGATTGCATTATGAGCGCAATATTTTTCGCATATCCGGCATCCTGTACAGTTTTTCTCAAAAATCTCAGGCGAAGACCCGGAGTGAAGAAATAATTTACCTCCTACAGAAGCACATCCCATTCCAAGGTTTTTAAGAACTCCTCCGAAACCTGTCAATTCATGCCCTTTAAAATGAGTCAAAGTAATTAAAACATCGGCGTCAGCAATTGCTGTGCCTATTTTAGCACTGGAACAAAATTCCATACTTAATTCTATTTCCCGGAAATCGGTTCCTTTAATGCCATCAGCAATTATGACCGGGCAATTTGTGGTAATGGGATTATATCCGTTTTCAAAAGCAGCTTCAATATGGTCAGGAGCATTTGAGCGTCTTCCGTAATATAATGTATTACAGTCAGTTAAAAAAGGAGTGGCTCCTTTTGATTTCAGCAGTTTAACTATACTTGCAGCATAATTCGGGCGTAGGTATGCGAGATTTCCGGGCTCTCCGAAATGTATCTTTAATGCTACAAATTTCTTCTGAAAATCAATTTTTTCAATGCCTGCCCTGATTACAAGGTTTTCAAGTTTTTTAAGAAGGTTTCGGGACGGTTTTGTCCTCAGGTCGGTAAACCAGACTTTTGAAGATGTCATATTGCTGCAATTATATTGTAAATCTGTTCTATCAGCCATTTAGGTGTTGATGTCGCTCCGCAAATCCCCGCTAACCGCTTTCCGTCAAACCATGATTTATCTATCTCATCAGGAGAGGAAACGAAGTAAGTATCAGGATTAATACTTTTACAAATTGAATAGAGCATTTTCCCGTTTGAGCTCTCCCTGCCGCTGACAAAAACCACGACATCATGTTTCCCGGCAAAACTACTAAGATGAGGTTCCCTGTTTGCAATCTGTCCGCATATCGTATTGTTTACAGTTAGTAATTTATCAGGATCGTTTACACCCTTTTTTCTGATTTCGGCACGAAGCAGATCAGCAAAATTCTGATAATCGTGGAGATGCATTGTTGTCTGGGAAAAAAGACTGATTGGCCTGGAGGTATCTATTTGGTCCAGATCGTCCGGACCTGTGATAAGTATACCTTCATTTTCTGTGTGTCCCAATAATCCTGCTACTTCAGCATGGTCCTTTTTCCCGAATATTACAATCTGTCCGGCGGTTTCTTTTGCTTCGAGCCATGCCTTCCTTATCCTTGACTGCAGTTTTTTAACAATGGGACAGGTTGCTTCTATGATTGTAATATTATTTTTCTCCGCTATCAGATAAGTTTCAGGAGGTTCTCCATGTGCCCTTATCAGGACTTTACAATTACTAAGCTTTTTGAATTGTTCCTGGTTAATCGTTACCAGGCCGAGGTCAGACAAGCGTTCCACCTCTTTGTCATTATGCACAATAGGACCAAGTGAATAGACTTTTTCTCCTTTCAGAAGAGCTTCTTCTGCCACTTCCACAGCATTTTGCACTCCGAAACAAAAACCTGATCTTTTATCAATCTCTGCTGTCATTTATTATCTTCTCAATAATCTGCATCACCCATTTCATTTGCTCTTCAACAGTCATTTTGCTGTTATCCAGCAAGATAGCATCGTCAGCCCGCCTTAAGGGACTGATATCCCTGTTCTCATCGGTTACATCACGTGCAATAATATTGTTAAGGATCTCATCAAAAACAACCTTGATACCCTTGGCTTTCAGCTCGTCATATCTTCTTTGGGCTCTTATTTCCACGGAAGCTGTCATAAATATTTTAAGATCGGCATCAGGGAATACTACAGTTCCAATGTCTCTTCCATCCATGACGATCCCTTTGTATACACCTATTTGTCTTTGCAATTCCACCATACATGAGCGTACTTCCGGTATCATGCTTATCCTGCTTACATGTGCTGAAACCTCTATACCCCTTATCTCTTTCTCGACATTTTCAGAATTCAGAAAAGTCTCATATTCACCTTTGTCAGGATTATAGACAAATTCAATATGTATATTCTTCAGCTCTTCCTGAATACCTTCCAGATCCAATAATCCTTTGCCAACAAATTTTCTTCTAAGACAATAAAGAGTAACTGCCCTGTACATTGCCCCGCTGTCTATATAAATATAGTTGAGTTCTTCTGCGATTGCCCTGGCAAAGGTACTTTTCCCGCAGGATGAATATCCGTCAATGGCTATGATCAGTTTCTTAATCATAAGATATTAAAGTTACAGATTACTGCTATAATTTCAAAACTGTTACTTTCTGATCCTGTTATAGATCTGATCAGGTTTGATTATAATGGAGACATGATTTGATGAACCTGCCAGGTGATAAGTAGCTCTTCCGAATTCAATATTCATAAAGGAAGTATTAATACCGAATCCCCAGGAAAATCCTGCAAGAGAAATCTTCGACTCAGTTAACAGTTCACGTCTTCTCTGGTAGTTAAATCCTCCACTTAGATAAAAATTTTTATGGGGGATCAGCTCTGCACCCACAACAACATGACGTATCATATTTTCAAAGAATTCTGAGCCAAGAAGAAAATCGGCACTTGTCGATACTGTATCATTATACTGACAGGTAAGATCATATTTTTCCAGATGTTTCAGGGTCAGTGAAAATCGGAATGGAGCATAAGCCAGCTTTTGTGATACACCTGTTTGGATCTCAAATGGCAGCTTCTGTCGTTCTTCCCCCGCATACCTGGTAACCTGGAGACCTGCATTCTTTACCAGGAGACCAGCAGAAAAAAACCCGGACCGGTTTCTGTAAGCAGCTCCGATATCAAATGCAAATCCGAATGATGTATAGTTTTCAAGATGAGATAATACCGGTTTAAAATTAATTCCAAAGGAGAACAGTGTATCAATCTCCCGTGAAAAGATCATTGACATGGCATATTCTGATGCTTTAAAAGAACCTGTGATGATCCCTGAGACATCTGCTGCGATAAATGAACCATAATTCAGATAAGTCACTCCTGCCGCAAAATTACCGGTACCGGGGAATGATCTTGAGTACATGGCAAGACCATAGTTTACTCCCGCAAAATAATTGACATAATTTAAAGCAATGTTATTATTCATATTTGCCTGAAGCAGGGCCGGATTATGATATGCTACATTAAGATTGTCAGTATTAAGCGATACGTTAGTTCCTCCAAGCGATGAGATGAGGCCTGAATGAGTCAGATTCAGGAATTCATATACATTATCACCTCCTGTCTGTGCTTTCAAAGCCGGAACAAGCATAATTACCAGAAGGATATATATGATTCTTTTGACCATCGCGCCAATCAGTTTCAAATATAGCAGGATTTTACATAAACGGACTCTTGACGTAAATTAGTATTAATGAGTAAGATATATAATGTAGCGGTTAAGCGGTTTTGCCTGTAAGTGCAAGACCTTCATCAGTTTTCTTCTGACGGCCGTTGATCTGTGACATGAAAAGACCTGTAATGACAATTGCCATGCCTGCTATATTCTGTAATGTAAGTTTGTCACCAAGAATGAAGAATGAAAATACAGCAGTGAATATAGGGATGGAGTTTGTAAAAACATTTGCCCTCGACACTCCAATTTTTTTTATAGAATATGCAAATAGAATAAAGGCTCCGCATGAGGCAAAAACAGACAGCTCAATAATAGGGATAAAACTTTTAGCAACAAACACGGTATTAATGAACTGACGAAGATCGGTAATCAGGAAAACAGGCAGGAAGAGCACCACTCCAATAATGTTCTGCACTGTCACAATGAAAGCCGGGCTGTAGGTACCTACAAGCCTGCTCAATGTGAGATTAAAACCAACTGCTGATATTACAGCCAGGAGTAATAATGATAATCCTTTAATACTGAATGAGATGGTTCCATCCCTGTTGAGGATAAATATTATCACCCCGATAAATGACAGGATAATACCTGCATAATTGATTATTCTAAGCTTTTCCCTGTAAAAAATCCATGCACCCAGCGCTGCAATTACCGGTATTGTTGAAATGATAACAGATCCAACGGTAGCTGAAACATAAGTAAGTCCGTGACTTTCGCCAAGGAAATAGAAAAATGGTTCGAACAGTGCCAGAATAAAGAAAAACTTTCTGTCAGTTTTCTTTATTTTCATGAAGCCTCCTGTAAAAAAAAGAAATATGGTGAGGAGCAACACAGCAATAACAAGTCTGATAAAGACAATTGTCAGAGGAAGGTATATTTCATTGGCAATTTTGAACCAGATAAAAGAGAACGACCAGAAGATCATTGCCAGAATGACACCTGCATATGTTCTTATACTATCCTTCAAAACATTTACCGGTTATTTATTGATTCCGGAGCCTCGAATTTATACTATATAATTTAGAATTCTTTGAAAAACTTCCCGGAAGATCTTTTTTTTACGATCATCTCAACGACATGGATATTTCGAACAGGATCTGATTTATTATGATTTCCAATATACAATAATCAGTAATTTAAACAGATAACTTAAATTGTTATTTCGAACATGTTTATAAAATGGAACACTGGTGATTTGTAACTAAACCATATTTTGTTATATTTGCCGCCTCAGGTCAGACTGACTGATCCTGTGATTTTTAAAAATGAATTGAATATTAATTAAAGATTATAAATCAGCCCTGATGAAGATACTGGTATGCATTAGCAATGTGCCTGATACAACAACAAAGATCAAATTCAATGAGGGTGATACCTCTATTGACTCGACTGGTATTCAGTGGGTTATAAATCCATGGGATGAGCTGTCACTTACCCGTGCCCTGGAACTAAAGGATGATCCGTCAAATGGGATTAAATCTGTTACTGTAGCCCATGTGGGTCCGGCAACATCAGAGCCAACAATAAGAAAAGCGCTGGCAATTGGCGCTGATGAAGCTATCAGGATAAATTCTGAATCTTCAGATGCCTATTATGTTGCCGCCCAATTAGCTGAAGTTATTAAAAAAGAACAGTTTGATATAATCATGTGCGGAATAGAATCAAGTGATTATAACGGTTCCCTGGTGGGAGGAATGATAGCAGAATTCCTCAATATCCCTTCTGTTTCAGCGGTTTCAGGTATCACCATTGATGACGGTAATCCGATAATTACCAGGGAAATAGATGGAGGGAAAGAGGTTATTTCAATATCGGTGCCATTCATGGCAATAGTCCAGAAGGGAATTGCCAAAGAACCCCGTATAGCAGCTATGAGAGGAATTATGATGGCAAGGACAAAACCCCTAAAGCTGTTTGAACCCCTTCCTTTTGAGCCGCTTACAGAAATTACTGTTTTGGAGAAACCGCCTATGCGGGCAGCCTGTAAATTCATTGATGCAGAAAATCCCGGACAACTTATCGACCTGCTTCAGAATGAGGCAAAAATAATTTGATCATAAATAATAAATAATACATTAAAAATATGTCAGTATTAGTATATACAGAAAATTGGGACGGGAAATTTAAGAAACTCACCTTTGAACTTGTCTCTTATGCATCAGGGGTAGCAAAAATGATCAATACCTCTGTAACAGCTCTCTCAATCGGTAAAATTGATGACTCAGAACTTAAAAAACTTGGAAATTACGGAGCAGAGAAGATCATAAATGTTGATAATGAATTGCTTGCAACACTCGACAGTCAGGCTTATTCATATGTGATTTCTGATATCGCACTGAAAGAAAATGCATCGGTAATAATAATCTCAAATAATAACACAGGGAAAGCGATAGCCCCGAGGTTATCGGTAAGACTGAAGGCCGGAGTAGGATCAGGTGTAAACAAACTGCCTCTTAAAACAAGTCCCTTCACTGTTTATAAAAAGACCTTTTCAGGAAATGCATATGCACATGTTGTGATAAAATCAGATATTAAGATACTTACCCTGGCTCAAAACTCGTTCGTTCTTAATGAAACAGCTAATAACTCTTCAATTGAGAACATGAATGTTACTGTTGATAGTTCTTCAGTTAAAACTGAAGTAAAAGATGTTCAGAAACAGACAGGGAAGATATTACTGACAGATGCGGAGATTGTCGTATCAGGTGGAAGAGGGATGAAATCACCTGACAACTGGGGCCCTATTGAAGAGCTTGCAGGATTTCTTGGTGCCGCTACTGCCTGCTCCCGTCCGGTAGCTGATGAAGGGTGGAGACCAATAGGCGAGCATACTGGTCAGACAGGCAAGATAATTGCTCCCAACCTGTATATTGCAGTTGGTATTTCCGGCGCAATACAGCATCTGGCAGGGATTAGCGCATCTAAATGTATTGTTGCTATAAATACTGATAAGGATGCCCCCATATTTGAGGCTGCAGAGTACGGAATCGTCGGAGATGCATTCAAGGTGCTGCCGAAATTGATTGAAGCGGTAAGGGAGATGAAATCCTGATTTATCCCCGAAAAACAGGCTAATTCATTTAATCCGAAAAGAACTTGATATGATCCCCAACCTGGTTTTTATTTTGATACTTTTTTTTGCTGCCGGATTATTTTACTTCAAGGTAAGGACCATCTCCCGGGAAATAAAACTTGGGAAACCACTTAAAATTAATGACAATAAGCTTCGAAGATGGAAGTTAATGGCGAAAGTTGCTATCGGCCAATCAAAAATGGTAACACGTCCCGTAGCTGCAATTATGCATATTTTCGTATATGTCGGATTTATCATAGTGAATATCGAAATGCTTGAGATCCTTATTGACGGGATATTCGGGACACACAGGTTTTTTTCTTTTACAGGAGGTTTGTATCCGGTATTGATTTCCTCTTTTGAAATCTTTGGAATTGCAGTTATAATCGGATGCATTGTATTCCTTTCAAGGAGGAATATTATCAGGATCAAGAGGTTCTGGAGCAGTGAGATGAAATTATGGCCCCGTTCGGATGCCAATATAATCCTTGTCACAGAACTTTTCCTTATGAGCGCAATTCTTGTCATGAATGCAAGCGATGGGATTCTTCAGATGCGTCATGGTACCCATTATGCAAATGTTGGATATTTTTTTCTCAGCGGATTAATACAGCCATTGTTTTCAGGATTCTCAAATGGAACACTTGTTTTCATGGAAAGATTTTGCTGGTGGTTTCACATTATTGGTGTGCTGGCATTCCTCAATTATATTCCTTATTCAAAACACTTTCATGTTTTTCTCTCATTTCCGAATGTCTATTATTCCAGGCTTGATCCGCAGGGGAAGATGGATCATATGCCTTCAATTACAAAGGAAGTAAAAATGATGCTTTCAGGGTATATTGAAAATAATGTAGCAGGGGGAGATGAAGAAATTGGGCAGTTTGGTTCCCGGGATTGCAGGGACTTCTCATGGAAAGTCCTGATGGAAGCATATACCTGCACCGAATGCGGCAGATGCACTTCGAGTTGTCCTGCTAACATTACCGGTAAAAAGTTATCACCAAGGAAGATCGTGATGGATATACGCGACAGGCTCGAATATATTGGCAAAAATGTAAGGAAACATGGGATTGAATTCACCGATGACAAGTCATTACTTGATGTTGTAACGGCGGAAGAGTTATGGGCCTGCACAACATGCAATGCCTGTACTATCGAATGTCCACTCAACATTAATCCCGTAGCAATGATAATTGAAATGCGCAGGTACCTTGTAATGGAAAAAGCTGCAGCACCCGCAGAGCTGAATGCGATCTTTTCAAATATCGAAAATAATGGAGCTCCCTGGCAATATTCCAAGGAAGACCGGTTATTATGGTCCAAAGACCTGGAAATTGTTGTGCATTAACCCCCTGCCCAACCTTCTTCCAGAGTTAAATAATAACATAAAATAAAATGGCAACTCAAAGAATCGAAGTACCTGTAATGTCCGACCTCTTTGCAAAAGGAGAAAGACCTGAATACCTCTTCTGGGTAGGCTGTGCAGGCGCTTTCGACGACAGATACAAAAAAGTAGTGAGGGCTTTTACTAAAATTCTTACTTATCTTAAAGTGAGTTATGCGGTTCTTGGAAAGGAGGAGACATGTACTGGTGATCCTGCCCGCCGTGCCGGCAACGAAATGCTGTATCAAATGCAGGCCCTTCAGGTAATCGCGACTTTTAAAAAATATGGTGTCACTAAAATCATCGCTATCTGCCCGCACTGCTACAATATTTTTAAGAATGAATATCCCGATCTTGAAGGCAGATATGAAGTAATAAGTTACTTACAGTTCCTTAATAAGTATATTGCAGAGGGGAAATTGAAACTTGATACCGGATCATTTAAAGATGTAACAATTACTTATCACGATCCTTGTTATCTTGGCAGAGGGAATAATATCTATGAAGAGCCGCGCTCAATTCTGAAAAGACTTACTGCCGACTTTGTGGAAATGGATAGAAACAAAAGATTTGCATTATGTTGTGGAGCTGGCGGAGCACAGATGTTTAAGGAAGCTGAAAAAGGTAACAGGGAAGTTTTTATTGAAAGAACTGAAGATGCTCTTAAAACAGGTGCTGAGATTATTGCTACTGCCTGCCCTTTTTGCATGACAATGCTTACAGACGGACTGAAGTATAAGAACAGGGAAGAGGATGTAAAAAACCTGGATGTTGCGGAATTAGTGGTGCAATCTTTAGGTTTATAGATATTAAATTGAAAATTAAGAAACAAAATAAATTACAGTAATGGAAAACAAAAAAGTCCTGAAAAGCGGTGAATTTTTGGTTAGTGAAACTGATGCCAAAGATATCTTCATACCTGAAGAATTCAATGAGGAACAAATGATGATCGCCCAGTCATGTCGCGATTTTCTGGAAGCTGAAGTTTATCCTGTTATGGCAGATCTTGAAAAAGGCGACAGGGAACTCATGAAACAGTTGCTTAAGAAATCGGGTGAGCTTGGATTAACTGGAATTCCGGTACCGGAAGAATTCGGTGGATTCGGACAATCTTTCGTTACTCAAATGCTTGTTGCCGAAACAACAGGAGCCGGTTATTCATTCTCTGTTGCATACATGGCACATAGTGGAATCGGTACACTTCCTATTGTCTATTATGGAAACGATTACCAGCGGCAACATTATGTACCAAAACTTGCTGTCGCTGAATACCTTGGATCATACTGCCTGACTGAACCGGGTGCCGGAAGTGATGCCAATGCAGGTAAAACAAATGCGGTACTTTCTGAAGATGGTAAATATTATATCCTTAACGGCCAGAAAATGTGGACCACCAATGCAGGATATGCTGATACACTTATAGTCTTTGCAAAAATCGAAAATGACAGGGTTCTCAGTGCTTTTATAGTGGAGAGTAAATACCCGGGTGTCGTGATAGGACCTGATGAACATAAAATGGGGATAAAAGGATCTTCAACTGCACAAATATACTTCAACGATGTGAAAGTACCGGTCGAAAATCTTCTGGGTAAGAGGGGAGAGGGTTTCAGGATTGCCCTGAATATACTTCACATGGGACGGATAAAACTTGGTGCCAGTGTTCTGGGTGCAGCAAAAAAAGCAATTTCCGACTCGGTGAAATATGCTAATGAACGAAAACAGTTTGGCGTCCTGATTTCTACTTTCGGTGCAATAAAACATAAACTTGCCGAACAAGTTATAAAACTATTTTCCACAGAATCAGCAGTCTATAGGGTAAGTAAGGAAATCGATGATTTAATAGATATACTCAAATCCGAAACCGGTGACAAAGGCCGTGCAACAATTGAAGCCATAAGTCATTATGCTGTTGAAGCAGCAATACTGAAAGTTTTCGGATCGGAAATGCTTGACTTTGTAGTTGATGAGGCAGTGCAGATATATGGAGGAATGGGATATTCCCAGGAAATGGATGTGGAACGAGGTTACCGCGATTCAAGAATTAACAGGATATTCGAGGGAACAAACGAAATAAACCGGCTTCTTGTTGTTGATACAGCAATGAAAAGGGCAATGAAAGGAGATTTCGATCTTTATGGTAAGGCTGAGGCACTCTTTAATGAATTAGATAAAATTACTTCAGGGGAAGTGCATGAAGAACAATATTTTGATGAAAAATCAAGATATATAAGCAATTTTAAGAAGGTGATCCTGATCTGTATACATGGCGCAGTAAAGAAATTTGAAAGGAAGCTTATCTATGAGCAGGAAATACTGAACAACATAGCTGATATGATGATGGAAACCTATGTTTCAGAATCTCTGTCACTAAGGGTGGCCAGGCTTGAAACAATAAAAGATGATATCACTGTATATAAGGATATTCTTGATGTTAATATCTATGATACAGCTGAAATTATCAGGAAATCAGCCTGTGATGCAGTCTTTTCATTTGATTCCGATGAAGATAATGCACAGGTAGTCAAAGTAATAGATAACCTGACAAGGGTAAAAGGAATAAATGTAAAAGAAGCCAGGAGAAGGATAGCTGATAAACTGATTGAGGACAATTCTTACAGGTTCTGAATATGATATTATTAAAATTAAGATCGCTATTACCGGTCTTTTCCCTCCTTGCCGTTTATTCTTCATGCGGATCCGTAAGTTCATATGGATCTATAAGGAAAAATGATCTTTTCCAGCAGGATACGAGTAGCTATGTCTCTCCTTTTGCTGAAGCTAATGAAGGTTGTTTTAAATGTCATTCATTGAAGAGATTTGAATATACTGATGAAGTCTCGGGCCAGCAGAAAAGAGGCTTGATGCTTCCCTGGATGATCCTTGGCAAACAACAATTTTATGAATCGAATCATAAAAGCTTCATCTGTACTGACTGCCACTCACATGATTTTGGCACTTATCCTCATCCGGAAGAGTTGAAGTCCGAGTTGCATTTTCACTGTCTTGATTGTCATGGAGGCGATCCCGCTTATGCAAAATTTAAATTTGAAGAGATTGAATATGAATACAGAAAGAGTGTTCATTACGGGCTTGAAGAGAAAGGATTTACTTGCTGGAATTGCCATGATCCCCATAGTTACAGGCTTGTGGCACGAATCAGTAAAAGTCTCACAGAGATAGTTACATATGATAATTCAATATGTCTGAATTGCCATTCCAATAGGAAAACCTTTGAGCTTTTTTCAGATCACGATATGGTTAATTTTAAACGGATTCATAAATGGCTTCCCCGACAAAAAGTACATTTTAAAAGTGTCAGATGTGTTGAGTGTCATGCGACATTGGGAAGAAACATACTTGTTCCCCATTATATTGTATCTTCGGATAATGCAGTGAGAGAATGTATGGAATGTCATTCCGATAAACCTGTTGCTATGTCATCCCTGTTAAGGAATTATTCGAATTTTGAAAGTGCAGAATCATTAATTAATGAAGCTGGTTTAAGCGGAATAAAAATTATTGGGCCGAACAGATATAGATTAATTGATAACTTGAGCCTTAAAATCTTTACTGCGCTGCTGGCAATAATCGGGATACACGTCTTAATAAGGATTATCAGAAAATAAACAAAAAGGAAGAAGAGATGTATTTATATCCTGTCTGGGTCAGATTATGGCATCTTTTAAATGCAATTTTAATTGTTATTCTTATTGTAACAGGAGCAGTAATGCAATATGCCGGCAGCGAAAATCCTTTACTGATGGCAGCATTTGCAGGTGCTTCAAGGTGGCACAATATTGCTGCTATAGTCCTTACTATCAGTTATCTGGGGTTTGTTATCGGTAATGCCGTTTCAGGAAATGGTAAGTATTACAGAATAAACGAAAAAAATCTCTTTTCAGATATGGGGAAACAACTGAAATATTTCTTATGGGGAATATTCAGGCATGAAAAACAACCGTTTCCGGTAACTGTTGATAATAAATTTAATCCTCTGCAGAAAGTGACATATCTGCTCATTATGTATTTTGCACTACCTCTGCTGATTATATCAGGTTTAGTTTTAATGATACCTGATATGACCCTTATAAAGTTATTTGGACAGGGCACATATATCGTTATTGATGTTCTGCATATTATCCTGGGATTATTAATTTCGCTGTTTTTAGTCATTCATATTTATTCCTGTACTGTTGGACCAAAACCCACATCTCTTTTCCGCGGAATAATAACCGGGTTTTACGGAGGTGATGAATGATAGATCATTAAATTGCATGAAAATTGTAATAAACCGATAAACCAGAATTTGTGATATGAAGATTCTAAGATCGCTATTTACCGGATCATTTATTATTTTACTGTCAGCGCTGAATTTATTTAATTTAAATGCCCAGCAGCAGGTAAAGCCATGGCCTGTACCTGATGAATATAAGACTATAGAAAACCCTGTTCCTGAAAGTGAGACCAGCATTAAGGCAGGTATGACTCTCTATGTTAAGTACTGTGCGTCCTGTCATGGGAGATCAGGCCTGGGTGACGGTGTTAAAGCCAGGACTCTCAAGGACTTTTGCGGTGATTTTTCAGGAGCCTGGTACCAGGATCAGACAGACGGCGAACACTTCTATAAAACAAAATTCGGCAGGGGAGAAATGCCAAAGTATGAGGGCATAGTATCCGACGAGAATATCTGGCATATAGTCAATTACATGAGAACCTTTAAAAAATAGACTTCAGACATCATCAATAATACCATAAATTTGACATTGTATCAGTACTCCTTTGTGTTCTTTGAGTATACCTTTGTGATACTTCGTGGTTTAATTCTTTTCTTAACCACAAAGTACACAAAGTGCATCACGAAGGAATTAATTTAATCATGGTATAAATTTCAAAAAATAGTCAATAATCCTATAGGATGAAGATTGCTAAGTTTCTTTTTTCACCCGTTTTCATGGGTATCCTCTTTGTTGTATTTGCAGTTGCAATGGCAGCGGCTACCTTTATCGAAAACGACTTCGGCTCATCGGCATCCCGAAGTTTGATTTATGATACAAGGTGGTTTGAGCTGATCCTGGTCCTTCTGGCTTTGAATCTTACAGGGCAGCTGATAAAGAATAAATTATTCAGGAGATCTAAAATACCAGTTGTACTTTTTCATCTTTCATTCATACTGATGATCATCGGAGCCGGAATAACAAGATATTTCGGTTGGGAAGGGACAATTCATATAAGGGAAGGAGAAACAGTCAACCTCTGCCATTCCAATGACCAATACATAAGTTGCTCAGTTACAGATGATAATGGCTTAATTGTCAGTGAACATACTGAGAAATACTCTTTTGCAGGCAGATTCAGGCATAAGATAATGGCTGAAGAAAAAGAATATAAGCTGATGCTTTCAGCAGTAATACCTAATGCTATTGAGTCTGTTACAAACGATCCTGAAGGTGAACCGGTAGTTACTTTACTTGTTACTCAGGAAATGACACAGGGGGCAACAGTAGTACTTAAGAGGGGAGAGTTAAGAACAATACATAATATT
>Ga0307432_1001013_pt1 | contig 18463 bp, 28 predicted proteins | sample SalMarWE160150MG_FD_202158 | JGI IMG/M metagenome (GOLD analysis project Ga0307432, IMG submission 202158) | Salt marsh sediment microbial communities from the Plum Island Ecosystem LTER, Massachusetts, United States - WE1603-150 | ecosystem: Environmental > Aquatic > Marine > Intertidal zone >...
GCCGAGACTGTTTTTTCAGCTAAAATACTTCCTGTGGGGAAGTGACTGGCATCAGCAGCGTATATGCGAACTGTGAAGTCTCCAAGACTATCTCCTTCTCTACTTAGTTCCAACTGTATTCTTGTTAAAGTAGCTGGAGTATCTAACTTAAAAGTCTGAAAACGTAGTGTATCTTCCTTAATATCGAGTCCTGAGGAGTTGTCGCTATCGTAGGTCTCAACGAGAGTATCTGCTCCTACTTCTTGCATTTGAAATATCGAAAATAAAAACAATCCCACCATAATCCCTACTAAAATTTTATTTTTTTTCATCTATATCTACCTCCATATTTTTTATAATCTATATCACACGCAAACTTCATAAGCAGCATTACGCATGCGATAACCATTAAGAAAGTCATGAAGAATGGAGTAAATTCCCCTGCAATATTTGTTGCTATTTTAATATTGAGCAAATCGTACCATGAGAACGTCTTTGTTGTGAAAGGTAGGAACCACATGACGCTGGAATGTGTATAATAACAGCTGTCAATGATAAAATGGAAAATTCCTCCCGCATACATTATTAGATATACACTTAGGAATCTCATTTTTATTTTGAGGATATATATAAGCAAAGCTGTCCAGACAAATGCCATTATGGCCCATGAAAACGGAGAATGAAACCAGTTTCCGTGTAACGCATAAAGATCGCCAGTTAGGACAAGAGAGATTAGTGCATCAAAATCAGGAATTGATCCCGCAAATGTGAATAAGACTATATGTTTCATATCCTGGGTGTATCCCCTAACAAAATATGCAAAAACCAATGACATTATTATATGCTCAGGCATCCATGCCATCAAATCCCTCCTAGAAGTAATATGAATGAGATAAGTAATGCGGACAATAAACTAACAAATAAGATAATCAATCTCCCAGTTATTTCTCCAATCACTATCCCTATAAACAACACTAAGAAAATAGCAAAAATAACTATAGATCCCAGTTGGAAGAAAATATTGACAAAAATAGAGGGTATATCCCCTATTCCAACTCCATATATGCTATTTGAGAGGATACCTACTCCGTAATGAAGGAATAGCATGATGACGAAAGCTAAGATTATAAAAAGAGTTTTTGTTTTCAATGACATTTTCTCTAATTTACGGGTTATGTTTCTTCTATTCATCTAATCGCCTTTTTATTTTAAAAAATAAAAAAAGAAATTTTTTATTCTACTACAACTGTGATTTCACCGCTCCAAGTTCCCAGATTTGTCTCTACAGCTACAGTAACTGTGTATGTTCCTATGGTTGCATCTATAGGCACAGTTATGTCTATATCAACAGTGTAGTTCGTCGGATACACTAAATTCTGCCATCCGTATACAGAATTACCGAAATTGATCCACGTACCGGGGTACGGATCGCTATAATCCACATCTATCTGCGTATTATCGCAAGTTACTGTTACTTTGGCATATTCTAGTGTGTCTCCAAGTTTTTTCATAGCTACTTTTAGCTGCGATGTATCTGTTGGAGCTGTCGCTACACCTGTAGCTTCAAGTGTCATCGAGGTCTTGGATAGCGTTACTGTATAAATGTCCGTATCTGACGGAGGCTTTGTACCAAACCACTCCTGGACTGTATCAGATGTTGCTCCTACTATCAATCCTGCCGCGAAACTTACTATGCAAGCTATACTAATCGCTGCTATTATAGGTCCTACTTTCATGTTTTCACCTCCATATAGTTTTTTAATTTTTTCTTAAACACTGCATATCACCTTGTTTAATTCAAAACAAAGACCAATGCCAATTCCGAAATATTTTATTACCAAAAAGATAATTATCAAGATTAGGATGGGTAGCCACAATTTTTTTAACAATTCTATTATGAAATACAGTTCATCCGCCCATTTTGCCAATGCTATAACAATGACTAGAATTAATCCAATGATGGGGAGAGGGGCGTACTTTTCTAATCCATTGAAATATGCTAAAGAGCCACCAGCCATTAAGAAAAATCCGAGACAAATACCGCAGAAAGCCCAATGTGTCAATACAAAGTCAAGAGCCGCTATAATAATCCTTCCTACCATTCCTATTAAAGAAAGAGCGTAATAAAGAATTGCAAAGATCTGAGAAAATAGGAGGATACCTACTAAGAGCATCATAAGTAAGGAGAGGATGGCACACATCTTTCCTACTTGCTGCATTTCTTCCATACAGAGGACTGTCACTCCAAAAAGATTTCTGGCAATGAAAATGTAATATATACCAGCTAAAACAATTGTAATTATAGCTAATAAAGGAGATCTAGCTGTAATTCCTTGTACAAATTTTTTACTGCCATATCCTATCCATCCCATGAGAATAACTATTGTTAGCCAGAGACTAAAAAATAAGAGAGTATAAACGAAATAAATCGGGTTCTCTACGCCGTATTTGGCTTCGATATTACTTTTAAAAATATAAGATCCAAATGCAGCAATAACTATAGCGATATTTGTGGATATAATACTTAAGAAAGTTAATTCTTCTCTATGATGCGGCTTTATAATATCCATGTAGAGATGGGGATAGGCTGGTAATTAAAAAACTTTTGATAATAAAATAAAATAAAAGACAAACGCATTAAGAAAATTCTTTCTCTATTATCTTTCTGTATTTAGAAAAATTGTCACTCAAAACTAATACATGTTCTTCTATTTTGCATGTTCCTTTCTCTAATAAAGTTTTAAGATCCTCTGCACTTATTTTTATCATTATATCACTGTAATTCTAAAATTGTCTCGGCTAATTTCTTCATGTGGCTAACTAAACAATATTTTTCATTTTCTTGTATAATCCATCCTCTTTTTACTCCTTCTTCAAGATATATCTTATTTAATTGTCCGGCATGTTTTAAAACATCATATTTCACATTTTTTTCTTCCATTCTTTTTGAAAGATCTGTGGGCTTTGTTATCTCCAATCCTTCTTTTTCCATTTTGTAATGTTCTAACATGCATACTAATTGCTTGGGATCGAAAGGTATATCTATTCCTTCTATTATCTGTTTCTCCAATATTCTTACTTTATCCTCTAAGTTCTCCTTTCCTTTTTCCAGCGTAAGTCTTTCATCTTTTGCCTTTGTCTTAACTTCCGTTAACTCTTTAATAGTAACTTCAAAATTTTCTTCAAAAATATTAGAACAAGAAACAGATAACACTGCAACATCAAAACTCTGATTCTTTACCTCCTCTAGTTTATCTATTAATATGTTTTGAATCCCTATGACATCTTCATACAGAACTACAGGATCATTTAATCTCTTTCTGAGATATATTTTTAAATTATTTACCTGTACTAAGAGATCATTTACTCTTTTCGCCTTTGTGGCGATCATAGTCACCATAGAGTTTACATCGAGAGTAGGTTTCTGGATCTCTAATAACTCTGCTGGAATTATCTCAGTTATTTCCTTATTTTTTAATATATCCATGACTTCTTTGGATATCATAACTCGTCTCTCCTTTTAGTTATAGGTATTTTTGGTGTTGTTCCTATCTTGGTGGGTATCCTCTGAGATATAGCTGCTAAAATCTCTGGAGGCACGCTTATGCCTGCTAAACGACTACCAAATCTTGTTGCTTCTTCTATCTCATTACGAGGAGTTACTCTTGCCTTGTAAAGTTCCTCTCTCAATCTCTGATTTGAAGCTTCTGTTGTTCTTCTTAAAGATTCTTCAGTCCTGATTCTCTCCTGATATGGCCTATTTATTACATCTTCCACTACAGGATTTCCATGTATATCTGTCAAGAGAATAATCTCAGGATCGGGTTTTGATAATTCCACAATCAAAGAAGCAAAGTCCTGCGGCATGATCAGATTAACATCTGGCACAACTATCTCGATCTCTTCAGGAGACGAAAAGAAATCTCCTTCTTCTGTCTCAACTACTAATTTTAGCCCTACGGAATCACCATTATTGATTACTCGTGGAACATCCACAAGCCATCCTATAAATCCTCCACGAATGCACCTAATACCTATTGGATTTACGTTTTCCATTTTTACATCACATCCTTCTTGGTTTTCTTCTTCTCTTTTTAGATTTAGTATAGAATAAGAATAAAATTCCTCCATTAGACATTATCGCTATTATAAATAAGAAAAAGAATACCCATTTCCATAAAGACGCTGAAGAAGCTTTCTGTTTGTAATTCTGAAGTTCGCTTCCGAGTTGCATAATTTGCGTTGTGTTTTGAGCTTGCTGTATCTGTCCCTTATTTTTCTCTTTCTGTAAATCTATATCAAGGTTATGCTTCTCTTCTAGAATAATTTCATACTGCTCTTTATAATTTTCTGTATCTGCTCTATAGTTAGCGATATCGTTTTTCAGAGTTTTTATCTGATCCTCCAATTCCTTTACTTTGTCACTTAAATTCTTTTTTTCATTTTTCAAATTATTTACTTCTATATTCTTGCTGTTTATAGTTGTCTTGTAATTCTCAATCTGAGTATTTAAATTAGTTATTTGATTCTGCAAATCCTTAATTTGATTTAGATACTCCTGTATCTCATCCTCATCTGCCTGATACTGATTTTCTATTTTAATTTTCATTGTATAAGTGTCAGAAGTGCTCTGCTGATAAAACGTAACTGCATATGATCCTGGTATCTGTAAAACTATAATCCAATTGGGGCCAGGTTGCCCGGGATCTGAAATTTTGTAGTAATTCAAGCCCTGTGGAACACTGCCGATTATCACATCGGCAGTTCCACAACTTATCTCAAAGACACTTCCAACATGTCCAACATATATTCCTTGTTCTGTTCTATCATATCCAGCTACATTTATCGTAAATGTAGCTTGTACTGGATTTATAATCAAAAACAACAATATTAATATGAAATATTTTCTCATATAAGAGTTTTGGTCTGTTTCGTTAATAAATTTTATGCTTCCGCTTCTTCGAGATGTAAAGCGGGTGGTACAAACGTATGGAAATATCTTGCTTCCTTTGGAGAGATGATATATGCCTCAAATTTATCTATGTCCCTTCTTATGTCCTCTCTTACTTCTATTGGCACGCCATAAACACTCGCTAGAATCCTTAGATCCTTTTCATTCGTATCTCTGAAAATAATCAACTCTTTTAGCTGGCTGAGAACCTTATCATTGATTACACTCATAAAAAGGCCAGATAATGTAAGAGAAACATTATAGAATCTACCCAGTCCTGCTATTTTAATTAATTCATCATCCACACTATTTGAATAATCCGCTGAGGATACCTCTTGAACTTCGTCGAACATTAGATGTTGTTTGCGTTTGCATGCCCCTAATATTCTTTTTTCCATTATATTTCTCATGATTACAGATGAGTATGCCGCTTTAACAGCATTCATTATACTCCCTCCAAAATAAGCATATTTCCAATTCACAACAATATCCTCCTCTTCTTTAAAGAAATCATCCAGATTAAATGGATGAGAATCTATTATTTCTCCTCCTTCTACCTTCTCTATCATAGGCTCGTCCTCAACGATATTTCCATATCTCAATTTTCTAATTTTTCGTGATAGAAAAGACTTTGTTCTTTGATAATTTATCTCATTTTCTACTCTATCCTGTAATCCTTCTAACGTAAAATTCTCCTGATTTCTTTTATAATCAAGAATGATCCTGCTGATTTCATCCATTGCTCCCCACGCTTTTGATTTTTCGATATCAAGCATTGTTATCCAATCTGATTCAGATAGTTCGTTTGTTCCTATGGAGAAAATATGGAATACATCATCAAATATCTTTCCATACTCTTCTCTGTAGGGAAAAACAGTCCATCTTGGTGTTATACTCTTTATTGGAACTCCATGAGGGAAATCAAAATCTCCTCCATAGCTATCCAGTAATTCATGAAACTTATAATCTGCTGGAAAAATTGACGACCAATATTCATTCTTTATATCATTTAGGAGGATATTATGCCATCCAAGATCATGTGCTATAACCTGTATTCTCCTATCTAACGATGTTTTACCCATTCCAGTAAGTCCAAAAATACCTGATCTCCAACTTCTACTTACATCAAAGGATACTTTGCGAAAAAAAGAATCATATCCTATATCTATAATTTTTTTAATTATTCTCCTCTCTTCTTTCTCGGGCTCTCTCTCCTCCATTTTTCTTAGAAGCGATTGCCATTCAAATTTTTCTCCTCTCATTTCTCCAACTGCCACCGTTTCACACAATAATTTTATGGTATTCTCCGGAATTTCAAGCCCAGACGAGAGGACAGAAGAGACAATGCTATCATAAATATCGTTAATCTCTTCTTTATCTAACGTTCCTTGATCCGCTAATCTCTTAATTACTTCCATAGAAGAGGTTATTGGCTCTTCACTAAGCATTTGCATTGTGATTTCTTCCATAAAGAATCACTACCCCCATAAGAGGAATAATTAGAAGAATAGATGCACATGTCTTACCGTTATCTTCTGGAACTTCGCCTAACTTAGAATATGCCTCATTTACTTGTATTGAGCCAGCACCTTGTCTATACTCCTCGATATTATCTAATTTCTTTGCAGTATCTGTTAATAATCCTTTTACTTGATGTGGTGTAAGAGAAGGATTATAGGATAATAACAATGCAACAGCACCAGTAACTACTGGTGTAGCCATAGATGTTCCTGAGAGAGCGATATACTCCTCTGGATTCTCTTTTGTACCGAAATAATATGTATATACATTTCCCATATCCGATCTATTCTTGCTGATATGACTGTCATGAGCAAAAGAGCTGATAACAAGATACCCGGGAGCCACAACGTCTGGTTTACCTTCATGATTGTAAGCTGAGAAATCACATACTGCCAGATTCAAATCATATGCTCCTACTGTCAGTGCTTCTTTTGCTCTTCCAGGAGATAAAACTAAGTTTGTACCTGTGTTCCCTACCGCAACTACACATACGATTCCATATTTATTAGAAGCTTCATTCACAGCCATAGATAGAGGATCTAGATAATCACTTTCTATCTGAGCTCCAAAACTACAACTGATTATGTCTATGTTATTCTTTTCACACCAATCAATTCCTTCAATTATATCTGTCATGTTCCCCGTCCCATCATCCCCAAGAACTCTTATATTGTAGACTAATATATTATCAGAGTAAGCTATTCCTTCAAAATCACTTTCTTTGAATCCGTATGTCTTAAAAACATCAGAAAACCCTCTCCCTGACGATATTATTATTCCTGCCACATGTGTTCCATGGCCGAAAGCATCTTCTCCACTGGTATAACCAGAATATCCTTGATAGATCCTATCGAAAGAAGGATGATCTGAATCTATCCCTGTATCAAGTACCGCTATTCTTACAGGATACGATCCTACTTCCACGTCACAATCTATTAGCCTCTTTACGGTATCAAGAGATAATAGCATGGCTCTTCTCCCCTCTGGCGTATATTGGATAGAGTATTCGGGTTTTATCTGCTTTATTTCTATATCCAGCCACAATCTTTTTACCCATTTCTTCTCTGCCAATTTCTCAATTAAAAATCCTTTAACTTCGCCGCATATCAGATTGAGAGAAGATTTAATATAAAGTATATTGACTATAGACTGAGCTTCGTACTGTAAACTTAGATCTGGAAGTGTAGTTGTCTCAATTATGACAGGTATAGTATCTTCTCCGTGTAAATCTAGATAATCTTTTAATTCTTGAGTTAATTTCCTCTCTGGAAGATTTTCAAAATAGAGAAACGTTAACTGTGTTGTAATGCATCCTACAACTATCAACACAGCTATCATGTGTTTCCTATTTGGCATCCAGATATACCTCCTCACCGTCTGTCTTTATTACTAAGGATTCTGGAGCTTTTTCAAGTCTCTTCTCTTTCATTCCTTTGTCTAACTTCTTATTTTTATCTGCAATGTAATAGATCCTCACTCTTTTGTCTATCGTAGAATCATCGTAATATTTATACGCAGGAACTGAATAAATTGCTTTCCCTATCCTTTTTAATGAATCAATACCAATTTCCTTTTCTTTTTTTCCTATTTCTTCTTCATCAAAAAACTGTCTTTGAGATTTCTCAGACACGCTCCTTTCTTTTGCTATCTCTTCTGGAGGGCACAATTTCCAGCGAAAATATCCTTTTTTTGATGAGGGCTCTAGTTCACCTATCTCATTTCCATTTGAGTCTATTATCATATAACTTACGATTGTATCCTCCTGTCCTATCGGCTTAACATCATAAGTTAAATTCATGTTGCTACTAGGAATTTTTATCTTTGCTTTTCCATCTTCTATTTTCGCTTTTACGTACATTTTTAGTCCTCCAATCTACTATCTTGTCAGGTAATTAAAAATTATTTCTTTCTCCTGATCTTCTTTACTAGAAATATCGCCGATAAAAATATAACTATCGAAGATACCACGATACCAAATGAGAAAGGAATTATAGGATTTATTCCTGCATCTTGAAGAGTTAGTTTAAAGAAGTTATATGTTCCCTGGAGACCATCTGTTAGCCACACCATCGAAACTAAACTCGCCAAATAGGATAAGATTATTTTGAATGGCATCCTAAGAATTGAGAATATAGCGTATATCATATAGGAGATCGTTGCAAATACTGTAAGCATTAATACGGAACATGCGAATATCAGCATTTTGGCACCGCCATTATTATACGGATCATCATCAAATAAAATATCAGTTTGTTCTCCTATTATTTTGTCGTATGTAACAATAGGCTGTATAAACAGTCTTAAAATACCAATGCCTGTCTCCTCATCATATTCCTCTGGATTCCTAATCATTTCTATACCATGATAGATACTGGGGGCAAATATCAGAGCTAACAAAATTCCGATTGCAATGATCTTAAACACTGGACATCATCTCCACTAAACTTATTATTTTTAGTATCCCTACCCAGATAACGATTGTAACAAAGGAAGAGATAACTATAAACCACAGTGAAATTGCTTTTAGATTTAATCCGAACTTTTGTCTTGTCAGTGGGAAAAATAATTCGCTTTCAAAGGTTAAAAAATCAAAAGTAAATCCAACGAGAACACCCACTACAAACCATTTCATATGAGAAAGAAGCAAATAGATAAAACTGACTATACTGGAAAATTCTATAATTAAAGATAACATTAATAAAATAATGCCTAAAAATCTCTTTTTTCCTTTGATAGTCAAGAGAATGGCGATTGAAACAATGAACAATGACATCGCCAAAATACCTAAGAGGTTATTATAGGCATACTCCAGTAAATTTGAGAATGCTACCTCACCATATGCTTGTCTTAATAAAAGTAAAAGAGGGAGATATACAGGAAAAAATAAAAGTAACTGCATAAATGGAGAATGAATCCATCTTCTAGAATAACTTGTTACACTTGGCTTATAATCCCCAACAGTAGCTACTCTTTGCATTCCTATACCTAAGAAGATAGCAAAGATTGTTGCTCCTTGAATATCGACTCCCAAATCCCTTGCTATTAGAATTATGAAGACCGTTATGAACTGTACTAACATTCCTTAACCTCCAATCTATCTAATAATCTTCCAATTTCTTTCTCTGTCTGCTCTTTGGATATGACAATGTGATCTTTATAAATCACCATCTCAGGTGAAAGTTTGTATGGCTCATGACTTAGTATTACTCGGACTCTGATTTTCTCTATTTCTTTGAGTGTCAGTCCGCTCTCTACACACAACTTATAGTAGAAATCATCATCTAAATCTGTAGCTGTCCAGAACTCTATTGTTGTTCCCTCCTCTTTAATAACTATTCCCTTCTTTTGTACATCATCTGAGCTAAATATCCTACGGAGATCTACTCCATACACATCTTTTTCACTCGCTGAAATCGGGATTCTCATGAGCCTCCTCCTCCATCTCTAGTCCTTTTCTCACTGCTTTCAAAATGGCGTCTTCAATAGGCTCTCCATATATCTCTACCAAACGCTTACACCTTTCTTCAGTAAGATCAAATTCGATTTTTTCTTTTTCATCTTCTACACAAAGAATTATTTTTGGCATTATTTCCCTCCTATCTTTTTTATTATCCAGAAAATTGCTGCTATTACAATTTCAATTACTGATGTAATGAAAAGAAAATTTAAAACATTTAATTCAACATTGATTACTTGGAATTTTATTAATAGGTAAACACTCCAGTACGGAAATGTTGCGAAACTAATAGCGAAGAATGCCCCATTGAAAAAATTGACAAAGATATTTATCAATTTCAAGAACATTCCTAAAATCCAGAAGAATAGCTCAGAAAGAATATTCCTCATATTGCTGAGCCACATTATAAATAATACTGTAATTAAGAGGAATAACCCCATCAAAACGAAAATAGTCCCTCCATATTTGTATGCTATCAAAAATGAATAGATCGCACCAAAAAGCATGACGATAACAAAGGGATTCAGTTGCAGATCCTGACTATCGAAAGGTCTATCCTGCCATATCCAGGGATTCAAAAATTTAAATCCTGTAATTCCTCTCAGATTGTAGACCATGGCCAAGATAAAAATGGAGATCCCACTGACCAAATAGAAGTTATCGGGTATAACTGGAATTGTACCTATGAGATATATGCAAGCAGCCCATACCACTAACGATAGTATTACAGTAAACTCAAAAAAAGATCTATTTGCATCTGAAAGTAGGAAAGAGAAGATTAATAACGCTCCTACGAAAAGTACAAATGGTGATCCCTGAGAATAATTTTTACTCATTAGTAAAAGGAAGAAAAACATCATAGCTCCAATATATGTCCACATATTGTGTGCAAACTTGTATCTCGCCCCATATTTTCCTTCTAAAATATCTCTGAAGTATCTTAATACTAATAAGAAGTTCTCGCCGACATTCAGAGGCGTAGTGATATATGCAGATAAACTTCCTCCTGTTCTCTCCTTTCCTTTTGCAAGATATCCTGTTTGTATATAATAATAAAAAGTTACAACGATCAGGACTCCTTCTAATTTATAATTCTCAAAAAGATCTTCATAATTCTGAGCGTATATTAAAAAGACGAGATAGATAATGATCGCCATAAAAATGGCAATTATATTCTTTTTTTCTGATAGATAACTTGGTATTGCCGCTACTTTCCTTCCGAATGGAATTAGATATCTTTTCTGAAAATTATAGTAAGCACAAAAAGCTAGTGGCAACAAAAAGAATAATGCAGATATGAACAATGTTGGGTTATCCTTCATAACATCATCTGTTAAAGGAAATACTGCATTTGAACTCACCAATCCTATTACCATAATAGTATAAAGTGAAATCAAAAATCCCGCTATGTAATTTTTTAGCATTACCTCCCCCTCCCTATACGAAGTAATACAGCTACAATCATGAAAAGAAAAGCGATAATTAAAATAAAGACTATATTCAGTCCAGACTCGCAATAATCCATTTCATTTGTAGCTTTTACATCTAAAATTCCATGTCCATAAGTATATGTATTTTCTTTTTCATCTGCACACTTCAATAGATAATATTTCATCTCGTTATTGCTCCAATCCGGGTGGGAAGATTTTAATACTGCAACAGCACCAGTAACTACTGGTGTGGCCATAGATGTTCCTGAAGCTACTAAATACTCATCATATTCCTTCCCAATTTTACAATGTGTTGCCCTTAATGAAATAACATTAACACCAGTAGCTACTATATCAGGTTTTAATGAGGACAAAGCTGGTCCTCTCGATGAAAAATCAGCTATGTTGCCATCAAGATCACATGCTCCTACTGTTATGATCTTGTCTGCAACTCCCGGACAGTTTATGGTTGCATAAGCGGGACCACTATTGCCAGCTGCCGCCACTATTATCACTCCCTGATCCCATGCCCAGTTCGCTTTCATTGCCAGAGGATCGAAATCACCTAAAAGTGAGAACGCACCTAAAGAAAGATTTATTATATCTGCTCCAGAAGATACCGCATAATCTATTCCTTTTATTACTGTGGAAATTTTTCCTGCTCCATCATCTCCCAAAACTTTTATATCTATAATCTGTGCATCTGGGGCTAACCCGTTTACTATTCCTGCTACATGTGTTCCGTGTCCAAAATAATCTGTACTATCTTCTCCTGCAACATAATTCTTTGTATCTATGATATTGTCTTCTAAACATTCCTTTTTTTCTACTCCTGTGTCAATTATAGCTATTTTAATTCCCGTGCCTGTATATCCCTCTAAAAATGTATGGTATGATGCAATTTCACTTATAGAAGCATAATCGTCCAGAGCTTTAACTTCATAATCATATACAATCGATTTAACAAATTTTAAATTTTTCAAGTCATCAATCTTAAAAGAGTTAATATTTCCAAAAACAAAATTAAGGCTGTCGTCATGTCCAGTAATTTTCAAGCCTGTATTTGTTAATTTGGCCTGTATTTCTGTGAAAATTTCTGTCGTCTCTATAATTAGGGGAACTTCTCCAAAAACGGGGATCTCACTGTCAATATAGACTGAATGAAGATTATAAAAACTATAAAAAGCAACTATACTAATTACTATGAATATCACAAGGATTTTTTTATTCATGTTTCTCAGCTTTGATAGATAGGCTGGTAATTAAAAAGATTTTGTGAGTGATGCAAAGAGTGGGAAGATTAAAACCTGTAGGGAAGTTGGGTGTGGGAATTTAAAAAGTGAGGTGGTCTCCAACTTCCCTAATCTTCTATGATCTCACGTATTTAAATAATTATCTCATCACACCTGCGAGGTAATCAAAAAATAACTTCTCAACTTCCTCTATTTTCCAATCCTGTGCTATTGCCAGAGCATTGACATAATGACAAGGAGAGAAAGATAAAGGATAAATCAATTTATAGGCATTGCACTTGTAGAAAAGAAACGTCTTATGATCCCCTCTTTTTAGACTATATGATTCAAGTATCTCATATATCCTTTCTGAGAAATACTTGAACACAAACAGATAATTTAAGTAAAGAAAAACGATTCCTTCTTTAGTATATCCATAATCTCGATAATAGCTTTTTAACTTCAGCCTGAAAGCGTGTAGCTTTATTGTTTTTTCTTTCTCTATCATAAAAATACTTTTGCAGTGATTTCCTCTTCTAAATACATAGAGTTTATTATCCTCTACCAAAAAATAAGAAGATCCGTAAATGAATTTACCTTTTTTTAAATCTGATATTTCCTTTGCTTGAATCTCTTTTATTTTCATCTAATTTACTCTAAAATTATTGGTAATTAAATACTTGACTTCGACAATTGCTATGGCATATCTTGCCAACCCACTGGGGGTAGCTGTGCAAAAACCCGTGTTTTCATGAAAAATATAAAAAAGTCAAGATCATCGAACAGGATAATAAATCTGTAGCAGGTGCTACATCTTTTTCATTGTCAGAAAATGTTATGAGACAAAATCCTCAAAGTGTCCGAAAAAAGTAGTTTTTCATGGTTCGATTTTTTTTCGTAGTTACATGATCATTGGAGGAGATTGCTATTTTCATAGGAGGTAAAAAAGCGATCCCAATCTCCTCCTCACAAATCTTCATCTCATTCTTATAGGTAAGACAAAATCCACTTCTTTTCCTTTAAACAGATTCTCAGCAAAGTCTTTTCCTACTCTGACCTTCACAGTCTGCTCTTTCTTGTTAACTGTCGCACCTAAATCTTCATCCACTATTAAATATACTCTCACTTAATCACCTGTCCAATGTGGATCTGGTTTCCAGTCACCTTTGTAGAGTTCCCAGTGACGTGTCCACGTTTGTTTTATTCTTAGAGTAACTCCTTCCCACTCGAAAAGAGCTGACTTCTCTCCAGACATATCGCCATTTCTACACTCCAGCTTTAGACCAAATTCTCTAATAATTTCCTCAGCCATCTCAGAAGAAATAGAAAAGGGCATGCCTCTATATGCTCCACTTACAACTTTCAGAGGAGCCAACGATTTTTCTAGCTTCATCATATTCTAATCACCTCCTAATTTTTCTTGACATTCTTCTAATGAAGGCTGAAAACTAAAATAAATTTCCTTTTTCTCAGTATATTTATTTAATCTATTCAGATCAGGATTTCCTTTTATCTCGATCCGAATAATCATGTTTTTTCGTTTCTTTTTCATAGTTTTTATTATTCCTTGTAATTTAACAGACGTTTTTACCGATCTCCTTATGATGTTCTTGCCAACATTCAGAAAGGTAATATGCTTATAGACTTCATCAAAAGATATATTTGCTAAATCACAGAGAAAAATTAGTTTTTCTAGGGGAATAGATCTCTGTCCATTCTTGAATCTCCAAACACTAACATTACAATTTCTTCCTGAATATCCTAAAGTTCTAGCAAGATCATGAAGACTATAAATCTCTTTATTTTTTAGAGCTTTGTCGATCAAGAGCTCCCTGAACTCTTTATCTAACATAAACTTGATTTTTTCTTCTTTTCTCTCTATTGTATACTCAACTATTTTTTTTAAGCTATCCATAATTAGAATTGCTCTGTTTCGTTAATTAATTATTCGATAACAATCTCACCTTTCTCCTTGAGTGTTTTTAAAAGAGCATTGATCTCACAATCTTTCTCTTCTGCATCGTAAAATCTGATAGTATGGCATTTCAAGCATACATAATAATCTCTCTGTCCATTATTCTGTTTTATCATTTTGTTTCCGCATTTAGGACAGATCATTGATGTTTCCTCCTCCTCTTCTTTATTTCCTCTACACTATCTAAAAAGATCTCAGTCTGCATTTCTATTCTTTCTCTTATTGATGAATGTTTATCGATAATATTTGGCTCAGGCCTCATTTTACAAAGACAAGAAGGAATATCCAAATTACAATTAGGACACCACATAAAACTATTATATTCCGAAAATCTTAAAGGTTTGAGTTTTGAATTACATATTGGACAATAATATCCAAGCTCAATAGGAGCAAATAAGGGAGTGCCTTTCTTTCTTAATCCCATTAACTTCTTAGCTCTCTCATTTTTGCTATATTTGATCATCTCGCTCCCTCATCCTTTCTTTTTTTGCTTCTATTCTTTTCAGTAATACTTCTCTTTCAGCTAATGTCTGATCTCGTGGAAGTCCATGAACTTTCATCTCATGCTCTAACAATTCCGAAGGAGAGTCTGTTTCAAAACTTTTCCCCATCTCAAAACAGAACATACAAAAGAGCTTTCCCTTAGCTTTTCCTTGCGGCAACTCTAAGTATAAATCTAATGTTTTTTGCTTCATAAAAACTCCTTCATGACGCTTTCTGTTCTTTCTCTTTGCTCTTGAATTTCAATAATTTTTTTAAGAGCCTCTATATCTAGGCTATATCTATAATCGTGCTCCTTAACAATCTTTGATCCTATTAGTTCTCTTAATACTGCTCTCACTGTGGTAACACTATACCCCGACCTTACTGCTATCTCTTCTGACTTAACATCATCTTTTTCCAGGAGCACTGCTATGGCTTTCATAAAGGTAGTTTTAGAATAACTCGATCTACTAATCGCATTTTGTACTTCTTTCTTTACAACATCTGCTGAGATAAAATCATGTTTATTTTTAAAATCCTGTGGAAGTTCCTCTAATCCTTCTACTTTTTCGTCTGGAATGACCAACTGATCATATAATTCTTCTAATACTTTGACCATCTTCCATGCTTTTCCATCCTTCCTCGCACTTGCCAACGCTCTAATAATCTTTCCTCTCTTGTTATTGAACATTCTAATCTCTTGTTCCCTTTTTGAAACTTCTTTCATTGTTCTTTCAAGAGATGATGCTTTCTCTGATAATCTCCTTATTTTATCATCTTTTTGAGAGAGAATATTCTGAATATCATCACTAAGTACTTCCTTTACCTCTGTAACATTTGTTCCTTTAATATTCCCGAAAGCCTGTGCAAGTTTTTCCTCTAAAATTTTAGAAGATTCAAGAGACTCGATAGTTTTTTCCTGGGTATCTATCTGCTCCTTTTGTTTCTCTATTTTTCTCTGTAATTTGGTGATTTCATCAAGCTTTGCTTTCTTTTTGACATGGGCTTTTTCAATAAGCTCCAGAACCCCCTTCATATCTTGCTTTTGCTCGATAGTCTGAGGCCTCCATTCAAACTCAGGTGTCTCCGCAGCGTCTTTACTTTTTCTATCTGAAGAAACTTTGAATTTTATTGGCTCTTCAGAGAGTCCAAACAAGAAGAACTCTCCAATTTTTAAATGATTAATTTCTTCGTAAGTCTTTCCTTTGAGATAAATCTTAATCGCATCATAATCTCTTTTCTCCGTTAAAGATCCAAATAATCTTATCCACGTCTGAGATAAAGGTGTCTTATGCAACTCTGCTGGTCTCTGTGTAGAAAGGATAAAGAAGATCCCAAACTTTCTTCCTCCTGTAGCCAATGATTTTAGAAGCTTTACCCTTCTCATTACATCGAAAGACTTTTCCTGTGGAGCTATAATCTGGGCTTCTTCCATGACAAAAAGGATAGGTTTGGGATTGTTGACTTGTTCCCTCCAAAATGCTCTGATAAACTTCTCACAGAACTTACTGAAATCATCTTCGTCCAACGCTAACTCCCTTGCATCCATTATCAGAGATTTCCCCATTCTTATAAGAGGCATATAGACGCTATCAATGAAGTCTATACCTATAGGAATTGGATCTCTACCGCATACCACAGTTTGATTGGGATATATCTCTTGCAAGGTATGATATTCTCCATGTATATCAATCACGCATATCTGAGCATTTTGATCTAGAGCATTCTCTAATATTTTGGCAATTGCATATGACTTGCCACTACCTGACTCGCCAATAATTGCCACTCTAACCCCTTTCTTCTTTATCGTTTCATCATCTGTGTCTATCCTTATTTTTTTTGATAGTTGAATAATCATATCTGTCCCTCCCTCTCTTTTATCTTCTCTTTTAGCCACTCATCACTTTCTTCTCTGTTAAGGATATAAAACACAGGGAGAAAAGGGATATAGCTAAGAATTTTAAATATTCGTTTGGAATATACCTCTATCCTCAATTTTCGCCATGAAATAAATATATTTAAACGATATGGTCTTTTTGTTCCAAGAAAAATTCTCATTAATTACCTCCGAATTTGTTTTTTATTTTCTCAGATCGTATGACTATGCACCATTCATCCTTTACCTTTTCAAGGTCCCAATCCAGAATATCGCCTCGATCAAGATCAAAAATGTATCTAAAAAAGGCTGGAACTGTACATGCTAACGATTTGTAATCTTTATTTCCTGTTTGATAAATTTTTCTTTTCTCAGTCATGTTTATACCTCGTAATAAAATGTATATACAATGATGAGGAAGAGTGGGGCAGAGCAGAGAGCAATGGAAAGAAGACGAGTTAGACAACGTTTTATTTCATGTATCTCCCATTCTCTCCATCTCTGCCTTTCCATTACCATTCCTCCGTAAATGCCGGATGATGTTTTTCCATAGATATTCTAATTTCTTCTTCAGGAGTTTTCTTGTAATACTGAGCTTTTGTCTGCTTACTATGCCCTGCTCCTGCCGCCGAAACATCTGCATCACCGCCACGAAGATCATGATGCCTTTCTCCGGCCTCTCTGAGAGCCATAAGTGTAACCAAACGCATCTTTTTACCTTCCGGAGATAACTTCCTAAGCCTCTGTATGCCTAAGAGGTTCGCATATTTGCCAATTCTTTTCTCCATGTTTCTCAAAGAAATCCTCTTTTGTTCTTTATTGATCCATATAGGCCCCTTCTTTCTGTTGCCTACAATTTCCCTGATCATCGCATTTGTTTTAGGCGTAAAATACATAGTTCTCAGTTTTGAGGGAAGAGTCTTTTTAGTCTTGGGGCTATATTTCCTTTTCGTATAGCGTGCCGTGATTTCTCCAGTCTTTCTATTCCAATCTTCTATATCACATCGCAATAATTCATTAGGTCTGAAAAGAGTCTCGTAAATGCCTCTGAAAAAGCTTTTTTCTCTGAGAGGAATTAGAGAACTTGTACAGATTACTTTACATTCTTCTACTGTTAGTCCTCTGTTTAGATATATCTCCAAGTAATCACCCGATTTGGTGTAAATGTATAGAATCTTTTATCTTCTAGAAGCTGTATCTCGAAGATAATTAGTTTTTTGTTAAAGTGTAAAATCGTAGCTCTATGAAAGCGATTCAAACGTATCTCACGATGTGTTAGAGATAAGGAACTTAATCTTTTCAAAACAGGTTGCTCCTTTTCAAATGTAACTTCCCATCCCCATTCTTGTAATTGTCTGAGAATTTTTGCCTGTTCTCCCCCATTATATCTCTTAGTCCACTCTTCTATTGTTTTTGTTTCATCATTTAATCTCCTCTTTGGTATTAAATCAGCTAAGGGGCATCCTAATCCTCCAAATCTCATATCTCTCAACATTATTATATCAATCACAGCAAATCTATCATATTCATCATCGGGATTACAATCATGATACTCAATG
>Ga0307432_1001015_pt1 | contig 18433 bp, 18 predicted proteins | sample SalMarWE160150MG_FD_202158 | JGI IMG/M metagenome (GOLD analysis project Ga0307432, IMG submission 202158) | Salt marsh sediment microbial communities from the Plum Island Ecosystem LTER, Massachusetts, United States - WE1603-150 | ecosystem: Environmental > Aquatic > Marine > Intertidal zone >...
ATACCCGTGCCGTTGAGACCATGATCATGTGGCTCTCCAGGTGCTACCAGGCAAAGCTCTTAACTGATGAGCAAACCGGTATTCCTCTCTCTAAGCTGGGGAGCAAGGAATTTATCGAAACATTTCTGTGGAAAGTAGCTCACCGTGATGGATTTGGGGATGTGCTAGCTGAAGGCACCCATAAAGCTGCCGAAACCCTCGGCAGCAAGGGCCAGGCGTTGCTTACAGATTATATTACTAGAAATGACTCCAATGCCATCTATGGGCCCAGGTTATATATTACCACTGGCCTTTTCTACGCGATGGAGCCAAGATTGCCCATTCAGCAGCTTCACGAGATAAGTGCGCTGGTTATGTTTTGGGCTGTGGGGACCTTGGGGATGGAGAATATCTACGTTACATCTGAGGTTATGCGGGCAATAGGTAAACAATTCTGGGGGAGTGAAATAGCAGCAGACTTCTCCACATATGAAGGAAAGGCCCTGGCCGCAGCCAAGATTCAGGACCGCCAGTACGCTAAGGAATGCCTCATTCTGTGTGATTTCTACTGGCCTATTATTCATAGCACGCTATCTGCGGACCACGTCGGTGACCCTTCTCTAGAGAGCCAGGTTTTGGCGGCAGTAACGGGAAAGGATGTGGGTGAGGAGGGTCTATATGAAATTGGGGAGAGGGTCTTGAATCTGCAGCGGGCCATCCTCGCCAGGGAAGGACACGAAGGAAGGGAGCATGATTCTCTAGAGGAGTTCAATTTCACCGTCCCGTTGAAAGGCGATTATGGCAACCCGAATTGCATAGTTCCTGGCAAGGATGGCGAGGTTCTATCCAGAAAGGGGATGGTTGTTGAACGGGACCAGTTTGAAAAGATGAAAGATGAGTATTACCAAATCCGGGGTTGGGATATAGCCACTGGTTTTCAAACAAAGGCTAAACTGGAAAAATTAAATCTTGGCGAGATTGCTAAGAAATTGGAGGGCGCAGGTCTTCTAGCCTAATAGCTCTTCGCTTTGAGCGTGACATCCCCGGCTATAATCGTTGCTAGGGTGCCGTCAGGGCACCGCAGAAGCAGGTTCCCATCCTTATCGACCGATTCAGCATAGCCCTCCAAAACCTCATTACCCTGTTTTACCGAAACCTCTCTGCCTATGGTATCCAGTCGCCGTTGCCATTCCTTGTGGATAGGCTCACCGTGGCGCAATGCCTGACATAGCTCTTCGAATTCGCAAAGCAAGGACTCGAGTATATTCAGGCGGGAAACATCCCGCCCAAGCATCTCCTTAAGGCTGGTAGCGGTTTCTGAAATCTCGGGCATCGATGATGGATCGAGATTGACATTTAACCCGATGCCCACGATGGCGGAATTGGCTTGTTCTCCCTGGACATCGCTCTCAATCAGGGCACCACTTACCTTTTTCCCCTCGATAAGGACGTCGTTGGGCCATTTAAGAATCGGCTTGAGGTCGGTAAGCTTCTCAATGCTCTGGGCAACAGCAAGAGCAGCGACCATGTTGAGCAGGCGGAGATCTTCCATCTCTGGGTAGAGGATAATGGAGAGCAAAATACTGTCATCTGGAGAGGTAATCCACTTGCGGCCTAGACGCCCTCGGCCGGAGGTTTGGTAGTCTGCAATGATGATGGTACCCTCTCTTGCACCATCTCTTATCGCCTGTTTTGCTACATCCATAGTGGAGGAGGTAACCGGATAGTAGAGGGTCTTCTGGCCGATGAATCTCGTCCTGAGGTCGTCGATTGGGTAAGTTGAATACATCTGATGCGCCATTGTATATATAAGAGCCGGCCAAGCAAACCTATAAGCCGAGTTCTGTACCCCAACAGTGTTGGGGCGGTGACCATCTATCTAGCCCTGATGTTACCATCAGGGTCAAGCGACCCACCCGGGGGTTGTAACGAGGCCGGGCGTCCTCTTCCCCGCTATTTGGTCTTGCTCCGGAGGGGGTTTGCCCTGCCCCCGGTGTCACCACCGGGGCGGTGAGCTCTTACCTCGCCATTTCACCCTTAGTCGCCTAAGGCGACCGGTGTGTTTCTGTGGCACTTTCCGTCCCCGATAACTCACGTTATCGGGGCCTGGGAGTTACCCAGCCTCCTGCCCGGTGGAGCTCGGACTTTCCTCCCCCCGATAATCGGGGAGCGGTCACCCGGTTTACCTGGCCACCTTCAGTTTACAATAAAACCGACGCCAAATCAATTAACTGCGTCTCAATGCCTTGCGGCTTAATGCGTCCGCTGCTCTGTTCTGCTCCCTGGGGATGTGGACGATAGAAAAAGACGGAAATGCTATAATTAGCTGGTGGATTTGCTGAAATAGGGGCTTCAGCCCCGGATTCTTTACTCGGTATTCGCCTTTGATCTGCTTCACCAGAAGCTCTGAGTCAGACCTGACCTCAATATGCTCTGCGCGTAGCCTTGCTGCTTCCTCGAGACCTTTGATGACAGCTTTATATTCTGCCTGGTTGTTTGTGGCGTAGCCAATACTATGCGAGGCCTCGAATATAACCGCTCCTGATTCATTCAGGATGACGATGCCTACGCCGGCAGGCCCTGGGTTGGGCTGAGCAGCGCCGTCGGTATAGATGGTTATGCGTTTTGCCATAGGCTAATCACAGCCTGAGGATAGTTTCCACATGGTAGTCGTAGACAACAATGCGTTCGATTATATGCTGAAGCAACGCTTTTCTTGCCGGTGAGGTCATGGTGTCCCATCGCTCTTGAAGCTCTTCTAGCTTCTCCAACATATAATCCTTCCGGTGCTCGGAGGTTATCTCCTGCTTTGCTTCAGCTTTAAGAAGGGCGATCCTTTCCTCCAAAAGCCGCCTCTCCCAAATCAAATCCCCACTCACAACACGGAATTCTTCCAAGGGGATGGCACCATCGGTCGCCTGGTTGAGATGATCTCGGAATTTTCGATCCAGAGTCTTCAGCTTTCTCTCTAGCCGCGTGTGCTCTGACGGTTCGTCACTGAAATCACGCACCTTCGTCAATTGTACCAGAGCCTCAAGGTTGTTATAACTCCGTAGTGTACCGAGCACAAAGCCCTCTAAATCTTCAGCTCTCCTTGTATGGTATTGGCAAACGCTTTGATTAGTTCTCGACTGGCACTGGTAGTAGCGATACTCCCCCTTCCTCTTCCCTCCCTTCTTGAGCGTTGTCCAGGTTTGACTGCGGTTCACGCCGGTCATCCTGTTGCCACAGTATCCACAGTAAGCCAGACCTGATAGAGGGAAGGGCGACCTTTGGACGCGACCCCTTGGCTTTGTCTTGGCGGTAAGTCGTTCCTGCACTTTGTTGAAGGTTTCATGATTGATTATCGGTCGGTGGCTGTCAGGAACCCTGAAGCCGAAACGGGAGGATGTCCCCAGATATGCCCGATTGCGCAGGATATCTCGGATGCCAACGATGCTCCACAGGCCACCTCTTCTGGTGGTGATGCCCTGCTCATTCAGGTATCGAGCGATGAGGCGCACGCCCATGTTTTTTTGAACATAAAGCTGATAGATGAGTTCTACATTGGCTGCCTCCTCAGGGACGATCTCCAGCCTCTTGTCGGCACCCAGCTTATAGCCATAGGGTGGCTTGCCCAATCCTTTTCCTCTGACTGCCCTGAGCTTCATCGCCTCCCTCACAGCATCCCCTCTTATTCCACTCTGGCGCCGGGTAGACCAAATCTGGATAACCGTTTCCAAGGGGCTGGCAAGCTCTTCATCGATTGAGAGAACCTTTGCCCCGAGGGCATCAATTTCAATAAGGCGATACATCAATTCCTGCACGTCGGGGTGAAGGTGGCTAAGACTTTTCACCACAACTACAGTGTCCGTTCCATCCCTCCGGATGTAGCTGAGCATGCGCTGATACTGAGTTCGGCCAACTTTCCCTGTTGAGCCCGTATCAACAAATGTCATTACCGGCTGGTAACCCCGTTCCTGGCAAAAGCGGGCAAAACCCTCCTGCTGCTCCACCAGTGAGGGGGACCTTCCAGTCTCTTCGGTTACTCGAAAATAGCCAATCGTTCTCATCGCCTAGCTCACGAAAAGAATCCTCTCACAACTACCACACTGCACCAATTCTTGACTTGCTCTTGCTCGCTGTAACTCTCTCACCGGGAGGACAATTCTGCATCCCTGACACATGCCCTGTTCAACCTTGGCCACTGCCCTGCCCTGTTTCTTTGTCCTTAGTTCTTCATAAAGCCTCAGGCTCGCTGCATCGATCCTTGAGCCGAGGTCTTTTCGCTTCTGCTCAAGGTTAGCTAAATTAGTGCTCAACCTATCCTGCTCCCTGGAAAGCTCGGTCTGCTCCTCCTTCCAGCTTTTCTCAAAACTTTCTACCTCCTGGCTTATCATCGCTAATTTCGCCTGTGCCGCCTCTAATTCAGTCATTATGTCAAGTACTTTATCTTCCTCTTCCCTACGTCTTTTTTTAAGATGTTCCGCCTGCTCCTGAAGACTTGCCAGCTCTTTGGGGTTTTTCAGCGCGCCACCATAAAGCTTCTGCTCTATATCGGCTACCTTCGTTCGCAGGTCCTCCACCTCCCACTCCCCAGCTCGCTGGCTTGCATTTAGCTCATAAACGCAGTTCTTCTGTGTAGCAAGATTAGCGCGAGCCTCATCAAGAGCCTGGCTCTGGCCTAATCGGCTCTGCACGTTAGACAGAGCTTCCTGCTTCGCCTCTATCTCCAGGTCAACCTCTTGAAGCTCGTATAGCTGTCTTCCTTTGCTCACCTTTCACCGTCTTACCTCATTCTAATTTAGGGTAGGGGGACTGTCAATAACAACAACAAAAATCCGGTAGTGGATCAATTTGAAATGTTGACAATATTATTTGAGTGACATAAAAGATTATGAGTACACTCTAGTCTACAAGACTGTGCTCCCATTGCTTGACGGAAAAATCAAGGGGAATTGTGATGCCGAGATAGTTCTACACGCAATGATAATTATTAACAATAACCATAAGGCTGTAGTCATAACAGGCGATGGAGATATAGCATGTTTAGTGGATTATTTGCGCAGTGTGGATATATTCAAATTGGTTATAGCGTGCCGACAGGATAGTTGTTCTCATTTGTTAAGGAAGGCTGCTAGATGTAATATCATGTTCATATACTATGATCGATGGAAGTTTGAAAAGCAGAAGGGGCAACTATAGGATTCAATACCCATAGTCCCCCCTTCCATCGTGATACACCAGTATTATAGCATACACAACGCTCTTATCGATACTTGATTGGCTCCTTAATCCGTGGATTCTTCTTGAGGACTGAGGGAGTCCTCTCCCTCAGCTTTGGTGAAGGAATCCTTCACAGAAGGACCTTCACGCCTCAGAAAAAACCAACTAACATACGACTCTTTTGAATCCGGACTCACGGATCAAGGGGCTGTTATCTCCTTGTGTGCAGAGTCAGACAGGCTTTATATCTATATTGCTACCACGAACGAGCGAAACCTCGACACTACGTTTGTTTCAATCCAGTGCCAGGCTCTTGTTGATCGCATCATTCACTTCGGCCATCTTTTGGGCACTGAGCTCACTACACTTATCTTTCAGTCTATCTCTCGAGACAGTCAATATGGTAGAGAGATTCACACTGCTGTCCTGCGGCAATCCGCTTTCAGAGGCTGTAATGGGCACGATAAATGGATATGCCTTGACTGGGGCTGTAGTAATAGCAGCAACGATGGTCGTCGGACTGTATTGATTGCCTGTATCGTTCTGAATAACGAGAGCAGGTCGTATGCCGACCTGCTCTCTACCCCTTCCCGGATTCCAGTTTACCCAGTATATCTCACCACGGCTAATGGCCATTTCGCTTCCAATCCGATAATACTTCATCAACCAATGGCACAACAGTCTCGGCAAATTCCTGGTTTTCGTTTGCCATAGCCAGATAGCCTTCTGCCATTAGACGTTCCTCTTCATTGTCAGCCAGCTTCTGTAGAACACCAGCTATGAATTTGCTGCGACTAACCTTTTCCCTGGCAGCCAATCCATCAGCAAAGCGAAGTAATCCATGTGGTAAGCTCAGAGTTACTTTAACAGTTCTGGTCATCGCTCCCCCTTATTGCATTGTATGAATCGATAGTCATATAATATGTTCATACCAAACTATACCATAAACTACCATATTGTTCAATCTATTGCTACTGCAAAAATAAAGCGCAATCAAGCACAATCGTAGATAAGAACAGGCCAGACCCCGAGGCGCACTTTCACGCCAAAATAATGGGGTCTGGCCGAAATGACCTGACCACGAGTAAAGAAGCTCTTCACGGAAAACTACAAGAGAGCTTATCAGTCGTTCAGGAATATATCATGAAGCAACTATGGTTGTCAACAAAAACAAAAAATCCCCCTTGTAAGTCAGGGGGGACCATTTCGTGGTGGGCTCGGCAGGATTCGAACCTACGACCAATCGGTTATGAGCCGATCGCTCTGCCGCTGAGCTACGAGCCCCTGACGACAACAATGTGGCGAAATCTAAGCTATATGCACCATTTTGCGGTACCAAAATGCTACCACTTTCGACCAACATTGGCAAGTGGCTGTACTCGTTTATGAAACCTTACCCCATCCCTATGATATCTGCTTCGCAGCGTACTTGTTATTTTTTTTCACCCACTCTGGGATGTGCTTATAGGGACACACCTTGATCTGTGCTAGAAGGGAAACCCTTCGACAGGCTCAGGACGAACGGGGTATCGGAATCCGCAAGGCGGACAGGGACCAAGTGGCATCGAAGCAAGCTCATCTATTAGTAATACGTCGCTCAGATTGCTTCGTCGCTGCCGCTCCTCGCAATGACACGTGGCGCGTGTGGGACCCTCTTGACTCTCTCTGAAACCTGTGGCGTTTGTAGGGGCGTTCAATTGAACGCCCCTAATTCTCTAGGGACAAGCCTGGCACAGCGTGAAGATGTCATTCATATATCTTAACAAGATTAGAGGTTTATTTGCTTGGTGGTTTGTGCTGCCGGGCTGATAGTGAGGTTACAACAAGTCTCAGCTTGATTGCGAGGTGGAGCGTTTTGCAGCGAAACGGTGGGTGAACGTCTGGCCAAACCCCATGGTTGTCTTATAGCCCACGCCGCTGTAAAAGGCGAACTCCGCCAGCAGGTTCATAACCCTACGCCAGTATGCGTCATGCCTCAGCGCGACATACGAGCACGAACCGATAAAACCTACCTGTTTGCCTCCAGCAATTTCCACCGTACGTGTTTTGAGCTGGCATTGGGAAATTGCCACAAATTCCTCAGCGTAACGTCTTACCTCTCTGGAGATGGTGATTGGCGACACGGCATTCCATCGGTCGGCGAGGCTGCCAAACACCAATCCTGGAAGCGGCAACGGTATATTCTTCCCCCCCGACCTGAATGTAGTAGGCGACATGAAAAAGAGTTTGACTCTTGTGGGGGCGCTTCTGGCATCGAGCAGATGCCCTTGAGCTAACTCCTGATATGACGTTTGTCTGCTCAAGGGATGAGCGCCGCTTTGCATGAAGACATCCTCGACTGAAAAGAGGGCGTTCTCAAGTTCAAACTCCTGAGGCAACGATGGCAACACCTTTTCCGCCAGCAGGTTTGAGAGGTCGTCCTCATAGCTAGTGAAGCGCAATAAGCAAACCTGGCCAGCATTGATATGCATTGTTGCGCTCCTCCTGGGCAGGCCCACAAGGCCCGACACAGTGAAGGGCTTGGCCTCACTATCATCGTGTAGCTTTGCTCCCATGTTGGGGTCAGTAGTGGCCACAAGTCGAAGGAATAGCGCATGTGCTGCCTTGCCCAGGTAGGGGGGCAATAATGCTTCCTTGCGGGCTTGTAGCGCTATGATGGCGCTCAGCAGCATTTGTTTTGTTACCTCCAGAAAGTGTCGAGGATTAGTGAACCAGGCGCTCCTTGTGACTATTAGCGTTCTTTATGGCAGCCAGCTTTCGTTTATGGCTATTTCCAGGCAGGCTCAACGGCCGGTGGGGCCCTGCAGGCTAATTCTCACCCAGCCGAGAGGTTCTCTAGCTTGCCCATCGCCAACGAGCCGCCTGGTCTTGGGGAAGACTTTGGGGAATAGCGAGCCGTGCCACTTCTCCAGGTGATAGGTCTCGGCAACCGTGCTCACCTCACCTGGGGTCAACTTGGTCCCCAGGGTCTTGCCCAACCAACCGGTGCCCCAACCGATGGGCAGGAGGAATTCGCTATCTTTCAGTGCTGCCTGTCTCCTCGCCAACGTTTCGTAGAACCCCTGCAGCTTCCAGATGCCGCAATCGCTATAGAAGTCAAGCTCGAGCTTAACTATCTCTGCGGAGAATGCACGGCAGCGTTCCACCAACTGGTCGAAAAAGTGTCGCCTGCGAAAGTGATACATTCGCCGTACCCTGCGTTCAGGCCGAAGAACATATCTATCCAGAGTCAGGGTAGACTCAATGGTGGTGCCTTTGGGGATCACCTCTAAAAAAGTTGGCTCTCCCCTTGGTTTGAGAGAGGGTGGCTGACCGTAAAGCGAAAAGACGGTAACCGGCAATGCTCTGGGCATGACACCGTCCTGCGGGTATGCGTCGGTTAACCGCATAGCGCGTAGCAGTTCGCGATGGGTGTCTCTCGGATCGTAGTCGAATATTCCCGCCTCAACCGAGTCATCGGCCTTTGTGGGGTCATTGCGCTCACCCAGCCCGCCCAGCGTTAGTGCGCCGTGGTGGGCGGACCAGGCCAGGGCGGTGCGCAGCGCCCCCTTTATCGAGCTTCCGGGAATGTAAAGCTTGTCGAAGGCATCCTTCACATGCTCCCGAATCCGGTCGGGGTGCCCTGCGGCGATATCTATCTCATAGGCTTTGACTCGCTCTATCTCTTCTGGGGCCAGCAGAAGACTCAGCTTTGGATCCGCTCCTGCCGCTTTGAGCCTCTTGTCGTCTATCTCTCCCAGCAGCCGTTCCAGGTTCACCACCAGTGCACGGTTCCCCTCCACAATGAAATCGTAGTCCAGGAGCAACTCACCTTTCCCTGAGCCGATGTGAATAGGTGAGAGGGTCTCCAGGGTCAGCCGATAGGTGCTGTGCAGTTCACGGCTCATCGACTTCCACCCTTCTATGAACTCCAATGGGGAAGGCAAACCCGTAGCGATATACAGGGTGCTTCTCGGGCTCTAGTTCCGGTGTAACATCTACCAGTTCCCCATAGCTTGGCTTGCCCAGGGAGCATAGCACAGACCCTTCACCGATGAAGGAGGCGGACTTGCGCCTCTGCCCCGCTCGCTCTGGAGAGTTCACCCACCCGCCCCTCTGAGTAAGTTCGTAGGCGGCCTGTCCGTCTAGGACACCGGCCTCCAGCTCAGGCAGTGTGGGGTGATAAAGCGAGAGGGTGATGAACGAGTCCCCATCCGTAGGCCAGAATGGTGCAAATGGGCTGGCGGACTCGAACGAAAACTGGCCATGACCAGCGCTCCTTTCGCCACCAAGTCCAGCCTCAGATAAATAATATAGTGCGCTTTCCACAAGCCTTTTTGAAGCAGGGTCTTCTACTTCGAGGAGGAAATAGAGACCACAGCCAGGGGAGAAACCAACCTGTGCGGCGTAATAGCTATGTGAAGCCATACCCAGCCGATCCACGGCAACCTTGGTCACGATGTGGCGTCGCCACAGGATAGGTTCATTTCCTGCTAGCGGCAAGGCGGTGCGCTCCTGCTGCGTAAGCCACACCCTTCCACCCTGACAAAGGTTATCCCTGATTAGATGCCCATCCAGAGGCTCGCTACGAAGCACTGGTTCTAAGATACCCTGGGAGATGAAGCGTACGTATTTAAGCCGAATACCTTGCTTTTCCTCGGCTTCTCCCTCAAGGGGGAGATTGACCATGGGATTGGGGAAAAGAAGCACCTCACCAGCATAGGGGAACAGGGAAGTGATTCTGAAAGGTGGCTGCTCCTGAAACTGGGAGAGGAGCTCAACCAGCGCATTCTCGCCCTCCCACATTCTCACACCTATGGCCAGAGCACCAAAAAAGGAATCGGAATGGAAGACTTCGTCCGTAGCCTCAATGCCCAGGCCCCCCTCACCGAAGTGAAAGGAAGAGCGGGGCTTAAGCTTGTACAGCCATGTCTCTGCCATGATCAACATCTACCGGGAGAACGTCTGGTGTAGCCAGTTCATCGTCTCCTCTTCCTTGGCCATGAGATCTCTCAGGGATAACCCTGTCTCGAAAGTCTTCTCCTCCATATACCGCTCGCGGGTGCGGGCGGTCAGTGAAAGCTCCTGGAAAGCGATCTTGCCACTGCCGCGGGTTCCCAGGCCACCGAGATAGTCATCCTCCAGAAACCGCATGGCGTCCAGCAGGTGCATGAAACGGTCCACATCGGCATCCTCGTACACATTGTAGACCAGTTCCAAAGGGGCGAAGATGGCACCGGCAGGCACCCGCTCGACCTGGCGGGGAGTAGCCGCCGCGGTAACCCGGTCAAGGGATGTTTCCCATTTGACCTCGGTGAAGGGGAGTTCCGTCCTGGTCCTGGCTAGCCTTTGTGCGCTGTTCTCGTCAAGAGGCACATCCCGCACTATGAGGCGGGTTGGTAGCACGGCGAACCCTGCAGGTATGCCAAAGATGGGACAGATTTGACAATTCGAGTAGGCTTCTTCGTCGGGTATTCTGTTTCCCTTTTCGTCAAACTTGTAACAGGCATGGATACGAACTCCACCCATTGCCCATTGTTGAGACTTGTTGTAGTGCTTTTCCAGCAGGGAGCGCAGTTTTCCCTTTAACGAGGAGCCGGGGATATAAGGGCGGCCGGTAATGGGGTTTCGCACTACAGGATTGTCCAAACCGCCAATGGCTAAAGCTCTCCTTGCCGCTCTGATGTGCAGGCCAGTCACGATTTCTATGCTGCCGGTGATGAATATCCTTCCATGCAACTGGATTTTACGTTCGGTTTCTGCCATTACACTCCCCTAGTCCCTGCCGCCGTGGTAGCGGTGATATGCGACAATGGCCTCAAAGAAACTCACCAAGCGCCTGAAGGAGTTGTGGCGCTCCGTCCCCCCCGCATTTGCCTTTCCGCCTGCCTCTGGCTCGTCTGTTTGCTTGAGCACGATGTCAATAGCGCCGCAAATGACCTCTCGCAATTCCTCCACGGGAAATACATCCTGCCCATCCAGTGTTTCCTTCACTTTCTTTGACTGATATGCCAGCTTGGGCTTCAGCAGACGGAGCTCCCGCTGTGCTTCAGCCGGATTAGAGGACCAGGTCGTCTCGATCATATGAATAGCACCGAGGATGCCTCGTATTTGATGCGTCGCCAGGTTCATTTCTTTCAGCTTCCTCCCTATACGCTCGGCGCAGTTTACCAGTACCTCGGCATCTCCGTCGACAATGATCTTGCGCAGTTCCTCTGAAGACGCCGGTTCCTTTTGTGGCTGAGACTCCGCTGAAGACCCTTCCACCTGCGTCATAGTCCCTCCGTGCGAGTGAGCAGTTCCACCCACCGTGCCGCCAGTGCTAGCTGGGGAAGCTCAACTGACAGGCGCTCGGCTTGCATTAGAGCTTCCCTTATCTCTGCTAGTTGGGCCTGGGCCGGGCCTTCTACCCCTTCCATCATACGGGAAAGATGATAGGCTGCGTGCCACATCCAGGGGCCGTAGTGAATCGTTGGCCCATGGAACAGCCGCCTGCTGTCATTCATACTCTGTCCTTCGAGGTAGCTTTGGTGAAGCTCCATCAAAAGATTAAGGACGGTTCGAGGCGCCTTATCCTTTTCAATCCGTCCATTGATGGCTATTATACTCTTCAAGATATCGCGCCACTCGCCCGCCTTCTGAAACTGTGACCAGTTGAGCGTTTGGCCGAGGAAGGTGAAGGCGTTCTTCCCCGGCATTCTTTTGGCGCCGCTCTCCAAAGATTCTGTAGCTGCTTTAATTAGTTGATACAGAGGGAGGTGGGGGTCATCGACTGTCGTACCGCCGGAGATGTGCACCTGGGGGTTATAGCAAGTAAACTCTGAAAAGTCGCGGTGTATATTCCAGGCAAGTTCGGCTATCTCACTCCAACTGCTGGTGATAAGAAGGTCATCACCCCCGGAATAGATGGCGTAGACCTTGTCTTTCCCGTCATGGGGGTTCCACCTGGTACACAGGCTATTGAGCCAGCCCTCGAAAAAAAGACGGAGAAGGAAACTCATTGAGCAGACTCTGGATATGCTGGCATCTTCGCCAAGCCCATGCTGGAAAAGCCATCCTACGTCGTCCACGTCCATGCGCAAGACACCCAATAAAGGCACTCCTTCAGAAGCCTGGGCCACGGTCTCAAAATCCGCAATCTCTGCAGGCTCCACCTTCTTTCGTGGTGACGCCTGGGCTAGAAAACGAAACCCAAGCGCTGGTGGATTCTTCACGGTCTTGATAGCGTTGACTACCTCGGTGCTCAGAAAGTCGGTGGAGTTCAGTCGCAGCAATGTCGCCCCTGGGCCAAGCCTGTTCAAATCCGAGTGATGGGGTTCATCCAAGAGCTTCACCACAAATCCTAGGCCAAAGAAAAAGAGCTTTTGCCATCCTTGAACCTGAACATCTTGCCGTCCCTCTTGTCTGGGGGCGATAAGGAGGTAGTTGGCATCCGCCAGTTGCTCTCCCAGGTGCTTGAGAGAATGGCACAGGTCACATTCTCTCTCCTCTCCCTCTCCGAGCTTATGGTGCGCACCCTCAGCCCCGCACACCGCGCATACGTCTGCAGGTTCTCTGGCACCTTTTGGTTTGAGAATCTCTTCGTAGAATTTCCCTGGTGCCAGGTCGCCAAATGGCCGCCGCTTTGCCCAGCCAAGCTGTTTGTGTACACCAGCCAATGCTTTGGAGAAATGGCCGAAGTCCTGCGGGCACAGTTCTTGAGTTGCAAGAGCCAGGTGCAGCGCACCGTGGTGATGCTCTAATAGCGCCTGTGAAAAATCCCTACGTAGAGATGATAGCGTCTGACCGTCTATGTGGTGGGCTAGAATATAAAAGTGCCCCCCGCCGACATAGAGCAGGTTGATGGTGTAGAGCCCTAACTGGCGTGACAGCCAAAGGGCTGCTAACTCAGTCAGGAGCTCCAGATAGAACGAGCGCCCGCGAATCCCTTTGGCTACCCCCCTGGAAGTTTGTGTGTAGAGAAAACGCTGCACGCCGCAAATATCGCCGCCTATCAGGGACAGGTACTGTTTCTCTTTCGCTGCATCAGAGCTGCCTGCGAGCAGTAAATCCACATCAGCCTCAGAGATGCCGGAGCGATATAGGCTGAGGGCGATGGCGCATGTGGTGCGGAGATGGTCAAACAGCGAGACATCGGGGATGTCCGCATTGTAGGCGCTGGGGATGCACCAGGTGAACTTGCACAGAAGGTGATAAAACGTATTGATGAGTGCTGGGAAATCTGTCCCATACAGTCCCGTGACCGTTGCCGTTTCTTGGACAAAGTTATCCCACAATGCAGTGTAGGACTTCTCTGGTTCCTTGTCTGTCTCTTGCTTGGGAAAGATAGGATCCCTGTGAATGTCCAGAGGCTTTAGAGGCAGATAATAAGGGCTGCTACCGGAGCCAACCTGCGAGAAGACCGACAGGAGCTGTTTGACAGCGGGGTTGCCCTCCTCTTGGTGATCCCTTTCTTGGGACGATAGATGGTCTGCAAGCTGAATCAACTTGCCCAGGTAATCGTCAGGTTGGTGATGTGCAGATGCCAGGCTGGCGCTTTGGCTCCATTTCTGGCCAAAGTGGTCCAGAATAAACTGATGGGAGAGGAGGGCATGGGCTTGGTCCTTCCGTTCGAGCGGGTGAGAAGTTCGTTGCCAGAACTTACCTACATCGTGGAGCAAAGCAGCAAGAATGAGGCTCTCTTCTTGGGACATATCATCTCCGCCATGAGCCCAACCAGGGCCATGGGGTTACCAAATTATCTCAGGCACTTAGGAAGATGTCAAATAGGCCGGTATTGAAGGATGGCAATGACGTGCTCTAACAGGCAGTGAAATAGTATCAAGTGGAGGTTGCGTTGCCAGATGTCGACATGAAAAGAGAGGGATTGAGTTCATATATAGGTGATCCTGCCCTGATCACTTCAACAATCGAACTCAACTTAGGGCTCATCGCTCCAGCTCCCTTGAGTCCAGCGATTAGTGAATCCACCCTACCTCCCAGCCCAAGCTGGCTACATACTTGCTTTATCTGAACAGCATTGAGCTTGTTATAGCTAGCTTCCTCTCCCAGTTTCTTAACCAATGCTGGCATTATATTCCAGCTTGGCTCTCCCATCTCCCTGAAGATCTGGGCCACAGCATATTCTGGATCCCATTGACCGGTTCTACTAGCTTGTTCTACTAAATACCTAACCACGTTGGGCATCTTGTAAATTTCACCTGGTTTGAGAAGTAAAACTGAATGATCCCATTCCAGCGTATCTTTGACTGATCTCAGCGGAATCAGTAACCTCTGCTGCTCAGCTAGAATCAAAGCATCCTCGGGGTCATCATCAAGTACGTGTTCTGCCTCTTCGTAGGAGATCCTGCCTTTTTTTGAGGCGTAGGCTAAGATCTTTGCCAACTGGTTGACGGCGTTTTCTTTTAATAAGGTTTCCAGGGCACTATTCAGATTTCGTGTATCCATATTTAACGATAAGTCTAGGCTCGTACTCTATCTACTGTAAATGTCCCCAAAATAGTGACTGGGTAGCAAGCTGACTGAATGACATCCATTGAAACACAACATTTTCTCTCTACTTTCTCTAAATATTCTAATCCCTATTCTGACTATCTGGCACTACCCGGTATGCTCTCTTTGCTTCCTCGCCTTAGCAAAATAGGCAATGTTACCCCGTCCTACCTCCATTATTTTCTCAATTCTAAATCTACTATGTCCAAACAATTCTTCTAGCTCTGCTTGGTTGTAGACCTGAACCAACAACTTTAAAAATTTTATATTTGGGCCGAGGTACAGAACTACCCCGTTTGCCTTTAGCAAGGAATGAAATATTCTTAATCCTTCCAAGGGCTCAGGGAAATAATAAAGAGAGCCAGCAGAGATAATGGTATCGAAAGTTCCTGGTATAAAGGGCGCATAGAGAGCATCAGCCAAAATTAAAGAGCCTCTATAATCATTAGCTCGAAACAGCATCCTTTTGGATATATCTATCCCAATTGCTATTTCAGATTCCCTAGTGGTATAACCAGTTCCAACTCCAACATCCAATATCTTATCTCCCTCGATCTCTTTAATTAGAATATCTTTCATTTCTTTTGTGTAGATGTGAGGATTTATTGAGTCGTAGATTATCGAGGTTAAAGCATAAAAAACTTTAGTCCTTCTCTGATTTTTTATTATCGGGAACATTTATCCTTCCTTAAATCCACCGATGATTAGGGAATCTACTATTGCCTTTTTCTACTTTATCTTCTAGGTCGCCCCCTGCCAAAACCTCGGCCCATGCCACCACCTCGACCCATACCTCGGCCTGGTCCAATGCCCCGACCTTTACCAAAACCTTGCCCCATGCCCCTTCCTACCCTTCCACCTCCACCGAATGCGGGCTGGTAAAATCCAGCATTAATGCCAGACTGACGAGTTGCTTGTTCAGGGACTCTGGCTCCCATAATTTCACACACTTTAGCAGCTACCTCCGGCCCACCACTAACACATCCATAACATGGCGCCTTTCCTTCAGCTACTGCCTTAGCAAATTTCCCACAAGTTTTATAACCACATCGCTGGTCATCCAATTTGGGCAAAACCTCATAAATTTTCTTTATCTTTTCTTTAACGTCTGTTCTAGCTACCATTTTCTATTTACCTTCCATTGTTAAAGTTTAAAAAAACGCCCTTATTCTGCTGCTATTTTACTTGTTTAGAATAACTTCCAACCTCCATCTTTGCAATTGGTCTCTACTATCCGCTATGGTCTCAGCACAATATGTTTTCTACCTTCTTTTTTCTCCTTCTCTTCCCTTATTCTGTCCAGATTGTTACGCACGACTTCAATTGCCTTACTGATAGTGTCTACCCTTATCAATACACAGACAAATTGCTTCAACAAATTGGGAAGACCTGGGCCGAATTCCTTACCAACCAATGCATCCAAGTTCTTAAAAACAGCAGCTCTAGCCTTGGCCATTTCTGGACTTCCAGGTTTTAGAGATTGATCTCTCCTCAATTCGATATTCATTCTTTGTTCAACAAACTCTTCCTTATTATCGAAAAAGTTATAGAGATAGAAATACTTGGCGTCACCTGCATGACCATTGTTCAAATTCTCACCATCATCGGTACTGAAAGCTATTAACAATTCCATACTTTCACCTCCTTTCCCCATTCTTCTAATATTTCTTTTCATACATTCTCTTCCATGGAGCTGACTTATAAATATTGTAATTGTTGATTGCCTCTACTAATGTTCTTGTAAACCAAGCTCCAAATCCAGTTTCATGTAAATCCAAACTTGTAGATATATCCTCGGCTTGAATCCGCAAAGCTTCGCTTATTGTTTTCCCTTTCACCATTTCAGTCAGGGCACTTCCATATGCCGTAATAAGTCCTCCAAGCCCTGTTGAAAACCAAGTTGCTTTCCAAACTCTATCTTCCCTGATCTTTAAGCAAATCCAGACTGTAGCCTCCCATCTTTTTGATTGACCGGATGTCTGACCTTTTCCATCGCAATTGGTAATTTTTATGTCAATTATTGGGGACTATTCAAATTGTATAAAACTGGTTTGGTATGAACCTCTTCTACTTATTCAATATCAATCTTTTGCTGTGGTTCATTTTTAAAACTCATTTCCTTTTTCCTTATCTATCATTGTCCTTCCAGGGCACTATTCAGATTTCGTATATCCATATCCAATGATAAGTCTAGGCTCGTTCCTATCTACTGTCAATATCAATAAAAATAGTGTCTTGGCAACGTCTGAAAAAAATGAGGCCTGCGCTCTTTTAAGCTGTCTTTGCCAGCATAAGATGGTATACTACTGCATAGTGTACGCTAAGACGATACGGGTCGATTTGGACGGGAAGCAGCGAGGGTGGTAATGGAAGCTAAGCAGATAATATGGAGGCTTCTTAGAGATAATATTAAGGAGGGGAAAAGTTGAAAGAACTAACTGAAGCTGTGGTCGTAGATGCGGTCCGGCTTCCAAGCGGGAAGTCGGGATGGAAGGGGATGGAGAAGGCCGGGGCCTACATGAACGTCTCGGCGCAAGTCCTCATCGCCCAGGCGATACAGGGATTGATGGCGCGTGTGAAGGAGAAGTGCCCCGAATTCGATCCTCTTTGGATCGAGGATGTAGCCTGTGGGTGCTCGATGCAAATCGGCGAGCAAGGGGGAAATATCGGTAGGTTTGCCGTTCTGGCATCGGGGCTCCCAGACGAGGTTCCCGGTTGGACAATTGACCGCTACTGCAATGGGGGCCTCCAGGCGGTCAACTCTCAGGCACAGGCGATCATGACCGGCTGCGGCGACATCTTCATTGCTTGCGGGGTGGAGAACATGAGCCACTACGCCATGGGCTCCCAGGTTCAGGCGGCGATGAAAGCGGGATTGCCTGTGTCCTTCCACCCCGATGTTGTGAGGAGAGGGGGTGCTGAGATTCTGAACATGGGTCTCTCCGCTGAGGCGATTGCCCAGAGATATGACTATTCGCGCGAGGACATGGACAGGTTAGGGCTGTGGAGCCATCAGAAGGCGGTTAAGGCCATCAGAGATGAGGAGTGGTACAGGAAGAGGGTCATCCCCGCCAAGGTGGAGGTTGATGGCCAGCCACCGGTGATCGTCGACAAGGATGAGACCCCAAGGGCTGAGGCACTGGATAACCCTGATGCTGCGTGGGAGAGGATGCAGAAGCTTGAACCGAGGTTCAAGAAAGCGGAAGAGGGAGGGAAGGTGACCGCCGGGAGTTCGTCGGGCATTGTCGATTGTGCGGCAGCCTGCATGCTGATGTCAAAGGAGAAGGCGAAGGAATTGGGATTGGAGCCCATGGCGACCATAAGATCGATGGCGGTGGCTGGTGGCGAGCCCAAGATACAGCTTCTTGCCCCAATACCAGCGATGAAGAAGGCACTCGCTCGTGCCGGGCGCACCATGGATGATATGGAAGTTTGGGAGCCTAACGAAGCCTTTGCATCACCAGTCATGGCCTTCTGTGACGAGTTCGGCATAGCTTATGACGACCCGCGAATTAACCCCACGGGTGGAGCGATAGCCATCGGGCATCCAATAGGCTGTTCTGGTGTCCTCTACTTCACCGAGATGGTTCACTGGATGGTGCGCAACAACCTCAGATGGGGTATGCAGACGTTATGCGGTGGTGCGGGATGTGGCATCGCGACCATAGTGGAGAGGGAGTAATATAGCTAAACAGGAAAGCTCCCCAAGGATTCGTGTGGCAACGAAATCTCAAAGGCGAGAGCAGCACCCATCTCTGTAATGGGGTTGGAAGCTGCC
>Ga0307432_1001017_pt1 | contig 18403 bp, 17 predicted proteins | sample SalMarWE160150MG_FD_202158 | JGI IMG/M metagenome (GOLD analysis project Ga0307432, IMG submission 202158) | Salt marsh sediment microbial communities from the Plum Island Ecosystem LTER, Massachusetts, United States - WE1603-150 | ecosystem: Environmental > Aquatic > Marine > Intertidal zone >...
CTAATACTGCGACTCGTGCCGATAACATGAGACAAATGTCTGAATCAGCCAACAAAGCTGCGACAGAAGGTAGCCAGGCCATGGAAGAGACCACTAAAAACACTAACCTGATGCTCGAAGGCTCCAAAGAGTCTGTGGAGAGAATTAATTCGCTCAGCAAGAGCACGGAACAGATTCAGGAGGTCGTAGACATCATTCGAGATATAGCAACTCAGACGAACATCCTGGCAATTAACGCAGCAATAGAGGCAGTTCGTGCCGGTAAACAAGGCAGGGGCTTCGCAGTTGTGGCTGAGGAAGTGAAGACCCTGTCAGCCGATAGCAAAAACCAGGCTAAGAACATATCAAACCTGGTTCAGTCTGTCCTGAAAGAGACGGAAGGAACTGTCACCACGATTAACACCATGGCAGAAAACGTTGAAATAGGAAGGCGTTCGATTGAGCAGACAGCAGGAGCGCTCTCGGAGATTAACCGTTCGGTTGGAGAGACTACCAAGGAAGCTCAAGAAATCTCGGTGGCGGCTGGTCAGCAGAAGAATAGCATCGATATGGTATCACAGAGCCTGGATAAGGTAAGCGGCATTGCCGCTGACACATCAGCCAGTGGGGTACAACTAGCAGAGAGCACTAAAGCCCTCCTTTCAAACATGCAGGAACTGGCCTCCACATCGGCAACACTCGCAGATATGGCACAAAAGTTCCAGCAAACAGTCGGGCGCTTCAATGTCGGCGAAGCTGTCTCAGCCGAACCGGCAGCGGCGGTAGCCTCAAGGAAGGCAAAGAGCGTATCAAAGCGAAGGGCGAAAACGCCTGAAAAGGTAACGTCTTAAATACGTTAGGTGTCACAGTATTAAGGAGGTCGAGTCATGGTAAATGAAGTTTTGACAGATGCCATCGAAGAGGAAGAGTTAGAACAGGACCAAAACCTCGTCTTTACCGTCAGGTCACAGGAATTTGGTATTCAAGCGGTGCGGGTTCAGGAGATTAGCACGGTATTACCTACAACAGAGGTCCCCAACGCTCCGCTATATATTGAGGGCATCATGAATCTTCGTGGACGGCTGGCTTCGGTCATCAATTTCCGCAAGAGACTCGGGTTTGAACCGAAGGAATACGATGAGGATACCCGTATCATTGTGGTAGAACTCGGCAAGTTTCCTATCGGAATTATTGTAGACTCTGTGGAGGAAGTCATCAAAATTCCGGATGAGAAAGTGCAAAAGCTGCCTGAAGCAACCATCACATCAGCATCAAAAGACTATATGAGAGGCGTGGGGGTGCTGGAGAACAGGCTAATTATTCTGATGGACGTGGACAAGGTGTTGACCAGCACCGAGTTGATTGAGCTGGGCGAAATCAACCAAGCGATAGAAAAGGCCGAGGAAGCACCGGAGCTGGCGGAAACCAATCAAGTGATGGAAAAAGCCGAAACAGCACCGGAACTAGCCGAAACCAATCAAGTGATGGGTAAAGCTGAGGAAGTTCCAGAGACAGCAGAAACCGTCCAAATGACGGATGAAGCGAAGGAAGCCCCGAAGCCGGCGGAAAGCAAAGCGATAGACACTGGGCAGCCAACAACTACGACAAAGAGACAAACAAAGAGGCAGACAAAAAGGAGGGCTGGATAATGGCCACAATACTTATTGTAGATGACGCTGCTTTTATGCGGGGTTCCTTGAAATACATTGTCGAGGGTGTTGGTCACAGTGTCGTCGGTATGGCCAAGGAGGGGCAAGAGGCCCTGGAGCTATACAGGAAGCTCAAACCCGATGTGATGACTCTGGATATCCTAATGGGGGGAATGGATGGGCTTTCAGCGTTAGAGGCAATTATGAAGGAAGACCCAAAGGCAAAAGTTATTATGGTGACTGCCCTGGGCCAGGAAGAAAAGCAAGAGGAAGCTCGCAAGCTCGGTGTCTCGGGCTATATAAGAAAACCATTTAAGCAGACAGAGATCACCAGTGAAATCAAAAGAGTCGTTGGTAATGATGAGGGTGAATCGAGAACGTAGACAGTGGCAGTACTCAGAATTTGCCTGCTTCTCACCGCTTTATGTTTTACGGAGAGGATGGTGTTTTATTGGTTAAAGTACTGGTCGTTGATGACTCCAGTTTTATGAGGAAATCCCTGACGCACATTTTAGAATCGGACAGGTCGATAGAGGTCGTCGATACTGCTGCTGACGGGGAAGATGCCATCCGGAAGGTAAAGCAGCGCCATCCCGATGTTGTACTTCTTGACATTGAAATGCCGGTGATGGATGGGCTGGCAGCTCTGGCGCACATCATGGCTGAATGTCCAACACCGGTACTGATGCTCAGCGCACTCAATAAAAGAGACGCAGCAATCGCCATTAAGTCACTTGAACATGGTGCTGTGGATTTTATCCCGAAACCCTCCGGTGTCATCTCTTATGATATAGAAAAACTAAGCAACGATATTATTGGCAAGGTGAAGGTCGCTGCCGATGTCAATGTGCGCAAGTTGGCTCTTTACTTGCCAAAGGAGTCATATCAACGTCCACGGGTGAAACCGGTAACACAGAAAAAAATTGTTGTCATTGGAGCGTCAACCGGCGGGCCCAGAGCTGTGGTCAACATCCTGTCCGGTCTTCCGCGCGATATTTCAACAGCGATTCTCGTTGTTCAGCATATGAGTCCAGAATTTGTGCCATCATTTGTGGATAGGCTGCAGTGGGGATGCCCTCTCAAGATTTCAACCGCTAGGAAAGGCGAAGCCATAAGTTCAGGTCAAGTACTAATTGCACCCGGCGGCTACCATACTACGATTGTGCAAAATGGGGGTGCCAGAAAAATACGCCTGAGCCGGAAGGTGTCACCCTATACTGCTACGCCCTCTATCGATTATGCCATGGAATCCGCTGCCAAGACCTATGGCCAGAGTACTCTGGGGGTACTCCTGACCGGACTGGGGAGTGACGGTGCCAAGGGGTTAAAAGTAATCAAGGAGGCAGGTGGCAGCACCATCGCCGAGGACTCATCAACCTGTGTCGTCTTTGGCATGCCTAAAGCCGCCATTGAATTGGGGTGTGTTGACGAGATTGTGCCGTTGCCCCAAATAGCTCCAACCATCTTGAGGATGATGCGAAGAGAAAAGGATGAGCCAGGAAAATGACAGACAAAGACCAAATAGACCTCTCCATGTTTCTAGCTGACTATCTAAACGACGCCAAAGAGGGCTTTCAACGAATCAACAGTGCCCTCCTCGTCCTGGAGAAAGATTACAGCCAGATAGAACAACTGGACGAGATTTTTAGGGCTATTCATACCCTTAAGAGCTCGTCAACGATGCTGGAGTTTTCAGATATTGCTGAGTTGTCCCACGTCTGCGAAGACCTCCTCGACCGTCTTCGAAAGCATGAAGTACCGGTTACTGGAGAAACCATTGATGTCCTGTTCGAGGTCGTTGACAAGCTTGAAATGATGGTCGGAGAGCGAGCTAAGGGGAAGACGGGCAGGGTTGAGTTCCAGGCGCTCGCCAGGAAAGTAGGAAAATTGGCGTCGGCGAAAATGTATCCTGAGAGGCAGGAAGCCCGGCAGCAAGCCCCTAAAACAACCATCATACCGACTATTGAAAAGATTCAGAGCGTGAAGGTCAATATAGACGTGCTGGATTCTCTTTTCAATCTGGCTGGTGAGCTTATTATCAACAAGAATCGCCTTGATAATATTCTCTCTGACGCGGCAGACAAAGAATTAAAGGCAGCTCTGGCGTCAATGGAGCATAACATTAATGAACTGCAGGAGAACGTGTCGGCGGCGCGCCTGGTGCCCGTCGGTGAAATCTTTCAAAAGTTCCCCAGAATGGTGCGTGATTTAGCTAGAGAAGCAGGCAAGGAGGTAGAGCTTGTTCTTGAGGGTAGTGAAATAGAACTGGATAAAGCCATGATTGACACTCTCAGCGAGCCGCTGATTCACCTGCTCAAAAACGCCGTAGACCACGGCATTGAACCCGCTGAGACCCGACAGAAACGGAAAAAGAAGAAGTCTGGGATGATCAAACTTGCCGCCAAAAGGGCTGAAAATCACATCCTAATCGATGTGGAGGATGATGGCTACGGCATTGACACAGCACAGTTGAAAGAAGTTTTTGCCAGACGGGGCCTTATTAAACCCGAAGAAGTAGCCTCACTGGAAGATAATGATGTCCTAGAGCTACTTTTTGCCCCCGGCGTCACCAGTGCTGAAGAGGTAACCGATGTATCAGGGCGCGGTGTCGGGCTGGATGTGGTAAAAAATTCGGTCAAACGGCTGGGGGGAACGGTTGAAGTGGCAACTGAAAAGGGCAAAGGGACACGCTTCACCCTGACACTGCCGTTGACCACTGCCGTTATGCAAACGTTGATGGTAGGTGTTGGCAAGCATGTCTTTGCCATTCCTACCGAGGTTGTCTTGGAAACACTTGAAGTCAAACCACAGGATATCAAAGAGATTCGCAACCAACAGGTATTGGTTCTGCGCCAAGAGGTCATCCCCTTTGTCAAGTTGAACGAAGTGTTAAACATCCCCGGTGGGGATGACCAAGAGAATCTAATCGCGGTGGTTATCCATATCGGGGATAGGCTTCTCAGCCTGGGTGTGGATACGGTAGTCGACCAGATGGAAAATATCGTCAAACCATTCGACCCCATCGCCCAGCAGTTAAGGGGTTTCTCGGGAGGCACCATCCTCGGGGATGGCAGTGTGGCGCTGCTTCTGGACATCCCAAGCTTATTTGCTTTTGAAACATTACCAAGGGGGAGATATACAGCATGAATGATAAAAAACAGCTTTTGTCAGCGGAACAGGTAGATTTCTTAACAGAAGTGATGAACATCGGGGCAGGTAATGCCGCCACCGCATTAACACAGGTGCTTCAGTGCCAGGTGGATTTAGTAATACCTAGAGTATTTATTATTGCAGACGCAAAAGAGCTATCTACCCTTAATAACCCATCTCTACCGGTAGTATGTGCCAGAATGGGCATGGTCGGTGATGTCAGCGGGGGCCTGTTTTTCATCGTGCCGGAAGAACAGAAGAAGGACTTGATACGTTTGGCGGAACAGGCAATGACGGGAACCAGTCAATTGTGGAGGGCAGGACTAACAAGTCAGGAATCGGACGACCTGAAGCTCTCCGTAATTGCCGAGATTGGCAACATTGTGACTGGGGTTTACCTAACGGCAGTTCACGACTTCTGTAGACTAAATATTTTTCATACCGTTCCCACGGTAGCCACTGATATGGTTCAGGCCCTCCTGGACGAGAGTCTGGTCAGGCTCAGTCGCCAGGTTCAGCATATCATCGTGATTGAAAACGAATTTGTGGTAGAAGAGAAACTTATCAGAACCTTCTTGATGATGATTCCTTCTGTGGAGTCGGTAAATATACTGGTCAATTCAATTGGACAGGCCAGGATGGCTATGGCCCAGGATGGGGGATGAATGCAGAATAAGATTGAGGTCATGATGGGAGGAGGAGCCGTGACCACGGCGCCACACATTATTTCGTCCTTGGGACTCGGCTCGTGTGTGGTGGTAACCCTTTACGACCCCAAATGGAAGATAGGAGGGCTGGCTCACATCATGCTTCCCGATTCTAACAGCCTCAATGGCTACCACCCCCCATATAAGTGTGCCGATACGGCGATTGCTACCCTGATAAAGGAACTGCGAAGCATGAGGGCTAACCCGCGGGACATGGTAGCCAAACTGGTCGGCGGTGCCAAGATGTTTCTTTCTAGCGAGGATTCCAGCCCGGGTATCGGAGAACAGAATATCATGAGTGTCAAGCACATATTGAGCCGAGAACAAATACCCTTGGTAGGTAAGAGTACCGGCGGCAATTACGGGCGCAGTGTTGAGTTTTATCTGGATTCGGGCAAATTGATTGTTAAGGCAATCGGCCAAGAAGTCAAGGAGATTTGAAAGCTAATGAGAACCTCTAGCCAGCAATTTAATCAAAGAACGAAGAAGGGGGTGTAATGAGAAATGAAAAGTGGAAGAAGTAGAAGAGCATCACTAGATATGGAACTCTCAACTTTTAATATCCCGCCTTCCGGTGAGATTTTAGTAGTGGGGAAACGCAGTCCTATAGGGGCACAAGCAGCGAAAGGAATGTTAGATACCGTTGTGCCGGGGCAATTTGAACTTATTCAACCGGACGATGATCTGATAGACGGCATATTAGTTAAGAAATACCTGTTTTTAAGGGCTGACAGGGAGAGACTGGTCAAGGCAATAGTTGAAGAGTCGAAGCCAATTATGACTGACCAGTCTATGATAACCATAAAATGTGACATAAGAATAGCAGTAAAAAGAGAGATTTAGGGATAGATTATAGATTGAAATGATACCGATTAAGAAAATAATGAAAAAGGATTTTTCCAGATTGTCTTCTTCACAGAGTGTTGGCTCAGCAGTTAAGGTAATGGAGAAGATGGATATTGATTATTTACTGATCGAAGAAGAAGGCGAAATAAAGGGAATGGTAACATCACGTGAACTTGTCGGTTATCCTTCCTCACGGCTTATCTTAGACTGCGTAATACAACCGATAGGTATTATATCGGAAGAAGCCTTGGCGGATGAGGCGCTAAAAGCGTTAAAACAAAAAGCAGTAACTTTTCTACTGGTTCTGAGTAAGGACGGAAAGCCTGTCGGAGTTATAAATCAAGAAATAATCATCAATTCCCTTTTTCAACAACTGAGAAAGTTAAATAAAGAGAAGGACAGATATATCACCGAGCGCAAGCAGGTGGAGGAGGAACTTAGAAAGACGTATCAGGAGCTTGAAGAGAAGCATGTCCAGCTTCTTCAGGCGGGCAAGATGGCGGCCATGGGGGAAATGGCAGCCGGTGTTGCCCACGAACTGACCCAGCCGCTTCTCGGCATAAAGGGCTTTGCCACGGCCATGCTTGAAGATATGAAGCTTTATCTGCCAACGGAGACCTTGACAGTTCCAGATATACCAGCGTGGAAGGAACAGATAGTGAAAGACCTAAAGGTCATTCTGCAACAGACAGACCGCATGACGACAATCGTGAATAATGTGCGCCAATTTGCCCGGGAGTCCGGGACGGGAATGGTGCTGCTGGATATCAACAAACCCATTGGGGATGCGTTGATGCTGTTCTCCGAGCAGCTTCGCCTTCACAATATCAAGGTAAAGAAGAATCTGGTCGCGGGTTTGCCCCAGGTGAGGGGCAATGCCAACCAGCTTCAGCAGGTGTTCATTAATCTGATTACCAACGCCCGGGATGCAATGGATGCCAAGGGCAACAAGGGGCAACTGATGGTCAGCACAGGGGTGTGCCCCGGTGGCATCTATGTCGTGGTTGAGGATAACGGAGTCGGGGCGGACGCAGAAACCACGAGCAAGATGTTTGAGCCGTTCTTCACTACCAAGACCAAGAGTAAAAGCATCGGCCTTGGTCTATCTATCGTTACCGGCATCATTGAGGAACACCAAGGAACAATCAACGTACGGAGCGAGCCTGGCCGAGGGTGCAAATTCACCATTACTCTGCCACTAGGTGCTGAGGAGGAGGGTGACGAAAATGGGTAGCGGTAAGATGAAACCTGAAACTACTCTGGAAGCTGGCCGAATCCTCGTTGTTGATGACGAAGAAATTGTCCACCTGACGATAAGGAGGCTGCTTGAACGCGAGGGATATACCATTGATTCCGCCTATGGGGGAGTAGAGGCTCTAGGCAAGATTGACGGCGGCTATGACCTCCTAATTTTAGATATTCGAATGCCGGAACTAGACGGCATCGAAGTGTTGCGTGAAATCAGAAGAAGAGAGCTTGCTATTGAAGTCATCATACTAACTGGTTACGCTACCATGGAATCCGCGATGCAGGCGGTGAGTTACGGAGCTCGCGGTTATCTCATGAAACCTATTGAAAACATTCCCGAATTCAAGAGCAAAATTCGGGAGGCAATACGTATATCGCAGCTTGCTCGCGAGAACAGGCAGTTTTATGATGCCGTCGTTTCAGGTCAGGGGCCTGCCATCCGCGAGGAAACTAGAGAAGTTTTCCGGCGATTGATGGAGGTGATACGCGATGCCGTTGTCTTTCTGGATTTTGATGGCAACATCACCTTCGCCAATGTCAATTTCGCGCAAGTACTTGGCGAATCATTCCAAAATCTACTGGGGGCACGGTTCGAATCCTACGTGGTAGAGGAGGATCAGGACAAGTTAGTAGAGGTTTTTACTCGACTTTCCAGCGGTCAGGTTGCTATTAGCATCCCGGCTCAACTCAAGACCAACTATGGCAGCCTCCTGTCCGTCATCATCAGCTCATCGCCTATCTATCATGAAATGGAATACCGCGGTATTGTGATGGTGATTTCGGACGTCACCCAGATAAACAAGGTCAGAGAAAAGGTGGAACTCCTGGCAAACCTTGTCGAAAACGCCCAACACGATATGATGCTTATCATGAACTCTGAGGGGCAGATCATGGAATGTAATTCTTTGGTCCGAAGCTCCTTCGGCTATTCCCGAAGCGAAATGCTGGGGCTGAATATGAAAGCCCTATTCAAATCCGAAGCGGGTATGGGTTGGGAAACGATTGTAGATTCTGTCGAACTGGACTCTAAGGGGCGAGGAGAAATCCTGGCAACTTCCCGAGATGGAAAGGAGATGCCTGTCGAAATAACTGTCAGCAGACCTGGCAAGGCAAATAGCAGCTCACACATTATTTGCTTTATGCGCGACATTACCGAGCGCAAGCGGGCTGAGGAGGCGTTGCGTGAACTCGACCGTATGAAATCTGAATTCATCTCCAATGTCTCACATGAGCTACGCACCCCGATTCATGCCATCAGGGGCTTCGCTAAGTTGATGCTCAGGGGCAAGGTGCCTGACACCGAGACCCAGAAGGAATTCCTGGGCATTATAGATGAGCGGAGCCAGCATCTTGGTGCATTGATTGAAAGTTTGCTTGATATGTCGCGGCTTGAATCCGGGCGATTTGATATCCAAAAGCAACACCTGCTGATAAAGGACATAATTCATGAGGCAATAGGGAGTATTTATAGTCTAGCCAATGATAAGGGTATCGTAATCAGTGAGGATATTCCGGCAACACTGCCCGAGATAGAAGCTGACAGGGAACGGCTAGGGCAGGTGATGGTCAATCTGCTGAGCAACGCCATCAAGTTCAGCAACGGTGAGCGTAGTGTCATAGTAAAGGCCGAAGCCAAGGATGATGAGCTGGTGGTGCAGGTTACCGACCACGGTATTGGTATTCCCAAGGAGGCTATGCTGCATCTGTTTGAGAGGTTCTATAGAGCTGAGGACTCGATGGCCAGGGGTGGGGCAGGACTGGGTCTTTATATCTCAAGGCAGATTATTGAGGCACATGGCGGACGTATTTGGGTAGACAGTAAGGTAGGGAAAGGGACTACCGTTAGTTTCGCATTACCTTTAAATCAGGCTGGGAGTGGCTCTCATGAATAAGAAGGTTTTAATTATTGAGGATGACCCAAGTACCTTGAGGTTAACAAAGTATACTCTCCAGCAAGAGGGCTACGAGGTGCTCACTGCCCCAAACGGACTGGAAGGGCTGAGAAAAGCCAGCGGCGAAGAGCCCGACCTAATTATCTTGGATATTATGCTACCGGGTATAGACGGTTTTGAGATTTGCCGTCGGTTGCGGGCTGAACCTCAAACTGCCAAGCTGCCCATTTTGATGGTCTCAGCCAAAGCCCGGGAAGTAGATAAAGCCACCGGACTCAAAGTGGGGGGAGATGACTATATCACTAAGCCGGCAGACCCCTCGGAGCTTATAAGCCGGGTAGAGAGTCTCCTGGCCAAGAAAACTGCTGTCAAGTCAGAAATAATTGCCTTCGTTGGCTCAAAAAGAGGGGTAGGAACAACTACACTGGTGGTCAATGTAGCCATTGCTCTATCGCAGAGAGGTAAGCGGGTTATCTTGGTTGACCTTTGCCCCTACGGGGGCAATATAGCCCAGTACCTTGGGCTTGAGCCTGAGCACACTATTACCGAGCTTCTAACGAAACCCATAGATGCTATCGACTGTGGTGACTTAGAAGCAGCATTGGCAGTTCACCACACGGGGGTAAGGGTGCTGGCTGCTTCTAAGCAGCCTGGAGAGCAGAAAGAGATTTCGCCCTCTGATATTAATTTGCTACTCGATAGGCTTCGGGAGATGACCGATTGTCTTCTTGTCGACTTACCTTTTGAGCTGCCTAATGCGGCAAGGACGATACTCAGCAAATTTGACTTTGTCATCATTGTCACCGACTCTAAGGCTGGTGCTCTATCCAGCGTTAAGTCCACTGTTACCGTTTTTAGTCTATTGGGCATCTCTCAGGAACGAATGGGAGCAGTAGTCATCGACCGGGAGGGGATGTTTTCCGAGTGGGAGCTTTCTAAAATCAAATCAACCATAGAGCTCAATGCCGGAGTTAAGTTACTGCGAATAATACCTTGTGATGCTCAGGCTTCTCTCGAACTCGTGCCCGGCAGCACCCCAGTAGTAATCTCTAATCCCCACTGTCCCATGGCCTCGGCAATGAGTGGGGTGGCTCAACATATTATTGGTGAGAAGATAAATAACAGTGATCCATCATAAATTCAGTGAGGAAAAGTATGGACGGAGATAAAGGGGAGATATTTACTGATAGAGCAACCAGAAAAAGCCAAGGCAAAATGCTGATTGAGGAAAAGCTCATTACTACCGATTCTCCATTGAAGGCCGCATTATCACTATGACCATAACCTCGTCCCCCGTCGGGAGATGGGATATGAGTGAGTGGGGAGCGAGACAATATAAGGTTTGCCTCCGACCCACCGAGGAGGAATTATGATGAATAGCCAAAAAGGTCAAGCGCTTCCTCTAGCCTTAGTGGCTCTAGTTATAGGCATGCTGACCATCGCCCCCTTCCTCAGCCATGCCGGTAGCAGTCTTATTGGCTCTCGAATCTACCAGCAGTCGATAAGTGAGCAATACTCCGCCGATGCCGGGGTTGAATATGCCATCTGGCATCTACAAAGCGGGGAATCAGAAGTACAGGAAGGTGAGGAGCTGGAGTTGCCACAATTCACACTAAATAGCCAGACGGTGAATGTTACTGTGGAGAACGAGGGTGAGCAGATTTATAAGATTACCTCCATAGCTACCAGCGATGACGGCAGCAGCACTACCATTGAAGCCTACATCTCCATAACCGTGGGGTTCTTTGATGGTGACTATACTACATTCCCGGGTAATTTCACTCTAGACCAAGGTGAGGAATACACCGGCGATATATATGTTGAGGGAGATGTTGACATAGCTCGAGATGCAACCATCAACGGCAATGTCTATGCTGAGGGGAATGTCCAACTAAGTCGAGATGCTACAATCAACGGCAATGTCTATGCTGAGGGGGATGTCCAGCTAAGTCGAGGGGCGGTAATCAACGGCGATGTCTGTGCTGGAGGGAATGTCCAACTAGATCGAGAGGCTACAATCAATGGCAATGTCTATGCTGTGGGGAATGTCCAACTAGGTCGAGATGCAACCATCGACGGTGATGTCTATGCTGGAGGGAATGTCCAGCTGGGCCAAGGGGCTACAATCACCGGTGATTATCCCCTTGCCTATGAGGGGTGCCCGCTGCTTGGCATTGGTGGTATAACTATCCAAACGTGGGAAATAAGCCGTCAATGATCTTAAATAGGCTGCCTAACTCTATACAGAGGAACTAGGAAGAGAATATCAGGCTGAAGTAGATAAAGGTATAAGATCATAAGCAGGCAGCCACTTTGGTGAAGAGCAAACTATCTATCGTAATCTTAATTATTATCTTGTCGTTGCTTAGTGGTGCCGCCAGCCTACACCTGCACCCGCACCGGGCTCCACCACCCCTACCAGCTTCCTCGAGAGCAATCGTTGAGGAGAGGGTTACCATGGTCAAGGAAGCTGGCATCGGTGGGGTTTATGCCTGGGGCAATACTAGCGAGCCAATCTGTCAGGTTGAGGTGAGGCTGAATCGAGTCGGTCTAGTGCTACTCGGCGGGCTGAATCCGGTGGTAGCGGCAGTTGAGGCAGGAATCGAGATTGAAAGCATAGCCGAAAGCGAACTTATTGACTTTCAGCAGCTAATCAGCCTTTGGCAGCTCTAGGGTAAGTATCTAATCAAACAGAGCTTTCTCCTTTGCCTACTCTACTATCACTCATGCCCAGTTTCCAAGCACAGTTCAAAAACCATCCATCAGTTCCCCGTTACTCATAAGTCAGGAATGTGCAGTTAGGGTAACAATCGCTTGAAAAGTTACCCAGGTGATTCAGTTACGCTCCATAGGCGTTCGTACCACTTGCGATGTTCTTCGCCGGCAACCTTTCGATATTTCGCTGTGGTGTCGAAACTGGCATGTCCCAGATGCTCCTGAAGCAACCTCAGTGCGTCGCCCGAGTCATCCAACTTCATGGCATGTACGCTAAAGGCATCCCTAAGCCGGTGGGGGCTAACGCCTCTTACCCTGCCGGTTTCTGGGTTTACCAAATCTGGGAGGCCAGCTCGTCTAGCACAATCTCTCACTATTTGCCACGCTCGATGCCGGTTAAGACTGAAGATAGGCACCGAGTCGTCGGCGCAGGTTGACTGGGTACGGCCAATATAATCCTCTAGCATGTCAAGAGTTTGTTTATCAACGGGCAGCACTCTTATGCGCCGCTGTTCTTGCTGACGCCTCATAGCCTCATTGACTTCATCACCGCACTCAGGGCAGAATTGATGCCTCCTGCCCAAACTTGCCTTGCACTTAGGGCATGATAGCCTGATACGCTTCTTGAGATGCAGAATTGTGACAGTACCTCGGGCGAAATCAATGTCATTTACCCTAATGGCCAAAGCCTCTGAAACCCGGCAGCCCAACCGAAACAAAAGCCTGATAAGTAGCCTATCGCGGAGGCAACTGGCAAATCCCTCCATTGACTGTATGTCCTCAAGCTCCAGATATGTTTTCATCTCAGCACTTACCACACCTTCAGCAACTCTTTATGGTTTGCCTTGACTTGATACCTGTAATCACGCACCAGCTTTGTCTTATAAAGAGATTAATACTACAGTGAGGCGCGCACACGGAAAGGTATTTGTGGTATAATTTGCTTGTTAGGGATATACGCACGTGAGGATAAACATCCCCATGTTTGTCCAGTGGTAAATTAGCCACGTGGTGAAGGGTGCTTGATAGCTCACTCTTGGATGGGGGCTATTGAGGTTGACATAATAATGCTCCACCGAATGGTTACCCTTGAAGTAGACGGCTTAAAGATTTCAGGACGGCTTTATCTACCTGGTGAGGGTGACCAGACTCCGTATCCTGCTGTTTGCGTTTGTCACGGTATTCCGGCTCAGAAGCCTGACCCTAATGATAGAGGCTATCCCCTGCTGGCGGAACGGATTTGCCGTGAGGGCTTGACAGTATTAATTTTTAACTTCAGAGGGACCGGGGCTAGCGATGGTAATCTTGATATTTTGGGCTGGACTAGGGACCTGAAGGCGGTCATTGATTATTTATCGGCTTTGCCTGAGGTGGATAGGTCTCACCTGTCGTTACTGGGCTTTAGTGGCGGGGCTGCCGTCTCGGTGTATGTGGCGGCACAGGATAAGAGGGTATCATCTATTGTAACCTGTGCCTGCCCGGCCGAATTTACCTTCCTTACCGAGGTTGACGAACCGCAGTCTATAATCAACCACTTTCGTGACATTGGTGCCATCAGGGATAAGGATTTTCCCTCTTCTGTGGCAGACTGGCTTGGTGGCTTCAAGCTGGTTAGCCCGGTTAAACATGTAGCTGAGATTGCACCTAGGCCTTTATTGCTGGTGCATGGCGGTAAAGATGAGTTAGTGGATGTGGGCCATGCCCATAAGCTATATGTTAGGGCGGGGGAGCCTAAGCAGATAATCATAATTGATGGCGCTGGACACAGGCTGAGGCAGAATGATAAGGCGATGTCCATTGTTATCGACTGGCTGAAATCTCAGTTACTGTAAATTGACCTATAGGTATAAAATGATTTATAATTTAATTAGGTAGGATTAATCGGGGGTGAATTCAAGCCCGGGAAAAGTTTAATTCCTCTGGGGACCAATTGAGAGGCAGATAAAGTTGCACGAGTCTTGCGGCGTTTGTGGCGTTTATGCTCCGAATGAGGATGTAGCTCGACTTACTTTTTTCGCATTATTTGCTCTTCAGCATCGTGGTCAAGAGAGTGCTGGTATTGCGACCACTGATGGTCAAAGGCTCCAGGTTTACGCCAAGATGGGGCTGGTATCCCAGGTGTTTAGCGAGGATTCGTTAAGTCAGCTCACCGGGGATATGGCCATTGGTCATAATCGCTACTCCACCAGAGGTTCCAGCCGGGCAATCAATGTTCAGCCTATTGTAGTCGGCAAAGGCTCAAATACTATCGCCATAGCCCATAATGGGAATATCATTAATGCTGAGCACCTTTATGCCGAACTCTGTGACCAGGGCTATACTTTCAAGACCTCCACCGATACCGAGGTTATTGCTAACCTCATTCTCTCTTCCCCTGAGAAAGAGCAGGTAGACAAGATAAGGTATGCCATGCATCGCCTCCAGGGGGCATATTCTCTAGCAATTCTGACTAATCACGCTTTGTTTGCCGTTCGTGACCCCCTTGGTGTCCGCCCATTATGTCTGGGGACTGTTGACAACGGTTGGGTTATAGCTTCCGAAAGCTGTGCCCTTGACCATATTGGAGCCAACTTTGTCAGGGAGGTTGAGCCGGGTGAGATAGTTTCTATTAATGAGAATGGTGTTAAGAGCTCTCGGGAAGAGGGAGGCAGAAGGGCGCTGTGTATTTTTGAGTATATCTACTTCGCTCGCCCCGATAGTGTGATTAATGGGCGACTCCTCTACCCAGCACGACAGGCTATGGGAGCCGGTTTGGCTGAGGAGCATCCGGTAGAGGCTGATTTGGTTATGGGTGTGCCTGATTCAGCTACGGCGGCTGGTGTTGGTTATGCCTTCAGGTCAGGTATACCTTTGGGCGAGGGACTAATTAAGAACCGCTATGTAGGGCGTACCTTTATTGAGCCTGACCAGAGAATCAGGGACCTCGGGGTTAAACTGAAATTTAATCCCCTGCCCCAGATGCTGGATGGCAAGCGGGTGGTGGTAATTGATGATAGCATCGTTCGGGGAACCACTACTCCTCAGGTAGTGAGGTTGCTGAGGAAGACGGGGGCTAAAGAGGTACATATGCGTATCTGTGCTCCACCCATCCGCTATCCCTGTTTCTTTGGTGTGGATATGGCTACCCGCCGCGAGCTAATTGCCGCTCACAAGACTGTAGACGAGGTCAGGGACTTTATTGAGGCTGATTCATTGGGCTATCTGAGTATTGATGGATTGATTAAAGCTGTGGCTCTGCCTAAAGATATGTTTTGTATGGCTTGTTTCACCGGTGACTACCCCATACCGGTTCAGCTTGAGATGGACAAGCTGGCGCTGGAGGAGATGCCGGCTGGTCAGCAAATCCCCCTTGACATAAAGTAGCGCTAAGTTAAAATACTCAGTCATTTATTAATCATCATTTGTCTCTGCCCCAGTGGTCAATTTTCTGTATTCTTTTTAACCCTATCCCCTTTATCCCCTTCCCCTTATCAAGGGGAAGGGGAAGATAATTTATTTAGAGGGGCTAGGCCCCTCTAAAACTCCCTTGATTACTCCTCAAGAAGAGTCAAAGAGAGGCGAAGCCTCTCTTACATAATTATATCCCCCTCTCCTTTGAAGGAGAGGGGGATAAAGGGGGTGAGGTTGATAAACAGTTTCATAATTTGCAGTTGAAACTGTTTTTTTGATAATCTAAGGGGGGAAGAAGTGATAGCAAAGCAAGAGAAAAAGATTACAAATGCTTTTGATGCTGAACCTTTAAAATAGCAATTGTTAATCTGCTTGGGAGGTTAAAGCCAATTACAGAGTCCTATGCTGCGGCTGGCGTTAATATTGATGTGGCGGCTAAAGCCAAAGAGCTGATTGGCAAGCATGCCCGGTCTACCCTCCGTCCCGAGGTGTTGAGCGGCGTTGGCTTCTTTGGCGGGCTTTTTGAGTTTAAAGGGTTTAAGCAGCCGGTTCTGGTGTCCAGCGTTGATGGCGTCGGCACCAAGCTGAAGATTGCTTCGGCTTTAGCCCGACACAATACCATTGGCATTGATATCGTTAATCACTGTGTTAATGACATACTTACCTGCGGCGCTGAGCCGCTCTTTTTTTTGGACTACATTGCTATGGGTAGGCTGGTGCCCGAGCAGGTGGAGGCTATTGCTCAGGGTTTAGCCAGTGCTTGCCGCCAGGTTGGCTGTGCTCTTATTGGTGGTGAAACGGCCGAGATGCCGGGACTGTATGCCGGGGAGGATTACGACCTGGTTGGTTTCATAATTGGTGTCGTGGAGAAGAAGAGGATTATCATGGGGAAGACGATTGTGGTTGGTGATACCATTATTGGCTTACCCTCAAGCGGACTTCATACCAATGGTTATTCGCTGGTGCGTAAAATTTTTGGTGAAACTAAGCAGGCTTTAGACAAGTATTACCCTGAGCTGGGTCGAACCCTGGGGGATGAGCTTCTGGAGCCCCACCGGTGTTATTATCATCAGTTAAAGCCACTACTGCCTCTGATTAAGGGTATGGCCCATATTACCGGCGGTGGCTTGATTGATAATGTGCCCAGGGTCTTACCTCAGGGTTTAGCAGCAAAATTTGATAGCCAAGCGTGGATTGTGCCCCCTATTTTCCAGCTTATTCAACAGCGGGGTAATATATCTCAAAACGAGATATACCGCGTGTTTAATATGGGCATCGGCATGGTCGTCATTTGCTCGCCGGAAAATGTTGACCAGCTCACTGAAGCCCTACCCGAGGCTAAGATTATCGGCGAGGTGGCGAAGCAGACGGGAAAGACAAGAGTAATTATCAAATAGTGGAGGAGTTTATGCGAGCTATTATCAGTGTGTCGGACAAGGCAGGAGTAACTGATTTTGCCCAGGGCTTGAGCCAGCTGGGATTTGATCTCTTTAGCACTGGTGGTACCAGGAGGGCACTGGCCGAAGCTGGGGTGCCGGTAAAGAGCGTCTCTGAGATTACTGGCTTTCCTGAGATTCTTGATGGCAGGGTGAAGACCCTGCACCCGGTTATTCATGGCGGCATCCTGGCTAGACGTAACCTGCCTGCCCATATGGAGGAATTGGCTAAGAATAAGATTGAGATTATTGACCTGGTGGCGGTTAACCTCTACCCCTTTGTCCAGACGGTAGCCAAAGAAGGGGTTACCCTTGATGATGCGCTGGAAAATATTGATATTGGTGGGCCAACCCTGATTCGGGCCGCCGCCAAGAATTTCCCCAGCGTCATCGTGGTCGTCGCCCCGGCTGACTATCAGCCAGTCCTGGAGAAATTGAAGGCGGGAGGCATAGACCTCGCCGGGCGTAAAAGGCTGGCACAGAAGGCTTTCCAGCACGTGGCTATTTACGATACTGCTATTTCGCAATACCTGAGGCAGGATACCGAAGGTTTCCCCGAGGAGATGACTATAGCCTTGAAGAAGCGCTACGGACTTCGTTATGGTGAGAACCCTCATCAGCAAGCTGCCTTCTATGCCGAGCCGGTGGTAGGGGCCAGACAAGAGACCGGCATCACCTGGGCCAAACAGCTAGGGGGTAAGGAGCTCTCATTTAACAATATCCTGGATGCTGATGCTGCCTGGGGCGTGGTAACTGACTTTTCGGCACCCACGGTAGCTGTTATCAAACACACCAACCCCTGCGGTCTGGCCAGTCATAGCGATATTACTGAGGCTTATCGGCGGGCTTTAAGCGGTGACCCGGTGGCTGCCTTTGGTGGCATTGTCGCTGCCAATAGAGCCATTGACCTGGCTACCGCTGAGGAAATTAGTAAAACCTTTTACGAGATAGTTATTGCCCCTGAGTATAAAGCCGAAGCCCTGGAATTATTAAAGCGTAAAAAGAATTTACGAATTCTGGTCGCCGAGCTACCGCCAGATTATGGTCAAGCCGGTAGCGGCTACCTTGACTTTCGCCGGGTAAAGGGCGGATTGCTGGTCCAGACCTCAGATTCCTTAGCTGAGGCTAGCGTCAGTGTAAAAACGGTGACCAAACGTGAGCCAACTCAAGCCGAGATAGAAGACCTGCTCTTTGCCTGGCGGGCCGTTAAGCATGTGAAGTCGAATGCTATTATATTGGTTAAGGATAAGACGCTTTTAGGCATGGGAGCCGGGCAGCCCAGCCGGATTGTCAGTGCTCAGATTGCTAAGGAAAAGGCTGGAGACAAGACAAGGGGTAGTGTTCTGGCTTCGGATGCTATGTTCCCATTCCCTGATGTGGTAGAGGCGGCA
>Ga0307432_1001019_pt1 | contig 18398 bp, 15 predicted proteins | sample SalMarWE160150MG_FD_202158 | JGI IMG/M metagenome (GOLD analysis project Ga0307432, IMG submission 202158) | Salt marsh sediment microbial communities from the Plum Island Ecosystem LTER, Massachusetts, United States - WE1603-150 | ecosystem: Environmental > Aquatic > Marine > Intertidal zone >...
GCGCAGGACATCGCTTTCGTAGTGCATTTTCGGCATCAGAACGGTTGTGCCTTTCGTATTCGGCCACATGGAAAGGAAGGCCATGAATTCATCGTTTTCCCAAAAGACACCGGGTGTTTTTATGTCGCCGCTTGAGATTTTACAAAAAATGCACGCGCCGTCTTCGGTTGTTGATGCGTATTCGGCCATATTAAATATACCTCACGAACGACCACACCACGCCGCTTGTGAGCAGGAACCAGCATAAGCCCGCGAGGGCCCATCCCCTCCTCCATTTGAGCGCGTAGGCCATGGCCGCGCCGTAGCCGAAGAGCGGGAGCGCAAATGTCACGGCATAGTCATTGCGGTCCGGCGCGTTTAACTCTTTGCTCCCGCCGAGGTGCGCGAGCGCGGCGAGACGGAGGATGAACGGAAAGACCACAAGCGGGATCAGGATGGGGAGCGGGATCGCATCGATGATGTTTTCGAGGATCGTCGTTGAAACGGCGACGAAGCGGTCTGCGATGGCGCGCGCCGTGAACGTGCGGATGAGCCCTTCGAGTGTGAACGGTAAAAACGCGCTGAAGAGCACGGCCGGGGCAAAGAGCGCCCAGAAGGCCCAGCGCTTCCAAATGTACCAGTACCACATGGAGGCCAGCGGATTAATGGCGAGGGCCAGTGTCCATAGCCCCCGACGCGAAAAATCGACCTTGGGGGTCGTGTATGCATGGATAAGACTCCAAGCCCACAAGAGGGCTAAAAGCACGCCATAGAGGATCAGAGAGACGTAGAGAAGGGTTAGGAGCATGAGAGGTTACAGGTGGCAGGTTTCAGTTCTTTAATACGTTTTGTTACAGAAAGATAGAAGCGTTTTTAGTTAGGGTATGCAACCTGTCACCTGCAACCTAAAACCTAACCTGGATATCGAGCTTCTGAATATTCATCGCTCGAAGTTCTTCGTCGTACGGGAGTTTCTTATCCCATTCCTGCAGGCAAAATATTCGTTTGCCAAGGGCGAATCCCATGCCGAGTTGCAGGAAGGTGTTCGGGCCGATGTAGCCCGTGTAGCTGAGGCGCTGTTCGTCGTTCACGACCAGGATCGTGTCGCACTCTTTGATTTCATCGAACATCCTGCGCATGAATTCCGCTTTTTCCTGCAAGCGGTCCGTGAAGCTCTCTTCCGAGGTATCGACCGGCAGGTGGACCGTATGCCCCCTGTCTTTAAGATCGCCGGCCAATTGCCGCATACGGGTCAGGTTGCGCAAGGAACCGATGAGACAGATGTTCATAACGACTTACATTGTAGGCTTGGAGGCGGGCGGAGTAAAGGGAAAACGGATGGCGAGTGGTGCGTAGTTCTCTTTGTTGGGAGATCATCGTCAAGTCAAAGTCCACTGGCCGCTCGCTACGCGCCATGAGCCGCTTAAAAAAGCGCCCTTCCCTTTTTATCGGGTCGGGCGCTCCGTGATTGAGGATCGGAGGATGATCAGCGGATCAGTTCGCTCGTTGGACGGGAACGCTCCGTTCTTCCTCCGGCGCCTGATAGTACCAGGGGAGTTCGCAACGGTCCTCGAACGTGCGGATGAGTCCGGGAGCGTCCAGGTTCGCGGCGCGGATATCCCCTTTGAGCAGGGTTCGGTACGCGGCTCTCGCGCGGTCGTGCGATTCGAAGGCCAGGGAAACGGACCCGGTGGTCAAGGAAAATTCGTGGATTACATGCGGTTCCATCCCCGGTCCCGGATCCAAAATTTCCAGGAGCTCGAGGAAGCCATGGTCCAGACATCCCAGGTATCGAAGATTCACGACCGCATACCCGTGCTGACGCACGAAGTATTTCGTTGCGCTGGGGAGATTCCCGTGCCAGATATCCATGGAACGCGCGCGGAAGCACCAAGGACGATCCGTATTGAATGATCCAATGTGGCGCCGGAGCCTGAGTTCGTGGATGACGTTTTTGATGTTGATTCGCACGCAGTTCGCGGTATGGCCGATGTGTTGTTCGAAAAATACGGAAGCATCCCGATATACGGTAAAGCCGATGGCGATCGATCCAAACGAATCGTCAAAGATATGCACGATGTTTGGTTTCTCACCTGCAGGTGCGTCCGCCGCGAAAAGTAACTCAGCGTATGCCGTCCTGTCTTGAGCGCGGCGCCTCGGAGCTTGCGTGAGTTTAACCACGCGGAGCTCATACGGGCTGTACCAGCGGACGGACCCGCGTTCCAGTATCGTTTTCATGTTCCCTCCGATCTTGATTTTGGAAAGGGCGGATGCCAGAGAATATGGCGGTTTTTAATACGGTTGTCAATCGCCATACTTGAGTTTCGACATCAATCCCCTTCTGGCAATCAAAACTCCCCCAATGGTCTTGAGGGAGTCTTATTTGGTTTTATTCTATTTCAGGTTTGTATACATCCCATATTCCGGTGCACCCATCGTATCGGAATTTTAATGAGCAATCTAATCCTTATGAGCATCCGCTCGTATTGCCGCAATTCAGGCATTTATAGCAGGCCGCGCTTCGGATCATCATGGAACCGCACATGTCGCAGATCGGCGCGTCGGACTGGTTGTCAATCGTTGCCGTGAGCTGATCGGAGCTTATGGGCCGCATGGTATCAAGCAAGCTCGGCTGCTTCTCATCCGCGTTTACGGCGTCATCCCCATCCGTGTTACTCGATAGTACGCCACTTTCTTCCGTGGGGATAATCGGCGCATCATCGTCCACTTTCAGTCCGAGCGCTTGGCGGTCTTCCGACGGGAGGAACTTGAGTGCGAGCCATCGGAAGATGTAATCCGTAATGGATTTAGCCATGCGAATATTCGGGTTCGTGGTAAAGCCGGACGGTTCGTAGCGAACGTGCGCGAATTTGTTCACAAGCGTTTTGAGCGGTACGCCGTACTGGAGTCCGACGGATACGGCCGTCGCAAAGGAATCCAAGAGTCCGCTGAGCGTACTCCCCTCCTTGTTCATGGTGATAAAGATTTCACCCGGCGTTCCATCATCGTACAGTCCGACCGTGATGAATCCTTTATGCACGCTGATTTGGAACTTGTGCGTAAGCGCCTTGCGTTCGTTCGGCATGCGCCGGCGCCGCGCTTTAAACGTTTCTCCGGTTGAAGATGCCGCTACTTTTACAGGCGCTTCAACGGGTGTTTTGACTTCCGTGCTCTTATTTTCCGTTGGCGACACCTCCTCTTTCTTCGTCGTGAGCGGCTGTGATCGCTTGCATCCGTCGCGATAGATTGCAATCGCTTTCAGTCCGAGCTTCCATCCTTCCATGTACGTGTCCATTACATCTTCGATGGTCGCTTCGTTCGGCATGTTTACCGTTTTGGAGATTGCGCCGGAAAGGAACGGCTGAACCGCGGCCATCATTTTGATGTGGCCCATGGCGTTGATGGAGCGCGTGCCTTGCGCCGCTTTGAATGCGCAGTCGAATACGGCGAGATGCTCTTCTTTCAGGTGCGGCGCTCCTTCGATCGTATCGTTCTGATCAATGTATTCAAGAATATCCTTACTCTCCGCTTCCGTGTATTTAAGCGCATGCAGTGCATCGTTGACCGTTTCGTTCACGAGTTTGAGCATGCCTCCGCCCACGAGCCACTTGTACGAGACGAGGGCGATCGGAGGCTCGATGCCCGTCGTCTGACAGTCCATGAGGAACCCGATCGTTCCGGTCGGCGCGAGCACGGATGCTTGTGCGTTCCTGTACCCATGCTGTTCTCCGGCGGCGAGCGCTCGATCCCAGCAGGCGCGCGCTTCATCCAGAACGGCCTTGGGAACGCCGTTCGCATCGATATCATATGCGGCATCGCGATGTTTCCTGATCACGCGGATCATGCTGGATTCATTCTTCGCGTACCCGCGGAACGGTCCGAGCTTCTCCGCGATTTTCGACGACTGTTCATAGGCCGTTCCCGTCATGATCGATGTGAGCGCCGCGGCGAGGTTCCGGCCTTCATCGGAGTCGTACGGCAGTCCGCGATCCATGAGGAGCGCGCCGAGGTTCGCGTATCCGAGTCCGAGCGGACGGTAGTCCCAGGACGTCTGTTCAATGGCCGGCGTCGGATAGCTTGAGTAGTCAATGACGAATTCCTGCGCGGTGATGATGGTTCGGCACACGTGCTTATACGCTTCGATGTCGAACGTTCCGTCTTCCCGAACGAACTTCATGAGGTTGATGGATGCAAGGTTGCACGCGGAATCATTGAGGAACATGTATTCCGAGCACGGGTTGGACGCATGGATGCGATCCGTATTCGCACAGGTATGCCAATCGTTTACGGTCGTATCGTACTGCATGCCGGGATCACCGCACTCCCACGTTGCCTGTGAAATTTGGCGCAAGAGTTCGCGCGCTTTGTGCCGTTCGCACGGTTCGCCGGTCAGGATGTACCGCGTCCAAAACTCCCCATCCGCCTCCGCCGCTTTCATGAATTCATCGGTCACGCGGATGGAATTGTTCGCATTCTGAAAGAAGATGGATCCGTACGCTTCGCCGTCGATGGAACCGTCGTAGCCTGCGTCGATGAGCGCATGCGCTTTCTTCTCTTCCTTCGCTTTGCACCACGTGAATTTGATGACGTCCGGATGGTCGACGTTCAGAATGACCATTTTCGCAGCCCGGCGCGTCTTCCCGCCGGAGCGGATGACGCCGGCGAACGCATCCAGTCCTTTCATGAACGAGACCGGGCCGGATGAATGGCCGGATGATCCACCGAGCTTTTCGCGGGAGCTCCGGAGTACGGAGAGGTTCGATCCGGATCCCGAGCCGCCCTTAAAGAGGATGCCTTCGGTTACGGCCAGGTTGAGGATCGATCGCATGTCGTCCTGTACGGAGTTGATGAAGCACGCGGAGCACTGCGGTTTGGGATTCACGCCCACGTTAAACCAGACCGGGGAGTTGAATGCGGCGCGCTGGTTTACGAGGATGTCCGCGAGCTCCGCTTCAAAGTTGTCGGAATCCTCTACCGTTTCGAATCCTCCCCCCTTTCTTCCAAAATCCGAGATGGTTTTTGAAACGCGTTCAATCATTTGCTTGACGCTCGTTTCGCGTTCCGGCGTATCGAGCCTGCCGCGAAAATATTTCGATACCACGATATTTGTTGCAGTCTGACTGAACGATTTTGGTACTTCAACATCTTTTTGTTCGAATATGATTTCACCTTTCGGATTCGTGATTGTCGCATCTCTCCGTTCCCACTCCATCGCGTCATAGGGGTGCGTTCCCGGTTTCGTGTAGAAGCGGTTGAATCGGATCCCCTTTCCGTACACGGGCTCTTCGGATATCCGGTGCGCATCCACGCGCTTTGCGAGGTACTGCTTGGTGACGTGGCTCAGGTTCGTATCAATGAGCGTCAAAGATATGATTTCGCGCACTTCCTCCGTGGTGGGAACGCGAATGCCGTTATATTTTTTGACGAGACGCGCGATCGTATTTGAAGTGACGCGATCGATCGCACGGGTATCTTTCCCCTGCCCCGCGGCGTTGAACGCGTTCTTGATCGATGTCTCCAGTTTCTGCGTATCGAAATCCTGTATGCGCCCGTCTCGTTTCCGCACGGATTTTACGGATGTGACGTAATCCCATATCGCCGAAGCTTGGTTCTTCGCATGCTCCTCTCGGAGGGCCTGCGTTTGAGAAGGGTGATCTTCGCGCTGGGAGAGATGTTCGTTGCTCATAAGGATGTGTGGAGGATGTGCTCTTTCTTTTTTATTATGATGATAAATAAAATCGGGTAACGTGCCCCAACGATTCGTTACAGACTCGCAGGTGAGTCTGACCATGAACTCGACTGCGAATCAGCTTCATACAGCCAGGTAACATCTTACCTGTTCGTACGATTTTTTCCCTTACCCAGCATCCACTACATATTGTGGTTGCTTTGAAATTATACCACAAGATATTGTGGTGGTGAGAACGTATGTGGATAAGTGGTTTGAAAAGAGGCTGAGGAGACCGGAATGGAGAGATTCGGGTCATCTCAAGCTCCGCATTTCGTCTCATTGAGAGCGATCAACGGCCTCAGTCATCGCTTTCCGGGTTCTTCTCAAAGCCCCAGGCTCAGGTTTATCGCGCCCGCTTCGGACGCGCTCACCGGCTCAATGGGCAGAGCGATCGTTTGCACCTGTCCCATCCGATCCGTATACCTCACTTCTTTGTGTTCGAGGGCGTGCTCATAGACGTCCCGTGTCACCTTTACATCCTGGAGGCAGTAGTCCTTAAGCTTTTGCATCTCCCCCTTTTTCCAGAACTCAACGGCTTGGAGCCCGTGGCCGCTCTTTCCCATGCCGAGCGTCGCCTGAGCGACGTCATCGAGCTTTATTCTGAATCCGAGACTCTTTTGAATTTCCGCAAGCAGATCCAGCGACGGAAACCGCTTTACGTCGCCGGGGTAGTAGGACTGGAGGCATGGAAAATCAAAGCCGTCGCTGTTGTATCCGATGATGCGATCCGAGCGTTCCAACAGCGACCAGAATTTCGGCAAATCTTCTTCCAAAAACGTTTCAAACGTATCCGTTTCGTAGAAGTACGCGCCGACGACGGAGACCTGTAAAAGCGCCGGATTGTACGCACCTACATCCTGGAACGTATTCTTCGTTTCAATATCAAATACGACTTCTTTTCTCGGCATAATGGGGAGGACTTTAGCAGGAAGGAGTCGCTTCGTGAAGGCTCGGGATGTTTGTCGTCTATTGTCTATTGTCTATTGTCTGTTGTCTGTTGATCTTATAGTGAACGATTGAGACCATTTAGCAATTTTAATGTTGTTGTTAGTCGATGAGAAGGGAGTATGAATGTTTCTTCAGGTGCAAAGTGCATTTCCTTTGCAAATCTTAATTGCACTTCAAGCTCGGAAGCGGATCCAAATGCTATGGTGCAAAATTGTTTAAAATCTTTTTTTGTATTTCTTCGTGAACCTTCCGCTAAATTAGATGGAATGGAAAGCGCCGCCCTTCGCATTTGTGAAATCAATCCATAACGCTCCTCTGACGGAAAGCATTTCGTTAAATGATAAATATCTTTTGCAAGTTGAAATGATTCTTTCCAAGCGTTCAAGTTTGTATAAGCCATAGTATATTTAGTGACGTCTTTTATTATCTCTGTCAAGACCTTATCTATCCACAGACGGCAGACAGCAGACGATAGACGACAGACATAAAAAGCGGCACAGACTCGAGTTTGAGTCCATGCCGCTCTTACGATTGAGACGAGGTTCCGCCGTCAAGCGGCCTCGCAGAGGTGTTTGAAAGACGTGAATGCGCGGTGTGAGGGATTGCCCCGCGTGCACGTTCTCTTTTCCGGATAGTGGCGGAGCACGCCCGATTGGATGAGGATGCTCATGGCTTCCGCTGTCATGTGCGATCCGGCAAATTCCGCGATCTTGTCCGCGGCCTCAAGCTCCGCATGGTCTCTCGAAAAATTGAGGCTGATGGAGTGGAGCGTGCGTACCCATACGGCCGTGGCGCTGTTCGGATCTTGTTTGAAGATCTCCGCGATCGCTTTGATCTCGTGGGCTGTCCGGTCTCCGTGCTTGCGGTCCGTGAGCCAGTAGAGGATCTCGTTCGCAGAGAGGCGCTTGAGCGATACGACGATGTCCGGGGTGTTTTCGCGGGGAAGCGTTTCCATTATGATCGAAAGCTGTTTGGTCAAGGGCCGTTCAAAGACCCTGCGGCGGATTTCTTTTTCCGTCAGCGCTCCTTCGTCCGGTGCGTTCACGGCCCGCGCAATGTGTTCGCGGCACGATCGAGCCTCCGCTTCTTCCAGGAATACGGCCAGACCCTCAAAGATGTTTTCTCTGACGCACACTTCGTCTCCATCGTCATGGATGATGTTGAGCTCATAGCCGAGCTGAAGCGCTCGTTCCGTAAGCGTATCCTTGGCCTCTTCGACCTCCATGGGGTCTTTCCCCAGCGCGTGAACGCCGAGCGCAACCTCGATGGCATCCCATGGGATCGTGCGCATGCGGCTGAGGATCATCCGAAGGATCACGGGAAGCGTCCCGAATGTCTTTTGGACGAGGACCCATTCCAGGAGGCCTTTTGGACCAAGAGTCTCCAAATGATACACAATCATTTGGATGTCGCTTTCCGTTAGGAGATACGGGTGCTGCAGTGATACATCCGAGGACTGGAGAAGCGAGGCGGCGTTGTCGGCACAGTGCCGTTTGTGCGCATTCCAATCTCCGATGACTACTTTGTTTCCGCATCTTGCACAAACCGCTTCGCTGCTGGTGAATCTATCCATGATTTGATGTTGGCGAGTGTCTAGCGTGTAGACGCTTCGCATCGTTCCGAATGTCTGATGAATCAGCGTATTGATTTTATGGAGCTCGCTCCCCTTTTCTCCCTGTTGAAACAATAGTAGCCGATCCTCGATATGCGGAGTTTGCATCGGATCCATGAACGCGCATTCGCTCGTAATGAACGCCGTGATGCTGAATCCGACGTCATGGAGTGTGCGCGTGATCGGGAGGTAATCCTCATCGCTGATGACGAAGATAAAGCGCACATCGCGCTCCCTCCCCTTGCACATTCTTGCAAGACGGCGCACTCCCTCCATGAGATAGCTGTCGATCGTTTCTTTTTTCAGATCCTCTTCACCGTCATCTCTGGGACCTCTTGGGCAAAGGGAAATTTCGAATCCGACGGATGTCCATTCTTTGACTCGATTGTTCCTCATTACATCCACATTGGTTGTCATGGCATGGATGCCCCTATAGAGTCTCTGTTCATCCGTAAACAGGATGGCTTGCTCTATTCGTCCACGAGCTTCAGCGAGTCTGCGGATATCCGTAGGAGAAATGATGGTCTTTTTTATCGCGAGAGCTACTCCGAGTGCTCCGTGATCGACGACGAGAATAACATCTTTTACCTTCAGTCCGTCCCCTTCGTGACCCGTATTTTGATGTTGTGTCACGTTGCGTTTCCTTTCTCTTTCGTTGTGAATGTATACGTTTTTTAAACGTCAATTCACCCTAGCGTCGATTAGTCAACTTGTCAATACCAAGCGGGAATTAAGTCGTTGTTTATCGATTTTTTGAGAATAAAGACTATTACGTTTGACAATTTTAGCTTTTTCTTATAAGTTTTTACGTACGTGCAAGTGCACATTCAAATCCCGAAATGACAGGAATAGAGAAGGAGGCATTATGCAAACAGCTGCGAGCCTTGACTCTGCACGATCTTTTCAACAGGAGCCGCGCGCCATGCGATCGCATCCAGCATCGTCACCCGCAGCCATCCGAATTGAATACTCCACGGTGAGAGCGACGGGGCATCACTCCGTTGCGAATCCGCCGGAAGGATTATCACGGATCGCTTCAGCGCTCGGCAAAGCGACGAAACGGAGCGTACTCGAAGGCGTGGCTCTTCGATCGAACGTCGACTTGAGATCCGCCATTCGTAATGCGGCGCGCAAAGAGATGACGGTGGGAAGCGCGGACAATTGCGTCCGGCTCCTCTTCAATCTCGGCATTCTCCTGCGTGTTCTCGAATACGCGGAAGGCAAGGATGTCGTTCTATTCGACGCGGAACTCATGAAGCGCTGGACGGACGGAGAGCGAATCGCGGCTTCACCATCCGAGGAAAGCCTCGTACGGCGCGCGAATGAACTCATTCGTTGCGCCGAAGAGCAGGACGACCCTCGACCTTCTGAAGTGATCCTAAAGCCGGATATCAACATGGACTCCGTATTCGACGCGCTTTTTGACGCATCCGGCGAGGAAACGCTCAAAGGAGGCGCAACGGTATCGGACATCGTTCCTGACCCGCTCGGTGCGCTTGAAAAAAAGTTTCCGAACGCGCGCACCGCTGATCTCGAAGCGTGGGTCGAACGGGCGAAATTCGAAGGATACCTCGAAGATATCAGTAAAGGCGTCGGAGAAAGCGTATGGAGAATTCAAATCGCTCATTCTGCGCCAACACCAACCGTCTCAGCGCCGACGACGATCGACGACGCGATCGAAGAACTTCGTTCGGAGATGCGGGAAGCTGCATCTCAGCTCGCGCGTGCGGAGCTCGAAAGAGAAGAGGAACGCCGGGCCGCGGAAGCGGCTCTTCAATCGGAGATCTCAGCCTTCGAAGAGAGCAAACGCGAACAAGCCGCCTCCGGCCTCGAGGAAGCAGAAAAGAGAGCGCTTGCCGACAAGGATCATCGAGAAGCGGAGCGCATCGAGGAAGCGCGAAAGGCCTACGAGGCCGAGATCGCCCGCATTCGAGCGGAAGAAAAGAACAGACTGCAAGATGACCTCAGGGACGCTCGCTCAGATCGCGATGCGCGCATTGAGCGCATTTCAGCCGAAGTGGAAGCACATAGGAAGGAACGGAGCGCAGCGATCTCAACGAAGAACAAGCAGCGCGACGGAGAAGTCTTGAAACCTCTGAAGTCCAAACTGGAAAGAGTCGAGGCGGACATTCGGCGTCTGACGAGCATTCGGGATCACACGTCTCAGAAATGAGAAGAGCTCCTATTTTAAAGACACCCGGTCCGGACGCTACGGATCGGGTGCTTCTTTTTAGCTTATAGCTTTTAGCTTATAGGGTGTTAGCTTATAGGGTCTCTATTCCGTGTCTTGGACATTTCAAGAGACCTATAAGCTATAAGCTAAAAGCTATAAGCTGAACATCCCGTACAGGGCGGCGCCGAGCGCTCCGACTTCCGGGCCGAACGCGGAGTATTTGATCGCGGGAAGCTTCCCCGGAAGGAACCGTTGGTTGCGAAAGACTCTATGCATCGTATCGCGGTACGCCGGAGCGTATGCGGTCATTCCCCCGCCGAGCACGATCGTATCAGGGCGAAAGAGCGTATCAACATTCGCCAGAAGGACGCCGATATTCGCGCCGTATCGCACGAATAGGTTCATAGCGCCCTGTTCGCCGTTCATTGCGTCTTCGTAAAGCCTGTTAACGCTCTTTTTTGCATTTTTCGTAAAGAATTTCCTGCTACAGTACGCCTCGACTTCATAGGGCGTTTTTGAGAGCGTACCGGTCAGGGCGGTTTCCATGTTCGCCGCAATGTGTCCTATTTCGATATTGGCGATTTGCGTGGATGTCTTTCCGTAAATGCCGGCTCCATTCATCCTCATGATCGTCGCGCCCCCGACGCCGGTTCCGAGCATGAGATGCACGCCGACCGAGGCATTTGCGAGATTCCCAAGGGTGCTTTCCGCGTGTGCCGCGCATACGGCATCGTTCCAAACGCTTATGCGCGTTCGCGGAATGAGACGATGAAGATTGACGCGCTCGAGTGCGGGGAGGTTGATGATTTTCCGGATTTTTCCCTGTTCGTTGAGCACGCCCGGTACGCCGATCCCCAAACTCCGTACCCATCGCGGCTTGATGTTCGCTCGCGCAATGAGATCATGAATGAATGATTCGAGCATCGTACGGATCTGTTTCGGCGTCCAGGTTTTTCGGACGGGCACTTCATGGAAGATGAGATGCTCTCCGTGCGAATTCAAAACAATGCCCGACAGTTTCGTGCCTCCCAGATCAAGACCGAGATGGTAGGATTTCATAAAAAGTAATTACCTCCGAACCTATTGAGCGGCATGTGCTTGAAAAAATTCCTTCGCCGTTTCCCAGTACCGGTCATCGTTATGCTTCACCTTCATCCACCACCACCATTCCGCCCCCCAGAAGTAGATCTCGTTAAAGCGCATACGCTCGGCGTACGAGAAGTTCTTTCGCATCTGTTCTATGGAGAACGTTTCAAATTGCGTACGGAGCGGCGTGATGGTGAGCGAATCTTCCGCCCATGGCTCCATTTGGAACTCGGAGACGTATACGTCTTTTACGAGCGGTTTTAAGAGCGTCGCATGGCGCGCATACCAGTAGGGCGGTATGAACGCATATTCCCACGTCGCTCCCCAAAACGTTGATACGATGCGATAGGTGCTGACCCCCAAACGGTCGACGAGCGGACCCGTGAGGAGCCACGTGGAAAGTTCTCCGGAGTCTGTGGTCGTGATCGGGTGGCGGATATCGATTTGGCGAACGAGCTGGATTTCCTGTTTGAGAAGCGCGCGGCTCGGCTTAGGGCAGATGCCGAACGGAAAGAGCGCTTCATTCTCAACCTGCCAGGCCGCCAGCGCCGGATGATCCTTATATCGTTCCACGACCGCCTGAATGAATTCCAGCCTCGCATCGCGTTCCCCGCGCACGCTTTGATGCAACGCCCACTGCGGAATCCAGCATTCCGGCCAGCGCGGAAGCTTCGCTCCCACCGCCAGAATGACGCTCCCATCCCGTGCGGCGATTTCATTCATCTGATAATCGATCTCAGACCAGTTGTATTCATCGCGGTTCGGTTCGATGATGCTCCAGTACGCCGGAATGCGAAAGAATCGAATGCCAAGGTCGTCGAGCATGGCCGTGAGCGCTTCGCGCCAATTCAGTCCAAGCTCTTTCGCGTACGGAATGCTGAAGGTGACGCCGGTCTTGATCGTTCCTTTCGTCTGTACGGAAGATCTGCCAATCCATAAAAATCCCACAATGAGAACAGCGGCGCATCCAATGCCGATGAGCACGTACATGGCGTGAGAGAAGGAGAAGACGAAATCCCGCTTGTTTAGACGACGAGCCATAGGCCTGCGGCAACGATGATGATCGCAATGGATTTTTGAATAACGGTTTGGAGCGTAAGGTCTTCACCCAAGAGATTCGGCGCCTTCTTTGCAAAGATGAACGCGACGAGGACGAGGAATGCGTACTGGATCGCCTGGAGCGCATTGACGATGGCGGCGCTCCCGAGACTGATCGCATACTGGACGAGTACGAATCCGACCGCTCCGAGGCTCTGTGCGAATACGACGAGAATGAGCGCGGCACGCTTCCCTTTCCGCTGTCCATTCGATGAACGCTCTGAGGGGAGAATCGCGCGTTTTACCTCTTTGAGTGCGGCCGTATCAAATGCGAGGATCAGGAATGCCGTGGCGAACCCCACGAGGCGCGAGATCGTGAACGTCGTTAAGAATCCATCCGATTCATAGCCGAGTTTCACGGTAATGAAGGAGACGGAAAATAAGACGGCTGCGCAGATCGCCATGATGATCGTATTGCGCGAAAGTCGGCTCTTCGCTTTTCCGCCGGCGAGGATGATCGTCGCGACGATCAACAGGGAGAATCCGATGGCCTGGTTTTGCATGAGCCTCTCCCCTAAAAAAGAAGCTGTGCCGATGAGCGTGAGGATTGGAATCAATGATCCGATGATGGGGACGACGCGGCTCGCCTCCCCCATGGATAGGGCGGTGAAGAACGTCCAAAGAGCAAGGACGAATGTGGCGCCGGAAACGACCATCCATACCCAGCCGAGCGTTGTCGGGAGTTGAACGCCGAACGGGATGAGAACGAGCGCGAGGATTCCGAGTAATCCGACGATGCCGGCATACGTCGCCGCTCGTTTGAAGCTTCTACTCATGAGCGACTTATCAATAACAAAAGCCGCCCCGTTTGCGATGTGCCCTCCGAGTGCCACGAGTGCCCAGGTTGGGATCGAGAACATTGCTATCTATTATCGCACGTCCGGTGTGGAATCGTGAAGCCGGGGAAGAAAGTCGTGAAGTCGTACAGTCGTAAAGTCGTACAGTGCTCACTTGACGACTGTACGACTTTTAGACTATCCCGCTTGTTCCCCGTACGCCTTAAGCGACGGTTTCGGCCGGCGTTCCATCGTTTTCCGATCAATTGCGATGAGTCCGAATTTTTTGCCAAATCCTTCCGCCCACTCGAAGTTGTCCAGCAATGACCAGTGGAAGTATCCGCGGAGGTCTACCCCCGCTTTCAACGATCGCCGGATGTCTATTTTTCGCGATTCGATGTACGTGATGCGTTTCTTGTCATCTCCGGTCGCGATACCGTTCTCCAGCACGTAGATCGGCTTCCTGAATTTCCGTGCTCCCAGGATCGCAATCTCGAGTCCATGAGGACGGATCTCCCAGCCCATATCATCCTTTTCATACTCCCTATCCTTGGGTCCGACGGTTTCTGTGATATAGAAGTTGATGCCGATATAGTCATGGAATCGTTTTGCGAATAGGAAGAATGACTTGTTCCAGAACGCATCTTTCAACCATCGCGTGGAACGATGGATCAAATTCGCCTTCTTTCCGCATTCAAAAACGATGACGCTCTTTGCGATGCCGACCATTTTCGTTCCATTCCGCTTGAGAATCCGGTAGGAATCGCGGTGGACGGATCGGAGCGCGAAGAATACTCGGAACGCTTTCCGGCGCGAGCGAATTCCGGGCGGCCACTTCCCCCATCGATAACCCTCCATGAGATACACCATGGGTTCGTTGATGGTCGTCCAAATATCTACGTCACCATCGAATCGTTTAGCGCATAGGTCCACATAGCTGCAGAAGCGACGACGAACGTCATGATTCAGCATCCCGCCCTTGTCCGCGGCCCATTTGGGGAGGGAGAAGTGCCAGAGCGTTACGCATGACGCAATATTTCGCTTTCTGAGATGCTTGAGAAGGTCTTTGTAGTGTTTGATCGCGCTTTCATCAATCCTCCCCTCCTGCGGCTCAATTTTCGCCCATTCGATGGAGAGCCGGAAGGCATTCAATCCCGCATCCGCCAGGAGGTCGATATCTTCCTTATAGCGACTCCGGTGGTCCACGGCGCTGCCGGATACGTCACCTCCCCGCTCCTTCAGCGTCTTCATTTCGAAATCCCACCAATCGCTAAATCGGTTATCCCCCTCGGTCTGATGCGCGGAGATGGAAGCGCCCCACAGGAAGGCGGGACGGTTCATTTTTTGATCGGACATGATGGCAGAAGTTAGGTTCGTAGGTAATTAGGTTCGCAGGTTCGTAGGTATTTCTGCCTGATAGTCTATAATTTGACACGAACGTTGGAAGAGTACTTACGAACCTAATTACCTACGAACCTGTCTCACGACTATTCAATGGTGATGCACTCTTCAAACCTCGGCACGTCCGCGGGAATCTTTAGCTCCTCCGTAATCCGCGTGGCGAGCGCCGCCGCCGCTTCTTCCTCGCCGTGCATGCAGTACACGTGCTTCGTGATTGATTGCGCACTTTTCAACCAGTCGATAAGTTTATGTTGATCGCCATGAGCACTGAATGAACCGACGCTTACGAGATTCGCTCTGACGTTAATCGTTTCATCGAAGATTTTTACACGCTTCTCTCCGCTATAGAGTCTTCGTCCAAGCGTACCCGTGGCCTGGTAGCCCACGATGAAGAGCGTGGTGCTCCGCTTTCCGAGGTACCGGATCAGATGGTGTTGGATCCGCCCTCCGGTCATCATACCCGAACCCGCAATGATGATTTTCGGATTACGCGCATCATTGATCCTCTTTGACTGCGCGCGTGTCATGGTGAGATGAAGGCTCGGAAAATCAAAAAAGTCATCACCCTGCATGACGTGCTTCATGGCATCGCGATCGTAGTATTCCGGAAACTCTTTCATCACATCTGTCACGCGAATGCCCATTGGCGTATCAATGTACACGTCAACGGGCTTTATCTTTTTTTCTTTAAAAAAATGATGAAGATCGTAGAGCAGTGCCTGCGTGCGTTCGATGGCAAATGCGGGGATCACGAGCACGCCGTTCCGCTTGATCGTCCGCTGGATGATCTCTTGAAAAATTTTCGTCCGCTCTTCCGCATCCTCATGAATGCGATTCCCATAGGTTGATTCGATGAACACGGCATCCGATGAACCCATTTGCGCCGTGGGACGCACGATGGGCGTATCAACGTTTCCGATATCTCCGCTGAACACCACGCGTTTTCCGTTTTTTTCCTCCACCTCCACAAAGGCGCTCCCGAATACGTGGCCGGCTTCGCGGAACCTGAACCGAATATCTCCCACGGTCTTCCATCGGGAAAGGTCCAGGCCTTTCATGAGCGCGATGGTCCGTTCAAGATCTTCCCTCTCGTAAAGCTTGGGGCGAAACTCGCGCTCAAACTGCTCTTCCATGATTTGATCCGCGTCCTCCAGTACGATGCGCGCGAGCTTGACCGTCGGCTTCGTGAGGTAGATCGGACCGTTGAAGCCCTCCTTCGCGAGCTTGGGTAAACGGCCCACGTGATCCAGGTGCGTATGCGTCACGATAACGGCGTCGAGCTCACTCGGGTCGAATCCGAAGTCGCGAAAGTTCTTCGCGTCATTGTATGCGGAACCCTGGAACATGCCGCAGTCAACGAGGAAGCGGGTTTGCTTTGTCTCGACGAAATAGCAGGATCCCGTCACTTCGCGCGCGGCGCCGTAGGGAGTCACCTTCATGAGCGTATGATAGCAGATCGAACGTCTAATGAAATAACCGGACAACCAGAAAACGAGTTAACGAGTTAACTAGAAAACTGGTTAACTCGTTAACTCGTTGTGCCGTTCAACGAACCGGTTCGTTAACGGTTTATTCCGGAAACGCCTCGAGCGTCGCGTGCAGCGTCTTCTCCTCCCCTTTGTGGAGGATCTTCAATTCAATCGTATCCCCGACGTTTTTGGTCCTGATGACGGAGGCGAGCCGGTTCTCATCATCCAGTTTCACGCCGTCGATTTCAAGAATGATATCGTTTTCCGTGATGCCGGCCTTGTCCGCCGCCGATCCCGGCGTGACGGCAAGGTCGCTCGGCGTATCTCCGCGGATGACGAGGACGCCATAGTCAACGGGGAGTTTGTTCTTCTCTTTGAGATCTTCCGTGATGGGAATGTAGCGGATGCCCAGGAACGGTCGGACGATCTTCCCGTTCTTTTGAACGGATTCGGCCACGCCCTTCACCGTATTCGACGGCAGTGCGAATCCGATGTTCTCGGCTCCGGCCATGGCCACGTTCATGCCGATGACTTCGCCGGAAAGGTTCAGGAGCGGACCGCCGGAATTTCCCGGATTGATGGCCGCATCCGTCTGGATAACGCCTTCGAGCCGTTCAAAGCTCCCCTGCCCGTCCCCGGCCGTGATGGAACGAGATAAACCGGAGATCACGCCAACGGAAACGGTATTCCGGAATTCGGCGAGCGCGTTCCCGATGGCAATGGCCGTCTGCCCCACTTCAATCGCGTCCGAATCCCCAAACGTAAGAAACGGGAAGTCATCGCCTTCAATTTTCAGCACGGCAATGTCGAACACGGGGTCTTTGGCGATGACCGTCGCGGTATGGGATTCTCCGTCATCCGTAATCACGCTGTACTCCACATCGTCCTGATCGACCACGTGCCGGTTCGTCATGATGTATCCATCCTTTGAGATGAGAAAACCGGTGCCGCCGCCAACCTCCACTTTTTCGCTCCCGACCTCTTCCCGCTGAGGGATATCCCTCCGGAACAGATCTCCGAATGGCGACGGGACTCCGAAGAATTCTTCAAAGGGGTCGTAGGATTGTCCGTCGTAGGAATTTTCGTAAATTGGAACGTCCCGGGTGAGCGTCACGGCAACCACGGCCGGACTCACTTCGTCCACGACGCCGATGACGTTCTCTTCGCGATCCGCGCTTCCCATCGCGCCGATCTCCCCTCCATTGCCTTTCGGATCCGTTGATTGCGATGATTCGGAGCCGATCAGGAAGGATCGGATCTGATTCGGATATGAAACGGCCACCACGGTCAGAATGACGAATACGACAAGCGTACCGATCACTCCGCCGATAATGCTCGTGAGGATGAGAGAACGTTCGTTTGGGAGGGACATAGGGATATTTGTTAGGTGGATAGTATATCAGGTTAGCCGGTAGCTTGTGTTTGGCATTTGGCTTTTAGCTCCTAATTTTAGGGAGCACCCGGCTAAACGCCAAATGCCAAAAGCCAAATGCTCTTACGTTAATACGAAAACCTCCCTATTTTCATTTCATTTTTCCAATTAATTCGCTTAACAAAGGGGATAATTAAAAATTTGGCTCAACAGAGCATTGTTAAGGGGGCTTGACAAAATGTCAAATCTATGTTACAGTGTTCTGTCAAAAGATGAGGAACCTTCAAACGGAGCCGGAACGACCAAATCGTTGGATCATTCAGCGATTCGGCCGCTCCGGCTCACAAAACCGGACAACGGACTATTCGGGCAATATCGCCCCATGTTTCAGGAGATCATCACATGACGACCACCAGCACCTTCACCGCGATCAAGCTCTGCCTCGTCGTTTTCACTGCCATCTCCAGCGTGGCCTGCGGAAGTACCGCTACCTCGACTCCGGCATCTCCGGCAAACGCTGACGATGCCTACGCGTACGTCGAAGAACCCTTCAGTGCTTCGGCACACGAAATGGAGGTCACCTTCAACGAGGCGCCCGAGACCGCTCGAGCAACCGAGGAAGACGAGTCTTCCGCCCACGAGCCGCCACCCACCGTTGGCATGAACGACGTTCTGCCCACGAGCGCACACAGCCTGACGGCGCTGCGCTAGTCAACCGCGGGGTGAGGGGGCTGACCTACTTCACAAGTCAGT
>Ga0307432_1001023_pt1 | contig 18319 bp, 15 predicted proteins | sample SalMarWE160150MG_FD_202158 | JGI IMG/M metagenome (GOLD analysis project Ga0307432, IMG submission 202158) | Salt marsh sediment microbial communities from the Plum Island Ecosystem LTER, Massachusetts, United States - WE1603-150 | ecosystem: Environmental > Aquatic > Marine > Intertidal zone >...
CTCTGGCTGCCGGGCTAGCTACTCAGGGTTTTGTACCCATCGTAGCGATATATTCCACCTTCCTGCAGCGTGCCTTTGACCAGATAGTTCACGATGTCTGCCTTCCCGACTTGCCGGTTGTTTTTGCCATACTTGGCCTCCATATTTATGTTCTTTTTTAGACGGTTTAATTGTACAGCCTGAGAGTACGGATGTCAAAAAACCGATTACCCTTTACTCATTACCTTTCACACATCACCTCCCACCCCGTTCCAGTTACCCTGTGAAATAGGTTTCCGCTTTGCGGGATATTTCACGGGGTGAGAATTATGAAGAGGATTTTGTGGTAATTCGTAATAGCTGGAGGGCACCATCGCTATTTGCCATTGCGAGCCTCCCTTAATTGTCATTGCGAGCCGAAGGCGTGGCAATCCCGGGGAAAGTCAAAAGGCAAAAATCAAAATGCAAAATGACAGAGCAAAAATAAAAACAGCCAGTAGTTAGTAATCAGCACTCAGCGGTCAGTGGTTAGCTAATGGCTGACCCCGTGAAATACTATTTCATGGGGTGAAGGCTGAAGGCTGAAAGCTGATGGCTACTAAATTCAGTTTCGAATTTGGATATTGTGATTTTCCTCCGGGTTTAGGGCTTGGGATTTAGGATTTCCCTGCAGGGGTGTCAGTGCAGGCTGCTTCGCCTCCGGATTCTGTAGTTGCCTGATGAATCAGGCACCAATTTGCCCAATAAATTGGGCAACTAGGTTAAGTTAACTCGTGGTTGTTATTTTACCAGACAAGAGTATAGAATAAAATCGTGCAACGTTTTAAACAGGTTATCATATGGGGAGGTATCCCAGTGAGCTTCCTTTTGAATATAGCGGGTACTTATTTTGATGCCAAAGATATTATAGCATTGGGGTTGCCGCCGTGGTTTTGGTATTTAATCGGATTGTTCATATTATCAGCTAGTTTTACAACAATCATTGTTGGATTTTATAGAGAGAACAAGGCACTAAAGTCAATACTGGGAAAAGGTAGTGATAGCAATATCAAACAGATGGAATGGCGCCAAGACTATAGAAAACCACAAAGTCTAAAAGTGGCAAACATACCACCAACATTAGCATTGATGTGGGGGCTAGTACAAAATATTATGGAGGGAAACAAAAAAAAGCGCATATCTAAAAAAAGTTTGCTGAAGATGATAGTGGGATTATTGCAAGTACCTAAAGATGACCCGATACTAAACGTAACCAACTTTACTGATGAACAGAAAATCCATAAGCTAACCAAACGTGTCGGAGCAAAAATGGGACTTAGAAAATCAGATATAAAACTAGAATCTGAATGGCGAAAGCGCATAGCAGAGGAAATGGACAACTGTGGTATTGGGTTAGGATTACACAAATCTGCTGATTATACAGGATTATTGAAACAGTTGAATGAAGATAGAATGCCAATAACGAGAACTAAGGTTGACCACGCAATCGATGGATTTATTGAGAACTTGTATACATTGTATAGTATCAAGCTATTGATGTTTTATGGTGGAACAGAAAAGAGACTATACATTTTCTCTCGTAAAATGAGAGATGTACTAAAGCACTTGGATGAGATAGTTGATAAGACAATGCGTGGATTTTTAAGACAAGTTAATGCAACGTTAGAGGAGTATTCAATTGGAAAAGACCTTAGTGAAAAAGAATAGTCCTAATTGTAAATATTGCAATAGCACAAACATAATAAAATTTGGCACTTACAATGGTATACAGCGTTACTTCTGTAAGGATTGTCGGCGTAAATTCACGCCTCTTGATACCTTGCCAAAGATGAAAACGCCTATATCATGGATAGGTAACGTACTCAATATGTACTATGGCGGTATGCCGATAGATGCTATACAAAACAACTTAAATCAGCAACATGACAAGTATTTTTCAGAGCCAGCAATCTACAAGTGGATAATGCGTTTTACATCAGAAGCTATCAGAAAGGCAAAAGACTTCAAGCCAGAAGTAGGTAATACTTGGCTTGCTGATGAAACTGGAATCAATGTTGGCGGTCATAATGTCTGGTTTTGGGATATTATCGATGCCAAGTCAAGATATTTGCTAGCTTCTCATATATCAGTAGCCAGAACAACAGACGATGCTCAGATACTTATAGAGAAGGCAATTAGAAGAGCTGGCAAAATGCCGGATGTGGTAATCACCGATAAACTCCGTGCCTATATTGACGACATAGACTTGGCAAGTAGTGGTAGGATAAAGCATATCAGAAGCAAGCCGTTTACAGATGAGAATAGTACAAATATTATAGAGCGATTCCACGGTACACTAAAACAACGTGCAGAAGTAATACATCATTTCAAAGACTTACAGGCTGCACGTCTATTAACCGAAGGCTGGCTAATTTACTATAACTTTTTCAAAGAACACGAATCACTTGGCAATGTGTCACCTGTTAGGCATATGAAGGTAGATATGCCCTTCAATGACTGGAATGATGTGGTAAGATATTCCAATGTTGCTGAGCCTGCTAGGTTTGAGTTTGTGAAACCTAGACCTAGACATATACCACATACCGAGAAGCAGAAACAGAGTGCATATTTCAGGAAGGCTATGCAGAAGAGCCTAGCTAAAAAGAGATTAGCAGAATCAGCACAGCCACAGGTAAGTATGGTGAGGAGGAAATAGAGCTAATTACAGTAGGCGAAATTCAAGAAAGACAACTAGATAAACAATTAAAATGATAAGACATTATCAACTATGAGTAAACCTAATCTTGACATGGAGAATGAAATAATGTAATAATGAGAGTGGTCAGGGAGGGTTGATGCTAGCTTGACCCGTGGAGTTCGTTCCCCCGACTGCGAAAGTGTATATTTTGTATCTGGATGAGTCAGGTACGACTGTGGAGGCCAGCTATTTCGTGTTAGCTGGCCTCGCTGTTTTCGAGCGGGAAATCTATTGGTTTAGCCAAGAATTGGACAACCTTCAACGCCAGTATTTTCCGAAGGTCTCTGAGCCGATACTATTTCATGCGACAAAACTCCGCGTGCGGGAAGGTGAAAAAGTTGAGGAGCCCTGGGATAGTCTGACTGGCCAGATGCGGCACGAGTTGAAAGACAAAATATACGAGATTATTCAAAGTAGACGGGGTGTATTGTTTGGATGCGCGATAGAGAAGAAGTTGGCTCAGGCACGTAGCGAAGACCCGTATGAGCGGGCCTTTGAGGACCTTGTAAGTCGTTTCGACCTCTTCATGAGTCGGGTGAATCGACAATTGATAACAGAAAACAAAGACGAGCAACGTGGTCTCATTGTACTTGCTGAGTCTAGCTACCAGAAAACAATTGCCCTGTTAGGGCGTCGCTTACGTGAACAAGGCACGCGTTGGGGAATATTGCACAATGTTAGTGACGTCCCCTTTTTTGCACCATCAAAAGATACGAGACTTCTGCAATATGCAGATTTTTGTTCAAATGCAATCTATGGAAGATATAACCACAAACTTACTGGAGACTTTGACCGCATAGCTTCTAAATTTGACCAAGAAGGTGGGGTAGTACATGGTCTCTCACATCTGTCGACTGACCCTAATTGTGCCTGTACCGCCTGTTTTAGTCGTCGAGGACGACAGATAACATTACCACCTGCTTAGATATTTCCCAAGCACTTTCTTAAAATGCTCAAATTTTTCTACCAACTCCAACCAAACAGAACCCTAAAGTCAAATTATGAAACAACCACGAGTTAACTTAACCGGCAACTACATTTTAAAACTATGCCTCACAATGACGGAAGGAGGAGGCTAATGCCTCACTAATCCTGTGAACCAGTACAAGCATTAGGGGAAGGCAGAACTTTGTGTTACAATATAAAAAACAGGGCAAGCGTAATCACTTTTATGTGTCAAGAAGATATTTGATATAATATTAAAGAAATTTAGCATGCCAAAAGGAGGTGGCCGTGGAAAGTCAAAGGTACATTATTTTGACTTTAAGTTTCCGTAAACAAGATGATAGATGGACTGCATATTGTGAAGAGCTTGGTACAGCAACCTTTGGTCATACTCTGGAAAAGGCGAGGGAAAAGATTGAGGAGGCAGTATTCCTCCATTTAAATGCCCTTGAAGAAGTTGGTGAGCAGGAACGCTTTTTTAGAGAAAATGGTATAGTCCTTCATACTCGCAAGCCTACAAAAGACATTACTGTTAAGGCGTCACCCGATAAAAAGACCTTTGTACAGCCGTATGTTGCGCCAACCCGCGAGCTAGCCCATGCTTGAGGGAATATGCCTTGAGGAAATACACTGCGATACCAGCCTAGATTATCCTCCCCTGTTGAGGTATAGCTTCTCCTCACACAGGGTCATAATGTTGCTATTAACGGGATGGGAACCAGCAGCGCCTTCTATATAGTGGTATTGCGCTGGGTAGCCAGCCAGCACAGGGTATTGACATTCTCGGAGCCTGTGCTAACCTATTCATAAGAAGTGCGTGTTGGCATAAATGATAATTTGAGCATCCGGGGTATTGACAAACGATACTGCCTATTCTAAAGTAGGATAAAGTAAGATATTATAAGATAAAGTAAGATATTAACAGTGAAGAGCGTAGTAGCCGGGTGTGGTGCTGAGGTTTATGCTCGGTGCAGGGGTATTGACATTTTCGGAGCACGTGTTATAAGTTATCATAAAAGGGACAAATGAAAAGGCTCCTCGCGGTAGTGGTTGTATCTGTCTTACTTGGTCCCTTGCTTGTTTTTGTTGTTCCGCCAATCTATGCCCAAGCCTATAATTGGACATCGTACAGCGACCTAGACCACACCACGGAATGCAACTGCTTCACTGCCTATCCCAGCACCGTCTACATGCACGGCGAAGGTTGGGGCCCAAAGGGTACTTATGCCCTGGTTTATTGGGATGGGGGCGGGGATAAAAGGGTGTTGGAGGACCCCATACTAAGTGACCTATCCGGTAACCTTAACAGTAGCCACACCTTCGGCGGGTCTGATGTGAACGGAACTTGGTACGCGACGGTGTACGTGTCAGGGCAGACCCCAGCCTCACATAATGACAACACCTCCCTCATTCTGGATGCCAACTTTACGGTTGCGCAGTCTGCCATTCCCGAGTTTCCCACCGTGATTGCCGGGATTGGTGTAGCCGGGCTATGCTTTGGTATTTACTACTGGATGAGGAGAGAAAGATTAAAATTTAAAATCAAAAATTCAAGATGAAAGATTCAAAATTGAGTTTTGATTTCGGATGACAATGGAACAAAGCAGGAAAAGCATATATTTTAAGCTAGGCATCGTCTTCCTGGGGATACTTCTGCTGGGCAGTTTCTGGCTCACAGTGAAGGGGACATCACAGCCGGTGAGCCTGGCGGTTGTTCCTGAGGCTCCCAGGCAGGGAGAGCCAATACTGGCTACCTTCAAGCTGAATAATCCCTCCTCGGAGCCCGTGGTCACCAATTACCAGTTCTACGCCAACGATGAGCTGCTGCAGGAAGGAGCTGCCACCATAGCTCCGGATTCCAGCAAGACCTACCAGTACGCCTATGCTAATCCTCTCGAGATAGGGGAACGGCTCAACTTCATGGTCAAGACCCAGTCGGATTTGGGGAATTATGACAAGGTTATCTCCTCCCCGCCCTATCCTCCCCAGATATGGTCGAGCTTCATCAGCTTTGCATCCTTCTCGACATCGGTGATGAGTTCAATGTCCACCATGACCTACTATCACAGCGCCTTCGGCACCGACATGGGGGTTAATGTTGGCATCATTGCCACAATAGTCCTTATCATGCTGCTCATCTTCCTGGAACTTAGCAAACCCGTGGTCCAGGGAAAGACAATGGCGCTGGGAAGGCTGAGAATAAGGTTTTCCACACTGACCTGGATACTCTTTTTCATCTTCATGGGTATCGTGTTCACCAAGGTGATGCTGATACTCGCCACGTGAAGTTGGAAGGTTCAAAAGTTCAAAGGTTAGAAGGTTAGAAGGTTAGAAGGTTAGAAGGTTGGGGACGAAACTTTATAACCCTGTAACCCTTCAAATCTTATAAATTTGTGACCCAAATATTGTTCGTCCTCTTTGTGGGTGAAGTACCACAATCACAGGTTTTCTCTGCCAGAAACCAATAACACATCTGCTTGACGCAGTAGCCTACCAACACCAGAAACAGGAGGTTGTTTGTTTGGTCACCCTCACCTTCACCCCATGTAGTAGTGAAGATTACTACACGGGGTGAATCCTCTCCCGTCGAGGGAGGAGAGGATAGGTGGGGATTGTTCGCCGAGCCCTCCCTGACGTCAAGTCGTGACCAATTTCATAGCTTCCCTCGTTGTCCCCGGGGATTGCTTCGTCGTAAAACTCCTCGCAATGACAGAAAAGGGCAGTCATCGCCAGCCTTCCCCAGCGTCATTGCGAGCCGAAGGCGCGGCAATCTCGGGGAAACAAAACTCTAAATACTAAACAGTATCGAACAGCACTCAGCAGTCAGCGGTTAGCAGTTGGCAGTTGACGGTTAGCTGAAAGCTGATAGCTACTGAATCCAGTTTTGAATTTAGATATTGGGATTTGTTTAGGATTTAGAGCTTGGGATTTGGGATTTCACCCCTGAGATTGCTTCGGCACGTTGTGCCTCGCAATGACACACCCCTCTGTCATTGCGAGGAATCCTGAACGAAGTGAGGGATGACGAAGCAATCTCAGACAGGGAAAGAGGTCACACGGCTAATCCTATTCAGGTGCACAATGCGGTGACTAATCTTCTCGAAAAGGCATATAATAGCGAAATTAAAAAGTCAAAAATTAAGATTCAAAATTTGATTTTATGAAAGTATCAGGGCTGAAGATAGCTTACGTCGTGGGGCTGGTCATACTGGGGCTCTTGGTTGTCTTTACCGTGTTTCGCCCGATGATAACTGGCGGGGAATACACCGAGGTGCAGCGGGAGCAGTTGCTCCAGACAGAAAGCGAATGGATTATCCAGTTTGACATCATAAATCACGAAGGTAAGGGCACTAACTACACCATCAATGTCCAGGCCGGCAGCAAGCAATATAATGAGAATGTGCTGATTCCAAACGGCAGAAGATTTAGCTACATCCACCACTTCTATCGTGACGGGATAAGCGACGGCGAAGTAACCTTTACCATCTATAAGGAGGATGAAGATACCCCCTTTGAGCAGGTGACGTACCACTTAGGATAGTTAGAAGGTTGGAAGGTTAAAAAGTTGGAAGGTTGGAAGGTTAGAAGGTTAGAAAGTTTAAAGGTTAGAAGGTTGGAAAGTTGGAAGGTTGGAAGGCTGGAAGGTTAGAAGGTTCAAAAGTTCAAAAGTTAGAAGGTTGGAAGGTTAGAAGGTTAGAAAGTTTAAAGGTTAGAAGGTTGGAAAGTTGGAAGGTTGGAAGGCTGGAAGGTTAGAAGGTTCAAAAGTTCAAAAGTTAGAAGGTTGGAAGGTTAAAAAGTTAGAAAGTTGGAAGGTTGGAAGGTTGGAAAGTTAGAAAGTTAGAAAGTTAGAAAGTTAGAAAGTTTAAAAGTTGGGAAGTTTTGTGGATGTTACGAATATTAGGACTTTAGAAACAGCAAGGTTTAGACGGTGGCAGGTAGCCTTTATCGCTTTCATAGGCATAACTATTACTGCCTGCGAGTATATCTTTGCCTACCAGAATGTGGCCTACGGCATCGTCACAGCATTGGGGCTGGTTATCGTGATATATCTTCTGCTCTCCATTTTTCACCTTGATCAAAGGATAACGAACTGTGCTGAATCGCTGGCTCTGCTTCCCCTGTATATTCTGTTCACTTCCTCCCTGCCGTGGTTCTTCATAAACCAGCAGTACCTGCTGCCAGCAGTATATTCCTGTATCCTCGCCTTATGCCTGTGGTATGTGTACCAGAAGAACCTGAGCCTCAAGGAGCTTTTCGGCTTCAGCACAGGAAGTTGGCAAGTTAGAAGGTTGAAAAGTCGGGGAGTAAGGAACTTTATAAACCTTCAACCCGTTAGATTTGTTTTGATAGGTCTGGCGATTGGCATCCCGCTGGGAATAGGAGAATACTTCGTATTATATCCCGCTCCTGCTTTCCCCGCCTTCGAGGTGAAATACCTCCTGCGCGATATGGTGTACATGCTGTGCTTTGTCGGTCTCGGCGAGGAACTTCTATTCCGAGGTTTAATTCAGCGAGACCTTACAGGCGCTTTTGGCTGGAAGTGGGGGCTTGTTGGTGCCTCCCTCATGTTTGCCGTGATGCACCTCACCTGGAGGTCGGTTCCCGAGCTGGGCTTCGTCTTCGTGGCAGGGCTTGTCCTCGGGGCTCTATACTGGAAGACAAAGAGCCTGGTGCCGGGTATTGTAGCCCACGCAATAAACAATGTGATGCTGGTATCGGTGATGCCGTACTTACTGAGTTAAAAATGCAAGATGAAAAATTCAAAATTAGATATTCAACAACGCAGCTATTCCTTCGCTCTTAGGATAATCAACCTGGTAGACGCATTGCCTCATGACCCGGCTTCCAGAGTTATCAGTGCTCAGCTATTAAGGAGTGCTACAAGCATTGGAGCAAATATCGTAGAAGCCCAGGCTGCAAGCTCTAAGAGGGATTTCACAAATTTTCTTAACCACGCTTTGAAGTCAGCTAATGAGACTAGCTTCTGGTTAGGACTTTTGCGAGACTCAGGCAGGAAAGACGGTCAGGTGATCAACCCCTTGTTAGAAGATACAAAGCAATTGTCTAACATTCTTGCCTCTAGCATTGTAACGCTCAAGAAAGAGCAAAGATGAGAATGAAGAACTCAAAATTAAATTTTGCCTTTTGCTCTTTGAATTTTAAATTGACCCTATGGCTTATCATCTCTCTGGCGCTCTCTCTCATATTCTTCCGACAGTTCTGGTCGAGCTTGCCGACAATGCTCTCCCCCGGCTGGGTCTTCGGCCAGTACCACGCCGCCCCCTGGGGAGTCCTGGCTTTGTGCCTCATCTTCCTGCGGCTGAAGAGGAAAGACGTGTTGGAAGGTTTGAAGGTTGGAAAGTTAGAAGGTTCGAAGGTTGGAAAGTTGGAAGGTTTGAAAGTTGGAAGGTTGGAAGGTTCGAAAGTTGGAAGGTTTCAAGGTTGGAAGAACTTTATAAACCTTCAAACCTTTAAACCCGTCCTTCTCGGGGTGGCAGTGGTGGCAGCCGCTGTGCTGATGCCTTCCTCTCAGGACTATCTGGTATTTCAGGTGCTGCTGGCATCACTGGGGGTATTTGTCATCCTCTTTGGCAGGGGAGCTAAAATTCCCTCCATTCTTGTTGCCATATATGGCTTCGCCATATCGTTTCCATTAGCGATTCAGCGCTTTGCTGAGAATGCCTACTCGCAAACCGCTATTGTCCCGGTGGTGGGGCTAATGAACATCCTGGGCTACCCATTGCAGAACCAGGGGCAATGGGTGCACTTCACAAGCTCTGGCGGCGAGCCGATATCGGTAGTCATCACCAGTGGCTGTGCTGGACCGGCGACTATGGGGGTTTTCATAGCATTATTTGCCCTGATGATGCTGGATATGCCCGTACCGCCGAAAAAGGCGGTATGGCTGTTCCTGTTTGGCGTTGTGGGCACCTGGTTTCAGAGCTTCATCAGGCTGATAATACTAATGCTGGTGGGCTACCACTGGGGTGAAGCTGCACTGTGGACGGCACATTCCTGGACGATATACATCCTGTTCCCATTGTGGTACCTTCTGTTTGCCTATATTTACTTTCGGCAGGCGGGGAGGCTGGGAGGTTTGAAGGTTTAAAAGTTTGAAGGTTGGAAAGTTGGAAGGTTGGAAGGTTGGAAAGTTGGAAAGTTAGAAGGTTGGAAGGTTGGAAGGTTGGAAGGTTGGAAGGTTGGAAGGTTGGAAGGTTAGAAGGTTGGAAGGTTAGAAAGTTAGAAGGTTGGAAAGTTAGAAAGTCTTGACACATAGTGATTCGTGCAGTACTTTAGTACTGTAGGGAACCATGAAACGGGGAATATTCCCTAAGAGGTTCATGTGGCATCTAGCCATTGCCTCAGTTCTGGCAGCATGTCTGATACCTGCTAGTCCTTCACCAGCGGCAGCGCTCAGTGTAAACCCCTACGATTATTTCGATTTTAATTATTCCATTAGCTTCAGCGATACCGAGGTGCAGGAAGGCGAGGCGTTTTATCTTGTAGTTGCAGGCCAGGCGACATGCATCAAAGATTTGCCAGTCGGAGCAGACAAGATTGCAGTTACCGGAAATATCATTGCAGAGCACAAGAAGACAGGTGCCACAGAAATGCTTAACGCAGGCTATAGCGTCACCGTAAGCCCGGTCCCTGACTGGAAAGGTGAAAGCTATGAATTTCACCAGCGTGTGAAATTAAGTTTTCCCGGTGAAAGTCAGCCGGGCCAGTATAATGTGATTGGTGAGCTTGTCCAGGCTGAAATTGATGATTGGGATGTTACCGATGTTATCCCTGAGCCCTACAGAACCCGCACGATTGGTACAGTCAACTATGTCGGGGCGACCGAAGAGGTTACACCACCACAACCACCAACGCCACCAGAGCCACCAGTGCCACCAACACCGCCAGCGGAGCCACTATTTGTGGTAAGCAACATGAGCATCAGCCCCACGCAGGTTGAACCGGGGCAAGCGGTTACCATCTCGGTCGAAGTGAGGAACGATGGCAACGCCGACGGCAGCTATACCTTGAACCTGACCATAAATGGAGAATTGCAGGACAGCCGGGAAATAGTCCTCGCCCCAGGGGAAACCCGGACGCTGACCTATAAAGTAAGCAGGAGTGAAGCTGGAGACTACAATGTAACCTTGGACGGGCAGAGTGGTACGTTCACCGTGGTGCCAGTTTCTCCTCCAGCCTTTTCCCTGCGTTCATGGTTATCTCAGCACTGGTTGCCGGTGGCTGTTGTGATAATCAATCTCGTTCTACTTTCGTTATTTTGGGTTATCTATAGACACAGAACTGGTTTGAAGGAGTAGAATAAGTATATTCCAGTATATTTTAGTATATTAAAGTGTAGAAAAGTGGCAATAAATGATGTAACTGTATGATAGAATAACTTAACATACTGAAAAAGCCAGCGGGGAGAATATTATGAACAAAACAAAACGGCACAGCAAAGTAAGCTACATGCTGGTTAGCCTGGGGTTGCTTCTGTCCCTCACTATAATGGCGATACCCATGGCAGGACCAGTAGAGGCTGCCGAAGAAGCATACTATAATGCCACTGAGATTCAGGACTGGTTAATCTCCGAGATTAGCTCAACCAACATAACATTTACCAATTCCACAGTAAGCCTTGATGGTACTAACAACACCATGACGGTCAATGCCAGTGTCACCGCTCGAGGCACAACTGTGTACCTTGACAACGTCGAGTTCGCCTTTGATGGCAGCAGGAATATGAGTATCAGTGGTGAGCTATCAGCATTAGGGAAAAGGCCGAGATTTGCCCTTAATGTTACCGTAAAGTGCGAACTGCCAGGCAAGATACCGCAGGTAGAGAGTATCAGCAATATTACGATTGCTGGTTTTACACCTTCGCTGTCGCCAGGCGACCTCAATGAAATCACCAACACTATAAATAAAGCTATCAATGCCAGTGGATTTAAGCTGGACTCACTGCTAGGAAATTTAACTGGCATCGAAGTTGGCGGCGGACCAACACTGACCCTTTGGTGGAGTGGTGGGTGGAAGAACCTCTATAAGGCTGACATTGAGTCACAATTGAATGATGCTGCCACCTGGCTAGTTAACAGGGCTAACGATTACCTCAGCACTGGTGACAATTGGTCGCTCAACGTAACCATCGGCGGTGGTAAGGTGACCTTCGATGCCACAGCTACAGTTTTAAACAAAACGGCAAAAATAGAAAGTATGAATGTCACCTTCGCTGAGACAACGGCATCCATTGCCAATGCTACCGTGTCGGTATGGAACAAGTCGGCGACATTTTCGGGAACTGCCAAAATAGCCTGCACAAGCTACACTCCCAGCATAACAGCAGTGCCCAGTTTATCGGTTGGCGATGAGAATCCAGGACTTCACAATTGGACTCAGGATCCTGTAATAAACTCTGCGCTGAGGGATGCACTGAAGAGGCTTGCGAACAACATTATTACTGACACCGGGCTGGAATGCCGCATCAGCAAATTCAACCGTATGGCTGTCACTGATAGTCAATTAAAGGTATGGTGGTATGCAAAACCGGTAACCCCAGGAGGGGGAGGAGGTGGTGGTGCAGTGCGGTATTACCTGGACACCAATGTCTCCGGTATAGAAGGGAGCTATCGTATTAGCGACACCGGCGAACTGTTGGAAACGATAAAAGTCACCACCGCGGACGGTATGCTTACCATGTCTGTTCCTAAAGGCACCATTTGTCTGCGAAAAAGCGATGCACGGCTGGAGGTTCTAACGATAGCTGTGGATGAAAGCCCTCCCCCACCACCTGGCAATGGCCATATTATCGGTCCAGCGTACGACTGTAACCCTGACGGTGCTAACTTCGCCCCTCCAGTCACCATGACCTTCAGATACGATGAGGACGAATTGCCTGCCGGCGCAGTGGAAGGTGACCTCGAGGTATATTTCTGGAATGCCACTGCCTGGGAGGCAGTGCCTTCCACAGCGGACCCCGTAGGTAATAAAGTAACAGCTACGGTATCCAGTTTCGGTGACTGTTCGTTCGCAGTGATGTGGCTAGCTCCAGCAGCAGTGAATTTCACCCTGGCCGACCTATCTATCTCACCAGCCAGGGTTAGCCCGGGGGAAAATGTTACCATATCGGTTCTGATAACCAATATCGGCGTAGCAGAAGGGACTTATCAGGCCGAGCTCAAGATAGATGATGTTGTCACAGCTACCAGGAGTGTCACCCTGGCCCCAGCAGAGAGCACTACAGTTACCTTTACTATTGCCGAAGAGCAACCCGGCACGTATGCAGTGAAGATAGGTACGCTTGAAGGAAGCTTTGTTGTCGAGGAGGTAGTTCCTGCATCGTGGATTTCCCGGTATTGGTGGGTTATCCTCGAAATTCTGGTGGTTATTGGACTTCTGCTGTTCTTCTTCAGATGGTGGCGTCCAAGGAAAGTAGTTGGAAGCTAGATGTCCCGGATACTGGATAGAGTTAACAGCCCCGGTGATGTTAAGTCACTAAGGCAAGGTGAGCTGCAGCGACTTTGCTCTGAGATAAGGGAATTACTGGTAAGCAGAGTAACCGAAAATGGCGGGCACCTTGCCTCCAACTTAGGTGTGGTTGAGCTTACTGTCGCTCTGCATCGGGTATTTGATAGCCCGAAAGACAAGATTGTCTGGGATGTAGGGCATCAGAGCTATGTCCACAAGCTGCTGACGGGTAGGAAGAAGCTATTTCCCACCCTGCGCCAATATGATGGGCTCAGTGGTTTCCCTGACCCCAATGAAAGCCCAGACGATTCCTTCATCGCCGGGCATGCCGGCAACTCTATCTCTGCCGCCCTGGGCATGGCCCTGGCTCGCGACATGGCAGGTGATGCTCACCATGTAGTTGCTGTTATCGGCGATGGCTGCCTTACCTGCGGCATGACTTATGAGGCATTGAATCATGCAGGTCATCTGGGTGCCAGACTCATTGTCGTGCTCAATGACAATGGCATGTCTATCTCTCCCACAGTGGGGGCGCTAGCCAAGAGGTTGAACATGCTGCGAGTAAGCCGGAGCTACAAGCAGACCAGGGAACGGGCAACTCGGTTGCTTCGCCTGTTGCCTGGTGGCAGGAAGCTGCGCTGGGCCCTACACCGTCTCAACCAGGGAATCAAAGCGGTTATCGTGCCCACCATGATATGGGAGCAGCTTGGCTTTAGCTATCTTGGCCCTATAAATGGTCATAGCATTCCCGAGCTTGAAACAGCTCTAACCCAGGCTAAGGATTACCACAAGTCTATCGTCATCCATGTGCTAACCACCAAGGGCAAAGGCTATGAACCAGCGGAGGACAATCCCGTCCGCTTTCATGGACTATCCCCGAACAACGAGACTCCGACAACAGTACCCGGTTATAGTGAGGTATTTGCCCGAACAGTGGGCAAATTGCTAACAGATAACCCCAGAACAGTAGTGATTACTGCTGCTATGGTCGAGGGCAACGGCTTATCTCATCTGGCCAGAGAGTTTCCTCATCGTGTTTACGATGTGGGAATCTCCGAGCAGCACGCAGTTACTCTGGCTGCCGGGCTAGCTACTCAGGGTTTTGTACCCATCGTAGCGATATATTCCACCTTCCTGCAGCGTGCCTTTGACCAGATAGTTCACGATGTCTGCCTTCCCGACTTGCCGGTTGTTTTTGCTGTAGACCGCAGCGGCATCGTAGGGGAGGATGGCAAGACGCACCAGGGGATATTCGACCTATCCTACCTTGGTTTGATACCTAATATGATTGTTTCTGCACCAGGGGATGAGAACGAGCTGCAGCACTTGCTGTACACTGCCCTGGACACAACACACCCTATGGTGATTCGCTACCCACGTGGGAATGGCTCAGGTATTCCCTTAGACACTGAATTTCGTAAGCTTCCCATAGGTAAAGGTGAAATAATAAAGCAGGGTGAAGATATCGCCATCATAGCAATTGGCGCACCTGTCATTCCTTCTCTGGAGGCAGCAGAGCATCTGGCTTCTCGTGGCATTAATGCTTCAGTAATTAATGCTCGCTTTGCCAGGCCACTCGATGCCGAGCTTATATTACACCTGGCTAACCGCACCGGAAAGATAATCACCGTGGAGGAGAACGTCCTCAGCGGCGGCTTCGGCGCTGCAGTGCTGGAACTGCTGCAAAAATCTGGAATCTCAGATGTCAGGATGAAACGATTGGGCATCCCTGATGAATTTGTAACTCATGGGGAGCAGGGCTTGCTTCGCTCTCTGTACCACCTGGATGCCAGGGGTATCGCCCAAGAGTGCGTTGATTTCCTAGCTGACAGCCAGCCAGAGATGCAGGGAGAGTTCAGCACCTCGGTCTTTCAGCGCTAGTTTGTTGTTTTCGTATAGCCGGAAAATTGACTCGCCAGGGGGAAACTCAACTTCTTTTTCCACCTTTTCACCACCAGCCACGGTAAAGTTTATCTCTTTTTGCATGGCATCTCCCTGCCAGATTTCAAGCCGGTAGCTGCCGGAAACTGTAGAATTACTATCCACCGTGATTTTGCCCTCACCCCGGGCTTCATTTATCTCTATATCAGCAAAACTTCCATTGTCAAGCTCGCTGCTAATATGGTAGTCCTGTCTCAATTTGGGGCTAAACAGCAGAAATTCCAGCTTCTGCCCCTCACCCCTCTCCAAAGGCTCGAAAAGAATCTCTCTTTCCCACTTCTCCTCATTAGCCAGTGCTGCCACAACTATAGTATTGTTGGCTGCCAGGGTTGTCTCTCCATCCTCACCTTCAAGCCATATCCTCACTCCGCCTTCTGTGTCATCGACCATCGCCTTAACCTGGTAACTCATCTCCTCCTGTTCATGGTTCACTATGCCCAGGATAACCTCTCCTTTCTCCCCGAGGGTTAAGTTTGTGGTGTAATTCTCCGCCTTGCCCTGAGGACCGAGGAGATAGAACTCGGTGAACCTTTCCCCCACTTTGGGTGTAGCAATAACATAGGCCAGCGTGCCGATCGCTCCCACTATCGCCACTATCAGAACCACCGACAAAACCCTATCTACCGTTCCCTGCCCCTGCCATGAAGGAAATCTAATCCTGAATGACACGCTGAACCTCTCATCCGGGGTGAGTCTCCCCCTGCGATACCAGGCAATAGCAGACATAGCTACGATGAACGACATCACCGAAATCAGAATGGGATAAAGCCTTATCCCCCACGGAGTATAATTCAGGATAAGCCCGATAAGCGGCACCACCGCAATGCTTAACCCAAAACTCAGGGCTACCCTTTCAATCCCACCGAGACTTTCCTTCCTCGGGAAAAGAGCGGCAATCAGAACATATCCCGGGAAAAAGAGCAGCACCGGCAAGCCCAGCACTATACGTAGAGGTCCACTGGTGAATATTGCCAGGGGCACCAATGCCAGACTGGTGACCAGAATTGCAACCAGATCCGCTTCCCACTTATTGTTTTCTGAGCTCATTTAGCAACTCGACTCAAGTCCGAATAAGGCAGCGAGTGCCCACCTGGCTTCTCCCCGAGGGGAGCGGATAGAGGTGCGGGTGAAAAATTAGACAATCTTCTCTTTACCTATTGATTTTTTTTGCTTTTGAGTTTAAAACTATGACTTAAAGATATTAAAGCATTAATGTCGGCTTTTCAATGATTGAACAAATCGCTGAGAGAACACCCCTTTTCGGCACCGGCGGCATCAGGGGCATAGTGGGCGAGGACTTATCCGTGGGCTTATGTCACGGACTTGGCAAAGCCATAGGCACAAGCCTCACTCCTGGTTCCCGGGTTTGCCTGGCAACCGATACCAGGGAAAGCCGCGACCTAATCAAGAGTGCGGTTGCCTCCGGCCTCCTTGCCACTGGAGTTAATGTGGTTGACCTCGACATCCTGCCCACGCCAGCTCTGGCTCTACTTACCAGAGAGATGCAGTTCGACACCGGTGTTATGCTCACCGCCTCGCATAACCCTCCAGAATACAACGGAATAAAGCTGTTCAACAGAGATGCCGTGGGATACAGCATCGGTCAGCAAGAAGAGATAGAGGATATCTATTTTGAACGCAGATTTCGAACGGCGGAGCAGGGGAAAATACAAGCAGGACAGGGAATGAAGGAGAAGTATCTTCAGTTCCTCCAGGGGAAACTCCCCGACAAGCACCTCAATAACCGACTAAAGGTGGTGGTCGACCCCGGTAACGGCGCCGCCTCCGGCTTCGCCAGTGATATATTCAGCCAGATGGGTGTCAACCTGATCTCGATAAACGACGAGCCCGATGGTCATTTCCCGGAGAGGAATCCCGAGCCCAGGGAGGATACCCTTCAAGGGACGGTTGATTTCCTGAGAAAGCAAGATGCCGACCTCGCCATTTGCTTCGATGGCGATGCCGACAGGGTTGTCTTCTGCGATAAGGAAGGTTTCCTCGGGTTCAATGAGATGCTCGCCTTTATCTCCAGATTGATGATCCAGGAAACAGGAAGAAAAACGGTCGCTACTACCGTGGAGACGGGAAGATTTCTTGACCTGGCACTAAACGACCTTGGTGGGAAAGTAGTGAGGGGCAAAGTGGGCGATGTCAACGTGGCCTATCTCGCCCGAGAGCTAGATGCCGCTCTGGGCGTGGAGCAGGTAGGTGTTTACATTATTCCCGAACTGGGCTACTACCCCGATAGTTTCTTCACCGCCCTTTTCCTGCTGAGCCACCTGACCGATGCCGCCCAAATCAGGCAGTCTTTTCAAGATATGCCCAGGCTGTTCTTTAAGAAGGACAAGGTCCCCTGCCCCAATGAGCTTAAACAAACAGTCATGGCTCGAGTAACAGACCGTTCCTCTTCACGGAACTCCCCGTCACCCCTGCCCCTGCTCGCCTGGTTCCCACTGTCATTGCGAGCGAAGCGAAACAATCTCGCAGGGGTGACCGGCGAACACCCCATCCTGAACACCATTGATGGCTTGAGGCTGGAGCTTTCCGATTCCTGGATGCTCATCAGACCCAGCGGCACCGAACCGGCTATCAGGGTCATCGCCGAATCAACATCCAGAACAAAAACCGACGAACTTGTAACCAGAGGAGCACAGCTTATTCAAAGTATCGTGGGAAGAAGCTGATGAAAGCTATTTTCCTCTGTGGCGGTACTGGTAAGAGGATGTTTCCCCTTACCGAGGATAAGTTTCTCCTTGATTTTCTGGGAAAGCCGCTGCTTCAGCACCAGATAGAAACAGCCTGGCAAGCAGGCTTAACGCATTTCGTATTCATCGCCAACCCGGGAAATATCGAAAGGATAACGGAAATAACCGAAAAGCTCTCTGAAGCTCAGGTTGAACTTGCCCTTCAGGAAAAGCCGCTGGGCATCGCTGATGCTCTGAAAAGCGCCACGCACCTTCTTCAGGGAGAGGCTCTGGTAATAAACCCCAACGATGTCTTCACAAGCTCAGCATACACCAAAATCATCTCTGCCAACCCTCAACCGCCGACTGCCGACTCCCGCATGCTCGGCTACCAGGTTAACGAATACTTCCCCGGCGGCTACCTTGAACTCGACTCACAGGGCAATTTGAAACACATTGTGGAAAAGCCCGAGCCCGGGGAGGAGCCAGGCAACCTGGTAAATATCCTGGTTCACCTGCATAACGAGCCCCAGAAGCTGCTGGAGCATATCGAAACAGTCCACAG